>OHAD01002682.1_pt1 | contig 12906 bp, 9 predicted proteins | sample 1577011 | NCBI WGS metagenome assembly OHAD01 (sample SAMEA3541510, study PRJEB24748) | human gut metagenome | biome: human gut; feature: human-associated habitat; material: faeces | place: China | collected 2012
CTTCTGGGGCAAGCTCAACAACTACATCTCCAGCCGCCAGGCCATGCTGGTCTGCGGCATCGGCTACGCCGTGGGACAGGCTCTCTTCGGCATGGCCCGCACCGAAGCCATGGTGATCTTCGCCCGGGCCTTCGCCGGTTTCTTCACCGGCGGCGCCTTTGTCAGCTTTCTCACCTATGTGGTCAACACCTCCTCCGACAATGACCGGGGCAAGAACCTGACCATTTCCGCCACCATCCAGAGCGTGGCCGGTGCCTTCGGTTATTTTGTAGGCGGATTTCTGGGAGAGATCGGCCTGGGCGTCACCTTTGCCGCCCAATCCATCTGTCTGGCCGCCTGCGGCGTGTTTTTCTTTCTCTTTTGCAAGGACGACCGGAAGGTGGGCGTGGGCAAATTGCAGATGGGCGATCTGATCCACGACGCCAACCCCTTTGCCGCCTTTGTCCAGAGCCGTCAGTTCATGTCGGTTCTCTTTGCTGTGCTCTTCACCGTCACCGTTTTGCAGAATGTGGGCTACAACGCCTTTGAACAGTGCTTCAACTACTTTATCAAAGACGAGTTCGGCCTGACCTCCAAATACAACGGCCTGATCAAAGGCGTCATCGGCTTTGTGTCCCTCACAGCCAACGCCACCATCTGTATGCACCTGATCCGCCGCACCAATGTGCGCCGCTCGGTGATCTATGTGCTCATGACCTGCACCCTCACCAGCCTGGGCGTGGTGTTCTCCAACGCCGTGGTGCCCTTTATGACGGTGAGCGTTCTGTTTTATGCCTTCAACGCCGTATCCATTCCTCTGCTGCAGGACATGGTGGCAAAGCGGGCCCAGAACGGCAAGGACAGTAACCTGATCATGGGCTTTTACAACGCCACCAAGTCCTTGGGCGGCATCATCGGTTCGCTGTCTGCCGGTTTCCTCTACACCGTCAATTCCAAACTGACTTTTGTGGTCACCGCCGTGGTGTTCTTCGGCGCCGTGATCTTCTCCACCATCTATTCCAAGATGAAAGAACCTGCAGAAAGCCCGGAACAGGCTCCGGCTTCCTCCCGCTGAGTTCTCTTTCCAGGGGCGGCCCGGTGTGTCCCGGCCGCCTCTCTTTTTGTCCATCTGAAAGGAGTTTTCCCCTGCCATGAAAAAATCATCCCCACCGCCTATGATCTTTTTCTTTCTGGTGCTCATCCTCTATAACCTGGCGGCCAATTTCGCCCACCCGGTGACCCCCACCCTCATCCAGGTTTACCATCTCAGCGATTATATGTTCGGCGTGGCCTTTGCCGCCATGCAGACCACAAACTTCCTCTTTTCCCCCTTCTGGGGCAAGCTGTCCGGCTATATCTCCAGCCGCATGACCCTGCTCATCTGCGGCTGCGGTTATGCCTGCGGCCAGCTGCTCTTCTTCCTGGCCCACACCGAAGGGCTGATCATCGCCGCCCGGTGCATTTCCGGCTTCTTCATCAGCGGCGCTTCGGTGGCCTGCCTGATCTATGTGGTCAACACCTCCTCCGATATGGAGCGGGGCCGGAATCTCACCATTCTGGCCACCATCCAAAGTGTGGGCGCTGCCTTCGGCTACCTGATCGGCGGATTTCTGGGCGAGTTCTCCCTGGGGGCCGCCTTCCTGCCCCAGGTCTTTTGTCTGGCTTCCAGCGGTCTGCTCTTCTTCCTGTTCTGCCGGGACGACCGGCGGCCAGAGATCGCTTCCCAGCCCCTCACCCGCAGCACCCTGGTGCGGGATGCCAATCCCTTTGCCGCCTTTATGCAAAGCCGCCAGTTTATGACGGCCCTCTTTGCCATTTTGTTCACCGTCACGGCCCTGCAGAACCTGGGCTATACCGCCTATGACCAGTGCTTCAACTATTTCATCAAAGACCAGTTCGGCTTCACCTCGGCCTACAACGGAGCCATCAAGGGCGTCATCGGCTTTATCTCCCTGGTGGCCAACGCCACCATCTGTATGTTCATCATCCGCCGGGGCAAGGTCAACCGGTCGGTGGCCTATGTGCTGTCGGCCTGCACCCTGACCATTTTCGCCGTGCTCTTCCTGGATGAAATGCGCATTCCTTTCCTTATCGTCAATGTGGTGTTTTACGCCTTCAACGCCGTGTCCATCCCCCTGCTGCAGGACATGGTGGCCAAAAAGGCCGAGGGCAACGACTCTAACCTGGTGATGGGCTTCTACAACGCCACAAAGTCCCTGGGCGGCATCATCGGCTCCCTCACCGCCGGTTTCCTCTATGCCAAGGGCGCCAGCCTGTCCTTCGTCTTTGCCGGCATCGTTTTGCTGCTGGCCACTTTGTTTGCCTTTGTCTATCAGCGGAAAAATGCCCCTTCCCCCCTGTCTACCCGCCGCTGAGTTTTCTGTTTCCCCATTCCCTGCGTGAAAGGAAGTCTTTTCCATGAATCAAAATTCCTCCCGCCAGCTGCTGCGGGTCTATGCCATCTGCCTGCTGGGCACCTTTGCCGGTTCCTTCATTTCCCCCATTCTCCGCCTGCTGGTGGATCTGGGGGTGGATTCGGCGGTGATCACCTTCTACCGGATGCTCTTTGTCAGCCTGCTGCTGGTGCCTCTGCTCCTGTCCCGGAAGGAAAGCCGGAAAAACCTGCGCTCCATCTCCCCCAAGGTCTTTGCAGGGGTCATCGCCTACGCCCTGTGCCGCTGCGCCGGTCTTCTGTTCTGGGCCGAGGCCATGGTGAAAGGGGCCAGCGCCTTTGTGGCCAATACCCTGGGCAATTCCTCGGCGGTGTTCGTGGTGCTCTTTTCCTTCCTTTTTCTCCGGGAAAAGACCTCCCTCCGCTCCCTGGCGGGCATCGGGGTATGCCTGATCGGCGTCATGGTCATCGGCTCGGACAACCTGGGGGAAAGCTCGGCTTTTCTGGCGGTGCTTTTCATCCTGCTGTCCTCCCTGTTCAATGCAGGAAACACCGTGCTGGGCCGAGCGGTGCGCCGCACCCTGGATCTTCTTCCCCTGCTGGCCATGGAGTATTCCATCGGCGCTTTGTGCACTGGTGTTTATGCTTTTTCCAAGGGAGCTGATTTCCATCTGCCCCCGCTGGCCATCCTCTATCTGATCCTGCTGGCCTGGGTGTGCACCCTGATGGCCCTGTCCATTCCCATCTGGGCCTTGCGCTATGCCCGCCCGGCTTCGGTATCGGTGATCAACCTGGCGGGACCGGTGTTCACCGTATTCACCGGCTTCTTCCTCCTGGGAGAGGTGCCCACTCTGCCCATGTACCTGGGCGCTGCCATCATGATTCTGGGCCTGGGTTATTATGTGCTCAACGAGCAGAAAGAAGCCCTGCGGGTCAAGCACTAAACTGCATTTACGGTATAAAAAAATCCCCGGTTTCCCGAAGAGTTGAGACTATGGGAAAAGCCATCCTGTGAGAAGACCTTTGCCCTACCCCGAATCAATCTGCAAAAAGCTGCGACCTGTGCGCAGCTTTTTGCATCTATCAAGGGGCAAGTGTGCGCCGAAGGCGTGCATGCAGACCCTTGCGGCAATCCAAAAAAGTGGCTTCGGCCACTTTTTTGCAACAAAAAATCCCCGGTTTCCCGGGGATTTTTTCTGTATGTACCAAGTTTTACAGCTGGTTGTGATAGACTTCGCCGTCGATCATAGTGAAGACGCAGCGGGTCATGTTGCTGAAGGGATGGCCGTCGAAGATGACCACATCGGCATCCTTGCCAGCTTCCAGAGAACCCACTTTGTCCTCGATGCCCAGGAGCTTGGCCGGGTTGACGGTGACGCCCTTGAAGGCTTCCTTCTCGTCCAGGCCATAGGAGATGCACACGCCGATGTCTCTTCTCAGCCACTTGGTCTCAGAGGAGGTGTCAGCGGTGAGGCACACCAGGCAGCCGGCGTCGATCAGGGTCTGAGCGTTTTCCGGCTTGGCATTCCACAGCTCCATCTTGGCGGGAGGCAGCAGCAGAGGACCGACCACGCAGCGCACCTGCTTTTTGCCCAGATAATCGGCGATCAGATGGCCTTCGGTGGCGTGCTCAATGGTATAGTCCAGGTTGAACTCCTCGGCCACACGGATGGCAGTGCAGATGTCGTCGGCCCGATGGGCATGGATACGGCAGCGCATCTCGCCCCGAACCACGGGAACCAGGGCTTCCAGCTCAAAGTCGTATTTGCCGATCTTGGTGCGGTCGTCGCCCACAGCCAGCAGACGGTCGGAATAGTTCTTGGCATTGGCCAGAGCTTCCCGCCACACGCCGGCATTGCCCATACGGGTCATGGGGGACTTATCCCGGGGGCCATAGTTGGTCTTGGCATTTTCACCCAGAGCCATCTTCATGGCTTCGGTGCCGGGGATGATCATCTCATCGGCCACCTTGCCCCGCAGCTTGAAGGCCACGCCGGTGCCGCCGATCAGGTTGCCCGAGCCAGGGCCGGTGTAGCAGGTGGTGAAGCCCGCTTCCCGCACAGGCACGATGGCATAGTCAAAGGGATTGAGGGCGTCCAGGCCACGCAGATGGGACTGGATGGGGCCGCTCATCTCGTTGCCGTCGTTGCGGGTACGATGCCAGTTGGGCTCGTTGAAAGTGGAAATATGGGTATGGGCATCGATCAGGCCAGGGGTCACCCATTTGCCGGTGGCGTCCACGATTTCAGCGTCGGCGGGAACCTCTACCTGCTGGCCCACTGCCTTGATCTGGCCGCCCTCCACCAAAACGGTGGCGTTGTCCAGGAAGCTGCCGTCGGGCTGGAGTACTTTGCCGTTTTTGATCGCGATCATCTTATGTCACTCTCCTTTTCATTCTGCCGGGGCTTGCCCCGGTATGCTTGCAGCTTTTATTATACCACAAAGTGAAGCGAAGTGGTATATTGGCCGTGTTTTCGGTTGTCCCCTTTGCGGGACGAGAAAACGGCCGTGAAATCAAGTACCACAAAATTCCCCGACGGCACCCCTCTTTTCTTGTGTTTTTCCCTGGAAGAAGCTATACTGGTGTTATCCATCTTGAGAAAGGAAGATGCCTTTATGATCCGCCGGAAAGAACAGATGCGCACATCAGAAAAGCCCAACCTGCGGGGTGGGGAGGGCGTGATCCACGCCTACGACCTGCTGGAAAATCCGGAGATGCGGGAAAAGCTGAAGCTGTGCTCCATTCTGACCATTGAGCCGGGCTGCTCCATCGGCGAGCATCCTCACGGCCCGGACGCCGAGTTCTATTATCTGCTGGAAGGGGAGCTGGAGGTCACAGACAACGGGGAAAAGACCACCTTCCATCCCGGCGATGCCATGTTCACCGCCTGCGGCGAGACCCACAGCGCCAGAAACAACACCCAGAAGGACGCAAAGCTGCTGGCTATCGTCATCGCCTAGGTCCAGTGTCCGGACGGCCATAGTCCAGTGCCTGGACAGTCATAGTCCAGTGCCTGGACGGTCATACTACGGGGCTGGGTGCGAGAAAGGGCCTGGGTGGTTGTCCCGGGGCCTGCCACAGTTTAATAGAAAAAGCGGCCTTTTGGCCGCTTTTTCTATTATTTCTATTTCAGAGGAATATCCAAGATCTTCAAAAAGGCTTCCGCCATTTTCTGTGAGCCGACTCCCGCTTCCAGCTGGGCCAGGCGGACACATTCTTCCAGCGTGCGCTCCCCGTCCATGGCAAAGAGCAGCAAGGTCTCAAAGAGCATGGCATCGGGGCAGCCTTTCCGGTACTGCTCCTCATAGACTTTGTAGGCCTGTTTCTTTTCTTCGTCCTCCCGGGGCATATCCTCCAGGTGAATGATGGGCCCCTTCAAGGTGCGCTGGGGCACTTTCCCCGCCCTTTTCTCCGGGAGTGGGGGATTGCCCAGTGCTTCCAGCGTTTCTTCCATGGCCCGGCGCAGGCTTTCCTCTGCGTGCAGGCCCTCTTCTTTGGCCGCAGGGCACAGCCGGATGGCGTCCTCACAGCCCCGCACATAGAACTGGGTGATGGCTCTGGCCTTTTCGCCCAGAGTGGTTTTGTCCTCGCCCATCAGGCAGGCCTCGCCCAGCCGTTCCATCTCTTCCCCATGGCGTCCTTTCAGCCGCCACAAAGTGCGCCCCGCCTCTTCTTCCCCGAAATTGGCCAGGCAGTAGGCAAAGCCTGCGGCAATGCACAGGGAGTTGTGGAGCATCTGGGGGTCCACCTGCTCCGGTGTATCCCCGCTGGTGTGATAATAGAGATCCGGCCACTGACCCAGCATGGGACAGGGAATGCCCACCAAAGGATCGGAAAGAATCATGTGGTCGCTTCCCGGAACAAAGGGGCCGATAAAGCTGTTGAACAGCGGAGCCATGTTCCCTTGTTTCAGCACTTCGCACTGGCTCTTCACCTGGCGCAGCACCACATCGCTGAGGGCGGTGACCAGAGGGGAAGAACTCCAGGGCTGATCCGACAGGGTAAGAGGCCCATAGCCCCGGCTCTGCCGTCCGCCCACCATGTCCAGATTGATGGCTCCCACAATACGGGAAAGCTCCCCTTCCCGCTGGCAGAGATAGGGATAGGTGCCGCTGAATTCGGGCACCAGGCACACCCGGATGCCCCGCCGGAGTGGGGGAAGCTCTCCCCGCTCCAGCAGCTCATGGAGGGTGCGCAGCAGCTCCATGGCCACGGCGCAGCCGCTGGCATTGTCATTGGCCGAAGGCCGGGGATGGCACAGGTGGGCCAGCACCAGCACCTCTTCCTCGGTCTCGCCGGGGAGGAAGGCCTCTACCACTTCCAGCTCACCGGGATACAATCTGGTATCCATTTTGCACAGGGCCTGGGGATATTCCCCCTCTTCTCTCATTTCCCGGCAAAGCTCCGCCAGAGCATCTCCCTGGCGGGGTGTGAGGACGAAGCCGAAGATGTGAGGCTCTTTTTCCCAGTTCTTCCACCAGAAGGAGGTATAATTGCGGATGTCATACAGATCCTCCCGGCTGCGCACCCCCGGCACTTCCCGCAGGTAGTCGGTGACAAAGCCCACCGCCCCTTTTTCGGTGAAGGCCCAGTCCATATAGGCTGCAAAAGGCTCCCGGAGGAAAAGCAGCTTGCCCTCAAGGTCCACGCCCTCATAATCCTCTTTCCGGCTGCCCTTGTCCATAAGGACGATGTCCAGGGGCTGGCCGGAATAATCACAGGGGCCGCTCTTCTGCATCACCGAGGTGGCGCAGGTGTCAAAGTCCGCCAGCCGCTGCCGTCCCTTTTCCGTCAGCAGATCCAGCCAGCCGCCTTTGCAGTCCCACTCCAGGAAGGAGCGCTGGCCCCAATACCACTGCTTTTCGTCAAAGGGATAGGAAATCACCCGGGCGCATATCCCCTGGCTCTCCAGCACCTTCTGGCAGTGGTGGGCCGCCTGACGCAGACCGGTGGAGCACTGGATGCGGTGGAAGGATGCGATCTCCCGCACCCGCTGATGGGCCCGCTCTCCGCTGCCAAAGGAGCTGATCTTTTCCAGATATTCTTTCACTGTGGTCCCCTCCTTGCTCTTGATGAAAACGGCCCGGCTTACTCCGGGCCTTTCCCGTGTCGAAAAAGTGGCAAAAGCCACTTTTTCAAGTTTTTGCAAGGGTCTGGCGGCGAGCCGCCGCTCCCATTTTTTCTTTGCTCCGGTAGGTTGTGTACGCCCGGGCAAAGAATGTTTGCCTGCGGGGTCACCCCGCCCTTGAGAAGTGTAAAAACCGCCGCACGGGTCACCGGTTTTTACAAATTGATAAAAGGCCGGACAAATAACCCCTCTAACCAGATCGGTTTTGGGGCAATCGGGCCTTTTTGATTATTTCTGATAGTATTTGATCAGGGCCTGGGTGCCGTCGTTATCCAGCCCCATCCGGCTCATTTCCTCATACATCTTCAAAACAGAATCCAGCATGGAAAGCTCCACGCCCCATTTGCCCGCTTCTTCCTCGATGATCTTCATATCCTTGATGAAGTGCTTGACGAAAAAGCCGGGGGCCAGATCCCCCTTCAGCACCCGGGGAGCCATGTTGCTCAACTGCCAGCTGCCGGCCGCACCGGCGCCGATGGCGGTCAGCATCTTTTCCGGCTCCAGACCGGCCTTCTGGGCATAGACCAGAGCTTCGGTATAGGCCGCGGTGGCGCCGGCCACAGCGATCTGATTGGCCGCTTTGGTGTGCTGGCCAAAACCGGCCGGGCCCATGTGGACGATATTCTTGCCCATGCATTCAAACAGGGGCAGGGCTTCCTCAAAGTCCTTCTCGTCGCCGCCCACCATAATGGACAGCGTGCCGTTGCGGGCGCCGGAATCGCCGCCGGACACCGGGGCATCCATCACACGCAGGCCCTTCTTCTTCCCTTCCTCATAAAGGCGCTGGGCCAGGGAGGGAGAGGATGTGGTCATATCGATGAGCAACGCCCCTTCCTTGGCGTTTTCAAAGATGCCCCCTTTGCCCAGGAACACTTCTTCCACATCCTTGGGATAACCCACCATGACAAAGACCACATCGGCCCCTTCTACCGCCTGGGCGATGGTCTCACAGGGAATGAGGCCGAACTCCTCTTTCAAGGCTTCCAGCTTGTCCTGGGAGCGGTTATAGGCCTTCACCGAATAGCCTTTCCGGGCCAGGTGGCCCGCCTGCTGGCCCCCCATGACACCGGTGCCGATCCATGCGATCTGATTCATTTTGTTTCCTCCTTTTCAGGGTGTTTCGGTTTGTTTCAGTATAGCATAAACCTGCCCTCTTCCGCCACAAAGAACCGAAGGTTTTTTTCGTCCTTTTCCCATTTCCACCATCCTCCTCTTGCCAAAACAGGAGGGAATGAATTACACTATTCCTGACCCCTTGTTTCCTTGAAAAGAAAAAGGGGATAGAAACAGAGAAAGGAAGGATTTTATGAAACGACAACTGGCATCCCTGCTGGTTCTGGCCTTGTGCGCCGCCTCCCCCATCAAGGCGGCCTCCGCCACATTTTACGATGTGCCCTCCACCCACTGGGCCTATGAGGACATCCAGCAGGCCGCCGGGAAGGGCATCCTGCAAGGCACCGGCACAGACCAAAACGGCAACCGGCTCTTTGAGCCCCAGTCCTCCCTGACCACCGCCCAGTTCATCACCATTCTGGTGCGTGGCTACTACGCCGGTCAGGCGGGAAGCGCCGGGGATGGCCCCTGGTATGCTCCCTACGATCAGGTGGCCCAGAACCACGGCCTGTATGAGGGTCTCCCGAAAGTGGATCTGGCCGCCACCATTCCCCGCTATCATATGGCGATGATCTTGCAGAACATTCTGGAAGATCTGGGAATTGCCCTGCCTTCGGAGGACGAGCTGGAAAGCGCCGCGGCCAAGATCGGCGACTGGAAGAGCATCCCGGCGGAATACCAGAAGGCCGTGTCGGTGGTTTATGCCTCCGGGATCATCGGCGGAATGGATGAAAATGGAACCTTCGCGGGAGAAAGCTCTGTAAACCGTGCCCAGGCCGCCGCCATCTACACCCGGCTGGAAACCTATGCAGAGCCTTACATCCAGGCCGCAGCCCTGGACTACAAACGCCAGGAAATGCTGAAAGAGATCAACCTGCAGCGGCAAAACGCTGGCCTTTCGCCCCTGCGCCTGGACGAAAGAGTGTGTGATTACGCCCAGGTCCGTGCTCAGGAGATCACCGAAAGCTTCTCCCACACCCGCTTAAACGGGGAAAACTACTGGACGGAGCTGGGACGGATGGGCATTGACTACTACCCCGGCGGCGAGAACATCGCAGCAGGCAACAGCACGGTACAGGCTACCATGAACCAATGGATGAACTCCCCCGGCCACAAGGCCAATATCCTGAAAGAGGGCATTGGCGGCGTAGGCATCGGCTATGTGCAGGTGGAAGGCGGCTACCAGCACTACTGGGTGCAGATCTTCGTGCCATAACAAAATACAGCAAAAAATCCTCCGCTATGGAGGATTTTTTGTTTTTTAAAACATATGCTCGATGAAGATCTTCAGGCCGATTCCCACCAGGATGCAGCCGCCGAAGATCTCGGCAAAGCGGCCCAGGAGGCTGCCGAACTTTTTCCCCAGCCAAGTACCCGCCAGGCTGCAGAAAAAGGTGATGAAGCCGATGGACAAGGCGGCGATGGCGATATCCACCTTCATGACGGCAAAGCTGATGCCCACGGCCAGAGCGTCGATGCTGGTGGCCACCGCCTGCATCACCATGGTACGCCTATCCAGGGTGCGGTGCACATCGCACTGCTCCTTTTCCCTCATCTCCCGGATGGATTCGATAACCATTTTGCCCCCGATGAACCCCAGCAGGATCAGAGCGATCCAGTGATCCAGGGAGGAGATAAACTCGCTGAAGCTGCGCCCGGCCACAAAGCCGATCACAGGCATTCCCGCCTGGAACAGGCCGAACAGCCCGGCATAGAGGGCGGCCGCCTTTCCTTTGGCGTTTTTGTAGCAGATGCCGTTGGAGACCGACACGGCCGTTGCGTCCATGGCCAGCCCCAGGGCCAGCAGGACAAGGGTGAGTGTTCCCATGCTTTTCCTCTCTTTCTCTGGCGGGGCAGTAAAAAAGACCCACGCCCGGCGAGCCCCCCAAAACGGGGACCGCCGGGCATGAGTCTTGTTCTTTAAGGCAAGCCAGGCCCTGTGGGGCCATTGTGTTGACTTGACACGCGGAAACCGCGCAAACTACTCCCTCACGCCAAAATTTATTTTTTGACGGGTTTCATTATGCCAAATTTCCGAAAAAGTGTCAAGAGGGAAACTTCTTATTCGTTGCCCACATACCGGTAGAGCCAGCTCTTGATCTCCTTCAGGCGGCGCATCCGGTGACGGGGTTTGCCCGAACGGGACAGCTCGTGGTTTTCCCCTTTGAAGATGCACATCCGGGAGGGAACGCCGTTGAGCTGCAAGGCGGTGTACATGGAAATGCCTTCGGGCATCCAGCACCGGTAGTCCTCTGTGCTGTTGATGAACAGGGTGGGGGTGCGGGCCTTGTCGGCAAACTTCATGGGGGACTGATCCCACATCTTGTACATATCGGTGAAGGGTGTGGCCTGGACCTCCCGCAGATCAAAGCTGAGGCCGATGTCGCAGGTACCGAACAAGGTGATCCAGCTGGCAATGGACCGCTGGGAAGCCGCTGCCTTGAACCGGTGGGTGTGGCCGATGATCCAGTTGCACATAAAGCCGCCGTAGGAGCCGCCCAGCACGCCCAGACGCTCCTTGTCGATGGCCGGGTACTTTTCCAGCACCACATCCACAAACTGCATCAGATCCTCATAATCGATGGTGCCATAGCGGCCGGCGATGTTGGCAAACTTGTCCCCCCGTCCGCCGGAACCGGTGGGATTGCAGAACATGACGAAGCAGCCGTCGGAGGCCATGGTCTGCATCTGGTGGAAGAAGCAGGTGCCGAAAGTGGCCCGGGGACCGCCGTGGATGTCCAGCATGGCGGGGTAGGTCTTGCTTTCGTCGTAATCCTTGGGCAGGAGCACCCAGCCTTCGATGGTGTTCCCCTCTTTGTTCACAAAGGTCAGGGGCTGGGGTGTTGCCACATATTTGCCCTTGAGGGCGTTTTTATTGAAGCCGGTGACTTTCTTCTGGCTTCCGTCCTTTTCCAGGCGGTAAACTTCCTGCAGATCGTTTCCGGCAAAGCCCACGGTGAAGATCTTGCCGTCCCGGATGTCGAAAAAGTCCACCGAGCAATCTTCCCCGGTGAGCACTTCCGGCTCCTTGCCGGGCTGCCACCGGTAGAGCACGCTGTAATGGGCCCGGGCCGAGACATAATAGAGGGCATCCTCACAGGCTTTCATGTGGATACCGCTGCCATAGCGGCAGTCGCTGCCAGGATTTCCGCCGAAGTCCTCGGTCTCGGCCACCGGCACAGCCACCACAGGCTCCCCACCTGTGAGGGGGATGGAATAGAGGTTTGTGCCCCCGAAGCGCATCCAGTCCTCCCCGTGCTCCTCGGCAGAGAAGATCAGCTGATTGCCCACAAAGGCCAGCGAACCCAAGCCGCTGAACCGGTCGGGCCCGAACAGTTCTTTCGTCTCCCCGGTCTCCAGATCATAGAGATACAGGCCGGAGTGCATATTCAGCTTTTTGTCGGTGAGTGCCCCGGCATAGGCCAGGGTCTTACCGTCGGGAGAGAGGGTGAAGCCCCGGGTATCGAACATGGGCTCGGTCACCGGCTTCAGCTTCTTCCGCTTCACATCGTACAGCCACAGCCGGTTGCGCTTTTTGTTCACAAAGCCCCGGCCATTGAACCAGAAGGGAGCCTCGTCACACACCTGGTAGTCCTTTTCCTCCTGGTAGTCCAGAAGGGCCCGGCGGCGCTTTTCCCCTTTGAGGGATTCAAAATCCGGCCGGGCGTTGTCGTGGACAGCGGTGATGAGATAGAGCCCCTCCCGCACCAGATGGGCGCTGGCCCCCTGCAAAGGCAGGCGGAAGCACTCCCGGCTTTCGCCCCCGTCCAGGGGCAGCTGGTAAAAGACGGTGAGCAGTTCTCCGTTTTCCACCCGCTTCTGGTCCTTCTTCTCCCGGATGGCGGGGAAAATGACGCTTTTGTCCCCAAAGAGGGCAAAGCTGCACACATCCCCATGGGAGGTCAGGGGCCGGGCGGCGCCGGTTTTGCAGTCCACCAGATACAGGTCGGAGCGGTAGCAGTTGTCTTCCAGATCGGCCTTGGCAGCGATCACCAAAGCCCGGTCATCGGGAAGCAGCTTGAGTCCGGACAAAAATTTATAATCCTGCAGGTCTGTGTCCAGTATTCGTTCCAAGAAAATCCCTCCTTCGCAGGGCAGCTTGCCCCCAAAAGGGGCAAGCTGCCGCGCTCTCTTTTGTTTTTTAAAAGTCCCCTTCCATCACCACATCGTCAGAAGGGTCCTGCACAAAGCCCTGGGAGAGATAGAACTCCTCCATGGCCTTGTCTTCCCGGGGGAAGTGGGTGGTGATGCGGGGCACGCCCCGGCTCTCGGCCTGCCCGATGGCATAGGCAA
>OHAD01002686.1_pt1 | contig 12880 bp, 10 predicted proteins | sample 1577011 | NCBI WGS metagenome assembly OHAD01 (sample SAMEA3541510, study PRJEB24748) | human gut metagenome | biome: human gut; feature: human-associated habitat; material: faeces | place: China | collected 2012
AGTAGCCGTTGGGGTACTCCTGCTCGGGCACGATGGTGATATCGGTGATGCCCATATCGTTGAGCACATGGGTCACGGGCACAAGGCCAGAGCCGTTCAGCGGGCTGTACACCAGCTTCAGACCGGCAGTCTTGCACAGACCCGGGCGCACCTGACGTGCCTCAATGGCATCGTACAGGGCCTTTTTGCAGTCATCGCCCACAAAGCGGATCATGCCGTTCTCCACGCCCTCGGCAAAGGAGATGTACTTTGCACCGGTGAGCACATCGGTCTTCTGGATCTCGTCGTAGACGATGGCGGCGGCGTCATCGGTCATCTGGCAACCGTCCGGGCCGTAGGCCTTGTAGCCATTGTACTTAGCCGGGTTGTGGGAGGCGGTGACCATGATACCGGCGTTGCAGTTATAGTAACGGGTAGCAAAGCTCAAAGCGGGCACGGGCATCAGGGCATCATAAATGCGCACTTTGATGCCATTGGCTGCCAGAACGCCTGCGGCGGTCTTGGCAAAGACATCGCTCTTCAGGCGGCTGTCGTAGCTGATGGCCACGGTCTGGGTACCGCCCTGGGTCAGCACCCAGTTTGCCAGACCCTGCGTTGCCTGACGGACAACGTAGATGTTCATGCGGTTGGTACCGGCACCCAGCACGCCGCGCAGGCCTGCGGTACCAAACTTCAGCGCCACAGCAAAGCGATCCTTGATCTCATCGTCATTGCCTTCGACCTTAGCCAGCTCCGGCTTCAGGTCTGCATCCTCCAGATCCGCTGCCAGCCAGCGCTTGTATTCATCCAGATACATCTTGTACACCTTACCTTTGTTTAAAATCTTTTTCCCCGGATCGAAATGGTTTGTATAAACCTACTTATACTATAAACTCTTGCTCCGCTTATGTCAATTGCGTAAAATGGCCGAAGTTTGTGCCCTTAAAACCGACAAATACCACAAAAAACCGGTTCTTCTGCCATATTCATTGCGTTTTTTGATGTATCCAGCAGCTGGTAGGGCTGGTGCACATCCTCCAGCACCTCCAGCCACTGCTCCGGCCCCACGCCGTTTTCGCACAGGTAGCGCAGCAGCCGCATTATCCGGCCAAAGCTGTCTGCCGGGGCAAGTACTGTGCTGCTGCGCACCCTGCCGCCCTGCTCCCGGCGCAGCTGCGCCAGCACCCCCTGCGGGGTGGTTGCGGCACAGTACACCAGCGTACAGGCGTGCTGCAAGCCCTCCAGCTCTGAATAGGTACGGATATACCGGCAACATTCCCCATTTGTCATGTTCTCTCGTTCTCCTTTCTGCTGCATTGACAACTTTCCTGTGCTTTACTATAATGATTTCAAATAGAAAAAATTGTCGAAGCATAGCAGATATATCCATTATTTTCCACTTTTGGCATTTTTGACAAACCATGCGCCATGCAGGGAGGGACACCATGTATTCTGTGACCAACAGCTTTGGCCTGAACGGACTGCGCGGCTTTGCCGTTGCAGTGGAGGCCGATGTTTCCGGCGGGCTGCCCGCATTTTCCATCGTCGGCCTGCCGGACTCTGCCGTGCGGGAAAGCGCCGACCGGGTGCGCGCTGCCATCAAAAACCTTGGCTTCCGCTTCCCGGACCGGCGCATCACCATCAACCTTGCCCCCGCCGATGTGCGCAAGACCGGCCCGGTGTACGATCTGCCGCTGCTTTTGGCGCTGCTGACTGCCAGCGGGCAGCTGGAGGATATCCCCGCCGACACCGCCTTTCTGGGCGAGCTTGCACTGGACGGCAGCCTGCGCCCGGTATCCGGCGTGCTGCCCATGGCGCTGGCTGCCGCCGAGCACGGTATCCGGGCGCTGTACGTCCCGGCAGAGAATGCTGCCGAGGCCGCCGAAGCCTGTGCCGACACCATGACTGTCTACCCTGCCAACACCGCCCGAGAGGTGGTAGAGGCACTGAAGGGCATCCGCCCCCTCTCCCCTGCCGCCGCCATCCCCTTTGACCCGGAGGACGCATGGCAGCAGGTGCCGGATTTTGCGGACGTGATGGGGCAGTCTCTGGCGCGGCGCGCCATGGTCATTGCAGCCGCAGGCGGGCATAACGTACTGCTGACCGGCGCGCCCGGCACCGGCAAATCCATGCTGGCGAAGCGTCTGCCGGGCATTCTGCCGCCTTTGACCCGGGAGGAAGCTGTGGAGACCACCAAAATCTACTCCATTGCCGGGCAGCTGCCGCAGGGGCGCGGACTGATCTCTGCCCGCCCCTTCCGCAGCCCGCACCACTCGGCCAGCTCTGCCGCCCTTGCCGGCGGCGGGGCACAGTTCCGCCCGGGCGAGTGCAGTCTGGCCAACTGCGGCGTGCTGTTTTTGGACGAGCTGCCGGAGTTTTCCCGCGAGAGCTTAGAGGTGCTGCGCCAGCCGCTGGAGGACGGCCAGATCACCGTGAGCCGCGCCGCCGGAAGTGCCACCTACCCCAGCCACTTCCAGCTTGTAGCCGCCATGAACCCCTGCAAATGCGGCTACTACGGCCACCCCACCCGCGCCTGCACCTGCTCGCCCAGTGCGGTGCGGCAGTACCGCAGCCGGGTGTCCGGCCCGCTTTTGGACCGCATCGACCTGTGCGTGGAGATGGACCCCATCGCCTTTGACGAGCTGCACGCCGCCGCGCCCTCCGAGAGCAGTGCCGAGCTGCGCAAGCAGGTGCTGGCTGCCCGTGCCATTCAGGCCAAACGTTACGCTGCGCCGGGCTTTAAGGGAGTGCACTGCAACGCCCAGCTGAACGCCGGGCAGGTGCGGCGCATCTGCTGCATGACCCCCGGTGCGGAACAGCTGCTGCGCAGCTCCTACGATGCACTGGGACTTTCTGCCCGGGCGCACGACCGCATTTTGCGGGTAGCCCGCACCGTAGCCGACCTTGCGGGCAAGCCCCTGCTGGACGAGGATTCCCTGCTGGAAGCGCTGCAATACCGGGCACAGGAAAAATTGGACGGGTAATGCTGTTTTGAAAGTATCATACACATAAAAGCGCGAGCAGCCAAAATAGTCGCTCGCGTTTTTGTTTGCTATCGACCGTTTGCATTTTCTCTTTTCCGGTGCCGCCCGGTGTGGTATACTGGAAATGCAAAAAACAGAAAATGGAAGGAGCCAAAAAATGAACATTCGTAAGGCCGAGGAAAAAGACATTCCCAGACTGCTTGCGCTGCTGGGGCAGGTGCTGCAAATCCATGCAGAGATCCGCCCGGATATTTTTATTCCCGGCACCACAAAATACACCGTCTGTGAGTTAGCAGAGCTTCTGAAGCAGGAGGATAAGCCCATCTATGTTGCCGCAGACGAGGACGATGTGTGCATGGGTTATGCCTTCTGTCAGCTGAAGGAGCAACCTTTTTCCACCAATATGGTGCCCTTCAAGTCGCTGTTCATTGATGACCTTTGCGTTGACAAGCAGGCGCGCGGGCAGCACATCGGGGAAAGCCTGTTTAACTATGTAAAGCAGCAGGCAAAAGCGCTGGGCTGCTACGAGGTGACCCTGAACGTCTGGGCGGGGAACACTTCGGCAGAGCACTTTTATGAAAAAATGGGCATGAAAACCAAGGAGCGGCAGATGGAGTATATTCTGTAACGCGGGCGAGAACACCGCGCCTTTACATTGATAAAGCGCAGTTTACGGAGGTCATAGACTCACTTCCTTTTCTTTATCGAACAGACGGGCAGCTTTTTGCGTACTTGTAGATCTGCCGTGCACAGTCAAGGCTCATTTTGCTGGAAAGGAATCCGATTGTCAAGCACAAATCAACGACATTTCATACAATTCATACTACCATGTTGTCAGTTCACATCTCACACTGGCTAATGACCGTGCTGATTGCCGTATCATATTCCACCGGTGGATACTTAAATTTTTTCAGTAAGTGTTTCACCATCTTACGCATACTCGCACGGGCAGTTTCTTTTTCTGCAGGTCTATTACGCTCCCATTACTGAATTTCTGCGTTTCCAGCCATCTCCATTGCAGCGTTCGATTGACACAGGTTGAGTTATCGGCAGATACAGTAAACACAACGGGCGGCTCTGGTAACAGAGCTGCCCGTTGTGTTCGTTTATGAAAAGGAGAACTTAGATCTCATACCACTTGATCTCGTTGGCATCCAGATGCAGAGCAAAGTTGCTGCCGTCTGTGGTGTAAACGGTGGTGTCCTGCGGCTCGTACGTGTTGTTCACCACACAATACTTGCCGTTCTTGACGTAGGCGTGAACTTCTACATTATAATTGGAGCTGAACCATGTATGCAGTTCCTCCTCGCTGTGGGCACTCCACAGGATAGCGCGGTAAAGGGTGCGGCTGTTGGCAAAACTGTAAGGCACACCGCTGATGTACACGGCACGACCCTTGCCGAAGTCGTGTGCCGCCATCTGCACTTCCTTGTTCCGCTGCACCAGCACCTCGGTGCCCTCGAGGGCGTAGATGTTCTTTTTGCCCTCGCCAAAGTCGATGGGCCGGTCGGCATCCTGCAGAATGAAATGGTCCGGGTGTTCTTCCCAGTTGTACTTGTCGTAGTTGAGGGTGAAGCCGTTTTCCTCCTCCACGCCCAGCACGCTGGCAAGCTGGAGAATGTGGCCCTGATACGGGTGACCGGAAGGCTCACCCACGCCGATAAAGCCGCCGCCGTTCCAGACGAACTTGCGGATAGCGGAGGAGATCTCCGGGTCTTCCCACCAGATGCCGCCGGTGTGTGCGGTGTCGGCATCGCCGACATTGATAATGACATCCAACGAATCCAGCAGATGCGGGTCGTTCTTGATATCCTCAAAGCTGATAAACTTCACATCAAAGGGCGCACCGGACAGCATCTCAATGACACCGGCATAGCTATAGTTCTGCTTGTAATAGAGGGCGTGATGCACCATGTGACAGCCCCAAGCCCGCATTTTACCCCAACAGTTCAGCATGGCCACTCGCTTGACACAGTAGGGTGTGGTGCCCTTGATGTTCTCGTACAGTTCGCGGAACTCGTTGCAGACGCTCTCCACGTAGTCCACGAACTCCGGGAACTGCAAGGCCAGTTTCAGATAGCCGCCATAGCCGATGCGGTCGATGGGCTTGCGCAGGATAGCGCGGCGGGCTGTAACCCAGTTCTCCTTGGCTTCCCGCACCGGGTCGCCGCCCTCGTGGAAGGTGTCGGGGAAGAAGTACGGCAGAAAACGTCCCTCGGTGTACTTCACGCCCTCAATGTCAGAGATCAGGCGCAGGGTGGAGCCGTTGCCCACGCTGCCCACTACGGCATCCAGTCCGATAGTCTTGAACTCCGGCATGAAAGGTTCGGTGCCGATCCAATGGTCGCCGAGGAACATCATGGCTTCGCACCCGCACTCGTGGGTGATGTCCACCATCTCCTTGGCAAGCTTTGCCACTTCCCGCCGCTGGAATGCCTGAAAATCACGGAATTCCTTGCTGGGCACCCGGTACTGGTTGTTGTAGTAGCCCTGATCGATGATGTACTCCGGGCGGAACTTGTAGCCCACTTCCTGCTCAAACTGGTTCAGGATATAAGGGCTGACCGAAGCAGAGTATCCATACCAGTCCACGAACTTCTCCCGCTTCAGCTCGTCGAAGATCAGGGTGAACTGGTGGAAGAAGGTGGTGTAGCGGATGACGTTAACATAGGGGTGCTCTGCAATGAACTTGCGCAGGCGCTCCATGGAATACTTGTGGGTCTTGGGCTGACGCACGTCAAAGGTGATCTGGTGCTCAAAGTTCGTCCAGCCGTTGGTGGTAGCGTTGTACATATGCACCGGGTCCCAGATGAGGTAGGCCAGAAAGCTGACGGTATACTCATGGAAGGGTACGGCCTGTACGGTCACACTGCCGTCGGCGTAGCTCCACTGCTCCGGCGGCACGGGCTGACCGGTGGTTCGATCCATGACCTCCCACCAGCGGGTGATGTCGTCGTTGGTGTTCACCTGCATCAGCTCCGGGCTGATGCCCTTCATCAGCGGGATGGTCACGGTGTCGCCGGGGGCGGTGTAAAAGCCGGTCATGATGTAGCACTGCTGTACCTCGTCCGGGTTTGCCTTTGCCCATGCGTTGTCCTTGCGGGTGGTATAATAGGTGGAGTAGATCTTTGCGTCGGCATCCTTCAGCTGCTGCGGGAAGTCGGTGCCGTCGCAGTCGCGGATGGCATCGGCACCCCACTTTTTTAAGATCTCCAGTGTTTCGGGCACAACGTCCAAGTCTGTGGGGATGGTCACGCGCCCGGTCTTTCTTATTTCATCCATGGGAAACTCTCCTTTTGCCTCTCTTTGAATCTCGTAGGGGGTCAATCGTAGGCGGCGTTATACAGCGCCAGCACAGCCAGCAGCAGCGCTACGCCCACCAGCATGATGCCAAGCCCTGCCAGCTGCCCGGTCATTTTCCAGCCGGACACCACCAGCACCAGTGCCAGCACAAACAGCACCAGCATCAGGATCATGCGCAGGGCGGGATGGTTTTTCCAATATGCTTTCATCGTCTGTCACCTTAACCTTTCAGGCCGCCCACGGTCATGCCCTGCGTCAGCTGCCGCTGCACGCAGATGTACAAAATCAGGGTGGGCAGCATCACCAGCACCAGACCTGCATACATCGTGCCGTACTGGGCGGCGCTCTGCTGCGCCTGCATCAGGTTCAAAAGACCTACCGGCAGGGTGCGGGGTGCCTTGGTGGAGCTCATCAGGGTCATGGAGATGATATACTCGTTCCAGAAGGACAGGAAGTTGAACAGGATAATGGTGATGATGGAGGGCTTTGCCATGGGGAAGATGATGCGGGTCATGGTGGAAAAATAGCTTGCACCGTCGATATAGGCGGCCTCCTCAAAATCGTGGGGCAGGGTGGCAAAGTAGCCCGACAGCAGGTAGATGGTAAAGGGCAGGGCCGTGGCAGCATACACCACTGCCAGCACCACCAGATTGTTCAGCAGAAAACTGCTGCCAAAGTGGTTTTTCAGCCACACATCGCCGTCCCGCAGCATCAAAAAGATGGGCACCACGATGTAGTTCACGTTGATGAACAGGCCCGCCATGAACAGGGTGTTCAGTACCTTGCGCCCCTTAAAGTGGAAGCGGGACAGGCAGTAGGCGGCGGGCAGGGCAACGACCAGCAGCAGTGCCAGCGCCAGCGCGGTGACGATGACCGAATTGAGCATATATTCGCCCATTTTCGCGCCGTTCCATGCGTTGACGAAGTTCTGCCAGTAGAACCCGGCGGGCAGCGCCCAGGGGTTGCCGTAGAACTCTGCATTCTGCTTGATGGAGGCCATGAACACCCATGCCACTGGCACGATGATGGTAACGGCCAGCAGAACCAGCACAAAATAGATGAAAAACTTGTACAGACCTTCCGCAGAGCGGGAAGATTTTTCGGTGGTATTCTGCATCTTCTTCCCTCCTTAAAATTCCAGCGTATCGCGGTTGGTGACCTTGTTGACACAGGCGGACAGGGCAAACGAGAACAGGAAGATTACCACGCCGATGGCCATACTGTAACCATACAGGCCAGCGTCTTTCTGACTGTACATATAGCTCAGCGCCACATCCGATGCGCCGTTGGGCCCGCCGCTGGTCATGGCCTTGACGAAGAGGAAGGCCATGTTGATGGTGGAGATGATAAAGAAGGTGAGGGTGGTGCGGATGTTGGTCCAGATGAGGGGGATGGTGATCTGGAAGAACTGGGTCAGCCGCCCGGCACCGTCCAGATTGGCGCTCTCGTACAGGCTGATGGGCACGGCAGACATGGAGGCCATGTACATGACCATGTAGTAGCCGATGGCCTGCCACACCATGGCAATGATGATGGAGGGGATGACCAGTTTTTCGCCCTTCCACAGGATGGGGTCGCTCATGTTGCGGAACAGGCCGATGATGCTGTTCAGCATGCCGTTTTCCGGCTTATAGATGGCCGAGAAGATGCCGGAGATGACGACCACCGACAGGATGTTGGGGATGTAGAAGATGATGCGGAAAAAGTTCTGGCCTTTGATCTTCTCCCGGGTGAGGATGGCGGCAAATACCAGTGCAAAGGCGAATGTGATCAGGGTGACCGTTACCACCAGCAGGATCATATTCTGCATGGAGCGGATGAACTGGGCGTCCCGCAGCAGATGCTGGAAGTTTTTAAGTCCCACAAAGGTCTCGTTGGGAGAATAGGCACCCCGCTCATACAAACTCATGCGGAACACGTTGAGGGTGGGCAGGATCATAAAGAGGAAAAACAGGATGGTAGCCGGTGCCACACAGAAGAATACGAACCGTTTGCGGCTTTTATCCGTTCTCATAGGGAATTGACCGCTCCTTTCTTGATGGTACTGTACAGCCCAAAAAAGCGGAGGCGGTAAAAACCGCCCCCGCTGGGCAGGGCTTAATTACTCGATGATGTTGGCGCGCATCTGGTCGCTGGCGGACTTGATGCCGTCGATCCACTGCTGCTCGGTCATGCTGCCGGACACCAGAGAGTTGACGGGGTCGAAGAACACGGTGCGCACTTCCAAGCCGGGGATGGCACTGAAGGCTGCAAAGTTGCCCATGGCGGCCTTTGCGCCGTTGTCGTAGATGGAGTAGAACATCTTGTTGTCGCCTTCCAGACTGTCGGCGATGCCCAGCACAGGCTGGATAGCACCGCTCTCGGCAAACAGCTTGCAGGCTTCGTCGCTGTACAGGTAAGCCACGAACTGCTTGGCGGCATCCTGATGCTCGGCACCGGCGGGGATCCATGCCTGCTCGAACCAGGTGTAGCTGTAACCGTCGCCGCCGGCCTTGACAGCGGGCAGGGCGGTCATGCCCCACTCAAAGCCGTCTGCACGGGGAGCCTCGGCCATCTCGCCCACGATCCAGGTGCCGTTGGGCATGAACAGGGCCTTGTTGTCCAGCACCAGCTGCTGGTTCTGGGTAAAGTCCTGATCGTTGGCCTGTGCGGGGGTGATGGGGTTGGTGTAGGAAGCCAGCTTTGCCACGATATCAAAGCAGGTCTTTGCCTCGGGGGTGTCCCAGATGCCTTCTTCGTAGTGGGTAGCCTTGTTGAAGAAGTCGGGGCCGCCTGCGGCGTACATCAGTGCATAGAAGAAGGCGTCGAAGTAGCCGGTGGTGGGGTAGGTGAACAGGTAGGTGCCCTCAGCGGCAGCCTTATCACCCAGTGCCCACATCTCGTCCCAGGTCTTGGGCACGTCCCAGCCCTTTTCCTTCAGGAAACCGGCGTTGTAGAACAGGCCGCAGGGGCTGTAGAACATAGGAGCCAGATAGGTCTTGCCGTCGCCGTAGGGGTTGGTCAGGGAGGTGTCGGTAAAGCCGCCGGCGATCTTCTCGCTCACCTTCTTGCTCTCGCCGGGCACGGTCATGCTCAGCACATCGGTGATGTCGGCGATCAGGTTGCCCTTGATGAACTGCTCGGTCAGGGCAGCTTCACGGCCGGTGGCCAGATGGACCACGTCGGGGTAGTCGCCGCCCTGCATGGAGGGGCCGATGACGTCCTCCAGCTTCTTATCGGTGGTCAGGTCTACCTTGATGCCGGTCTGGGCGGTAAAGGCCTCGGTGACCTTTTTCCACATCTCAGCGCCGTAGCCGGTCTCGATGGCAGCAACCTTGATGGTGACGTCCGCAGCCACTGCGGAAGAAGCAGCGGCAGAAGATGCCGTGCTGGACGCGGTGGAGCTGGCAGCGCCACCACAGGCAGCCAGGCTCAGTGCAGCGGCACCCACGCCAGCCGCTTTCAGAAAATTGCGACGAGAAATGCGTTTCATAGTGTATCCTCCATCATAAAATTCCGTTCAAAACACAGCCGGGGCAAACAGGCTTCGTCCGAGAGGGCTGTAGTTTTTTCTGGTTCCAATATAGAGGTTTTTACGGTTCGTAACAAGGTCTTTGTTGTTTCATTTTTTAGAAATATTGCTTTTTGGAAAATTCTTTTAGCAAAAGCACTAAAATTGGTCAGATTTTTTGTAACATTTCCCCATCTGTAACCAATTTGACATATTCTTGCACGCCATCAAAGGCAAAAGTATTGATCCTATCCAAAAATCAGGGCTTGCATTTTTTCTTCATTGCCTCTATAATAAGAAAAAACGTACGAAACAACGCATCGTTTTTAGGCTAGTATTTTTAGTATCTTGCTTTTATTTTTATGTTTTTTGTTCTTCGCCTCAAAAGGAGCCATTTATGAGTACCGAGCGATTTGATATCCGCCATGCTCCCGCTCCACGGGAATCCTTCCGGCTGCTGTACATCAGCAAAAGCAAATTTGGCGGCGATTGGAACAGCTCTGCCCACACCCATTCCTGCACAGAGCTGTTCTACTGTCTGAGCGGAGAAGGTCAGTTTTATTTAAGCGGTCAGCTTTATCCGGTCAAACCGGATGATATGATTATCGTCAATCCGCAGGTAGAGCATACCGAGTTGAGCCTGAATGCTTCACCGCTGGAATACATTGTATTGGGCGTTGCTGGCATTGAGATCTTATTTGGAAAATCAGATTCTTCCTACGCCATATTCAACTGCCGGGAAAATCGGGAGCGGATGGTGACGCTGCTCCATATGCTGCTGGCCGAAGCAGACCGCAGTCTGGACGGCTGCGAAACGGTCTGTCAGGATCTGCTGGAAGTGCTGCTCATCTGGCTGGTGCGGTGTACCACGCTTTCTTTGCAGGTAGAGGAAACGCCCCGCTCCGACAGCCGGGAGTGTGTGGAGATCAAGCGTTATCTGGACAGCAACTACCGCGAAGATATCTCGCTGGATATCCTTGCTGAAATCGCCCACATCAACAAATACTATCTGGCCCATACCTTCCAAAAAGAGTATGGCATCTCTCCGATCACCTATCTGAACCGCCGCCGTATTGAGGAAAGCAAATATATGCTGGGCAACACCGGTTACAGTCTGGCGCAGATCAGCGAGTTGATGGGTTTTTCCTCTCCCAGCTATTTTTCCCAATGCTTCCGCAAGGCGGAAGGCTTGACCCCCAATGAATACCGCCGTCAGGTGCGGCAGGGACAACGCCCTGCCCCGTCAAAACGGCATGAAGTATAACGAAAACGAGGAATTTATGATGAAATCCATTACCCTTTCTCTGCTCCAGTCTGCTGCAAATGCCTTTGATTTTGGCGGGCCCGTGGTCTGCGATGCTCACCACTACGGTGAGGGGCATATCAACAACACCTTTGTGGTCTGGCGGGAAGATCATTCCAAACGCTTTATTTTGCAGCGCATCAACACAGATACCTTTACTGACCCGGTGGGCCTGATGGAGAATGTCTGCAGCGTGACCCGGCATCTGCGGGCGAAAATTCTTGCCGAGGGCGGCGACCCAGCACGGGAAACGCTGAATGTCATCCCAACTTTGTCGGGGTCGACTTGCTATCTGGATGCAGACGGCGGCGCATGGCGTGCCTACGACTTTGTAGAAGATACCATCTGTTTGCAGCAGGTCGGCAGCGAAGCCGACTTCCGCACCGTGGCCGAGACACTGGGCAAATTCCAGAACCAGCTGGAGGATTACCCGGCCTCCACCCTCCACGAAACCATCGCCCGCTTCCACGACACGCCCAACCGCTATGCCAATTTTGAAAAAGCCCTCGCCGCCGATGCACTGGGCCGGGCAAAAAATATCACGTCGGAAATCGAATTTATCCATGCGAGGGAGCAGGACTGCCATGTCCTGCTGGATCAGCTGGCAGCTGGCGAAATTCCTCTGCGCGTCACCCACAATGACACCAAGATCAACAATGTCCTCATCGATGCCGCTACCGGAAAAGGCATCTGTGTCATTGACCTCGACACCGTGATGCCGGGACTTTCGGCCTACGACTTCGGCGATTCCATCCGCACCGGTGCCAACGACTGCGCTGAGGACGAACCTGACCAGAGCAAAGTCCATTTTGACCTGCATCTGTACGAAGTGTTCGCCAAAGGGTATCTCTCCACTGCCGGGGCATCCATGAGCATGGCAGAAAAAAAGAGCCTTGCATGGGGTGCAAGGCTCATGACGCTGGAATGCGGCATCCGTTTTCTGACTGACTATCTGGAGGGCGACCATTACTTCCATATTGCTCGCCCGGATCACAACCTCGACCGCGCCCGCACCCAGTTCACACTGGTGCGGCAGATGGAAGAGGTTTTCGATCAGATGCTGGAAATCGTCTGCCCGGACAATCACTGATTTCGCAATCTCCTCCATTCGGATACAGCAAGAAGCATGGACGCTCTCCTTCTCGGGGGCGTCCATGCTTCTTTTTACAGCTTATCCCTACACACCCATCAAATCGTCCTTTGAGGACGCTGGGAGCGTTGAGGACATGATGCGCTGCAGCAAATTATGAAAGCTCTTTTCAGCCCTGACCAATCACAATCCCCCAATGGCTATCATTGCAGCTGTAAATAGAAAAAACAGCTCAAGCAGCCTCCTATAAGTCCTACTATCACCGCTTTGCCGCAATAATTTTTTTCAAATTATCTTGATGCACCGTTCAATGCGCGATATTCTCTGTCACAAATCCCGCTGCTTTTGTGGATTGGCTTGAAGCCATCCACAAGATGTGGTCGTGTTCATTTTGAACGCAGCCACAGAAAGTGGTTGGCTATCACCGTGAGACCCACCACTTCAGCGAGGAGAAGCCCACGAAAAACTTACCGCTCCGCAACACACTCGATTCATTTTGCCGCTTACTTCACCCGACAAAATCATCGCTGCGCTGCGTGGGTGGTATTTTTCTTTTTCGCAAATAAAATCCTATGTAGTTGTTCAATCTTCCAAAATTTGTTTTTAGTTGTTTTCTGTACAACCTTGAAGTGTTATCCTTATGCTTGAAAGAAGCAGAACGTAGTGTCCGCACTGTGCCCGGCTTTCTTCATACCGAACCTTGAATCCTTCATAAGCCGTCTGAACGTGAT
>OHAD01002699.1_pt1 | contig 12790 bp, 8 predicted proteins | sample 1577011 | NCBI WGS metagenome assembly OHAD01 (sample SAMEA3541510, study PRJEB24748) | human gut metagenome | biome: human gut; feature: human-associated habitat; material: faeces | place: China | collected 2012
TTGTTCGGTTCGCCATTTTTTGCGAATCGTCGGTTGGTCTTGCAATTATGTGCTTATTTATAAGTCCGGATATGCTCTCCGCTGTTCTTGCAGCCGCGTCAACCGCCGCAGTAACGGCACTGACACTGCCTTGAACTTTGACAGCCATAATAAGCGGTACTTCTACCGAATCGGCGTTTGCCGGCTTATTTGAGTCGATTGCAATAACTTTAACGTCTGCAGCTTTTGCAGCCGCGTCTGCCGCTGTTATCGCAGTAACAAATCCGAACATTTCTATAATTCCTATTGCGTCATTCATACTTATTCAGCCTTTCTTCCGAGGTTTAGATTAAGTCTTTTCTGACGTAAGCTATTTTCAATCCCTTCTGAGCAAGGTTTGTTTCAAGTGCCTCGTTCATTTCTTCAAGTGGGAATCTGTGTGTAATAAGTTCCTTAATAGGCAATCCGATTGCGATTGCTCTCTTTAAGAAATCAAATGTTGTAGCATAATCTCTAAGAGTATATACCCATGAGCCTACAAGCGTAATTTCCTTTGAGCAAAGGTCAAAGTGAGGATTGATTGTAGCGTCACCGCCGTTGATAAAGAAACCAAGTTCACAAAGTCCGCCGCCGTTTCTGATGAACTTATAGATATTGCTGTGAGCAACAGGCGAACCTGTACACTGGAATGCAAAATCTGCAAGATGTCCGCCGAAAGCGTCCTTTACAGCATTTGCAAGGTTATCGATACCCTTGTAGTTCATAAAGTTAACTGTTTCACCGGCACCCATTCTCTTAGCGAATGCAAGTCTTTGTTCATTACCGTCAACTGCAACGATATTTTCAATACCCATTGTGCGTAGAACTGCTATACAGATAAGACCGATAGGTCCGCAGCCCTGAACAACAACTCTTGAGTTAAATCTCAAAATGTTAGTTGTCTTTGCTCTTTCAACAGCGTGTACCAAAACCGCACATGGCTCGATAAGAATTCTTGAATCAAGATCAAGGTCGCTTACGTTAAATACTGTTGAACCACCTCTGATAAGAATGTAGTCACTGTACCAGCCGTTTAGGTGAACGTTATCATCAGGAAGAAGTCCGTAAACGTCTGCACCGCCTACATTTTGCTTATTAAGGTCAAACATTGTAATATCAGGATCGTCTTTGAAAATCATACAAGTAACAACCTTATCACCGATATTTAAAGGTTTACCTGCGCTGTCTTTCTTAACGTTTTTACCCATCTTTACAATTTCACCCGTACCCTCGTGTCCAAGAACAACAGGGATAAGTGAGAATGGGTCATTCTTATATTCGTGAGCATCTGTACCGCAAACACCGCAGCCTTCAACTCTTACAAGAATATCGTCATCACCCAACTCAGGGATTGGGTATTCCTGAATTTCAAAGTGCTTTAATTCTGTCATCATAGCAACTTTTGCAGTCTTTGGAATGTCACCGCTCGGAGCTGCTTGTGCTTTTGGAGCTGATGCAGGAGCACCACTTGTCATTTCTTGCAAAACCTGTTGTACAAGCTTTGCTACATCATTTTCGTTTATATTCAAGGTTTTCACTCCTTTTTATATGATATTAAGTGCGTCTGAAAGTACGCATCTTCTCTGACGTGTAAAACTTCTCGGAGAAGTGATACCCTCACCTGTCGGACCGGCAATAGTAAAGGTTGTCCAACCTTCAGCGTTAAAGCCGATACCTGCATATGACGGAGCATTCTTAACAAATATTGTTGTACAGATTGCTTTTGCATATTGTGTCATATGGTCAACATTCTTTGAATGAAGATGAGCGCTGTGACGATTGCCGTGTTCAGCCTTAACAGCCATTTCAACAGCCTCGTCGAATGTATCTACTCTGACGATAGGAAGTATCGGCATCATAAGTTCTGTCTGAACAAATGCCTGTGAAAACTCTGTTTCACAAATGATACATCTAATATCGTCACCGACATTGATACCGATTTGAGCAAGAATCTTCTTTGCGTCACGTCCGACCCAATCCTTATTGATAACACGTTTTGGCTGTTCGCCCTCTTTTTTAGGCTTTGACCAAACAAGGACAACATCCTCAAGTTGTTTAACTTGTGCCGCATTGATTAGGTAAGCACCGTTCTTCAACATATTCTGAATAAGCTCGTCCGCAACATTTTTCATTACGAAGCATTCTTTTTCAGCGATACAAGGAAGATTGTTATCAAATGTACATCCGTCGATAATATCTTTAGCCGCCTTTGGAATGTCGGCAGTATCATCAACAACAACAGGAGGGTTACCTGCGCCTGCGCCGATAGCTTTCTTTCCGCTTGAAAGCAGCATTTTAACAACGCCCGGACCGCCTGTTGCAACAAGCATTCTTACTGATGGGTCATTAACCATCTTAGCAGAAGTTTCTCTTGTCGGTTCTTTTACTGTACATACGATATTTTCCGGACCGCCTGCCGCAAGAATAGCTCTGTTGACAAGGTCAACAGCATATGCTGAAATTCTCTTTGCGTGCGGGTGCGGATTGAATATAACACCGTTACCGCCTGCAAGCATACAGATACTGTTACAAATAACTGTACAGCTTGGATTTGTTGACGGTGTGATTGCACCGATAATTCCGAACGGAGCCATCTCAACAAGTGTAAGACCTCTGTCACCGGATAGTGCACGGGTTTCAAGGTCAGATGTACCAAGAGTTTTATCGGCAACAAGGTGATGCTTTAAAATCTTGTGATAAACATTACCCATTTTAGTATCCTCAACAGCCAACTTAGCCATTGGTTCAGCCTCTTCATGAGTAAGACGTCTGATTTCCTTTATAATATTTTCCCTTTGTTCTTTATTATAATGTCTAAAGGTCGTGTAAGCTTTGTTACAAGCTGCAATGGCCTCTTCCATTGTATCGAATACACCAAGCTGCTTTCTTGCAGGCTTGTTATCGAATGATGAAATATCCATTCCGGCAATAACGTTTTTAACGATTTCGCTTACTTGCTTTTCATCTACCATTAACTTTTCCAACCTCCTCAAGCGAATCGTGTTTTAAAATACGCGTCGGCAACCATTGCAAGAGTTGTATCTTGCTCTTTTGTGCCACCCGAAACTCCGATTCCGCCGTATATTTTTTTGTCTGTTCTAAGCGGATAACCTCCGCCCAACAGTAATATTCCGTTTCCGTTTGTAAGTCCGTCAAGCGAGCCGCCTCTTGATTCATCAAGTGCGATATGTGTAGGCATTTTCAGTGCTACGGCTGTATAAGCCTTATCCTGTGACGCCTGAACGCTTGCTATGTAACTATCATCCATTGCGTGAAGAAGTACAAGATTTGCACCCTCGTCACGAATTGCAACAACCACTTTAACACCTAAAATCGTCGCCGCTTTTTCAACTGCCTCGGCAAGTTCTTTCGCCATAGCAATAGTCATCTTTTCGGGACTTTCATGTTTGCAATTTCCGCCGCACTTACATTGTTTTTTACACTCTTTTTTCACTTCCGGTTTAGGAGCAGAAACAGGTTTTGCGACTTTTTTTTGTTTAACGGTTTGTCCAGAGTTAAGGCGTACTGCCAACTCATCGACAAGTTCATCAATAGTTTTCATGATGTTTCTCCGTTACTTATTTATTAAGTTGTTCCATAACTTTCTTTGTTACTTCTGCAACAAGGCTTTCCATATCCTTATTTGATGATGAAGGAGTCGGGCAAACCTGTGAAGGAAGCGGTTGGAAACCATGATAAGCGGCTGATGATTCTACGCCGTACTTTTTATTAGCCTCTGTCGGTGACATTGAGCAAGTATCGTCACCTTCATAACAACCCGGACAAAGCTTTTCCATAGGGTGCTTACCCGGAACGCCGAATTGTTTTCTAAGTTCAACAAGTTTCTTAACTTCACCGCAAGGGATTTCCTTTTCACCGCCAAGCATTCTTGCATAGAAAAGTAGCTTTGCGTAAAATTCTGTTGATTCCATTCTGAAGAATGCTGTGTTTAGGTCACAACCGAATGAAAGTGCACCGTGGTTTGCAAGTAGAATTGCATCATAATCTTGAAGATATGGTTCAAGTGATTCAGGAATTTCCATTGTTGACGGTGTACCGTATTGTGCGATTGGCACTGCACCAAGGAAGATGATAGCTTCCGGCATAATTAGCTTGTCAAGCGGAATACCTGCGATAGCAAATGAAGTTGCAATCGGAGGATGAGCATGAACAACGGCATTTACGTCCGGTCTTTGCTGATAAACCTTCAAGTGCATTTTGAATTCTGATGAAGGTTTCCAAGGGCCGTTAGCCTCTTTTAGATTACCTTGTCCATCAACTTTACAAATCATTTCAGGAGTCATGAAACCCTTACTTACGCCTGTCGGTGTAACATAGTAAGTGTTGTCATCAATTTTGACTGAGAAGTTACCGTCATTTGCGGCAACAAAACCGTCATTATAAATTCTCCTTCCGATTTCGCATAATTCTTTCTTAATTTCAAAGTCAGACTTATACATTTGTTTTCCCTCTTTTCTTTGTTTTTTTTGGTTTTATTTTGTTTTGTCTTTATTATACACCATATAAGTCTTGTTGTAAAGACTTTTTTCTGTGTTTTTGTGCTGTTTACCGCACAGACAAATTGTAAATTAATATCTTTAACTGTACATTATTATTTTATCACAAAACACCTATACTTTGCAAGTCTTTTGCGTAACATTTTGCACAATAAAACTTATTATTTTTTCCGCTTTATCAATAATATACAATCGTAATAAGTGAATTTTGTGAAATGTAACCAAAATGTAATATTGTTGTATTATAATTGCAATCTTACACTGTATTTCACCATAAAAAATAACGGACGCATTCGCGTCCGTTATTGTATTATTCTGTTCAGAAATTAGTCTACAAACCTGTAAATAACGATTTCTTGTAGAGAACCCTTATCACAGAATCTTGCTATTGCATAATCACCTGTTTTTGTTTCAGAATCATATGGCTCAAGATCTGAAATCTCACTACCGTCTGTATCAATAGAAGCCTTACCGGTCTTTATATTGATTTCAATAGTATCCATAAGCTTTGATGAGTCGAATTGAAGAGTATTCAATGCACTTGCATCAATTCCAACCTTAGCCTCATCATCAAGATCTGATGAAAGCACTGCACCATATACCATCATATTACGAGCAATAAATTGGTTATATGCACCAAACGGTAGAGCATCGGCTACAGTCTTACCTTCATATACTTGTTTATACACATCATCTGCGTCAAGTACCAAGACAATTCTATCTCCACCATCATAAAGAATATAATCGCCCTCTGATAAGTAATCAGTCAATTTAGCACCAGATTGTGCATTCCAAATATCTGTTGTTGAATAGAACTTGCTACCACCCTGGTCTGCAATAATGCCGTTATTCTTACCCTTGTTATTCAACTTACCTAAAACAGCATTCTTTGTTGTTGTAAGAGATACTTCTGCACCATTAAAGTAACCATTGATTGTGTAAACTGTGTTGTCATCATCATCAACACCAGTTTCAATTTCATTAACGACCATTGTAGGATTGTTAGCAGCCGTATCAATATCCTTTACTGCTGCAAGAGCATCCGCACTTGAAGTAAAGTTGATAAGAATTGTAGGAACATTTGTATTTTCAAATTGACCAACAACGAAATCACGGCTTGAACCGTTTTCTCTTACCACATAAGAACCTGAATTTACTGTACCAACCTTATAGTTGTCTGCATTTTTCATATCTTCTGCAGTCTTTGGAACTGACATTTCAACAATACCGTCACCAATCTTATATCCGCCAACAAGACCAGATACAACCGAAGTACTCTTTAAGTTTGTTGGATTAATTCTAAGAGCCTTGTCATCAGAAACTGTTTTAGCATTAACTGCACAATATAATCTTGTAATATTGCCACTTGAATTAACTTTATACTTTACAAGTCTAATTGCAACATTTGCATCAGATGAAAGTTTCATAAATGAATTTGCACTTACAAGAGCTGAAATTGTTGACTTAGCCTCTTCTTTTGAAGAAAGTGTTGTAGCAGCTGTTGCTGTAGGAGCCCAGTAATCAACACTTGAACCAAGCTTATATTCAGCTGACTTACCGTCTTGAGTCATCATTTCAATAATGTAACCGCTACCATCTTCTGAATCATAGCCGTTCATAATCCAACCATACTTTTCGCCTGACTGAAGAACACTTCCGCCTGCTGATTCAATATAAGCTATACGACCGAACATATCTGTATAGAATGTTGATTGTGTACCGCTTACAAGATCGCCAACTGCAACGTTTGCAACATCGTACTTTGTACCGTTGATTGTAGCATAGCTCTTGTCAACCTTCTTTGAAATACCTGACGCCGAACCTGTAAAGCTTTCGCCTGTTACAACAACGTCAACAACTGTATCGTCAAGACTTCTTCTGATTGTTGCTACATCGTTCTTCTTTAGGTTTCTAAGTCTGATCTCGTTACCTGCTTTTGTAACAGAGATTGTTCTGTCTTCTGAATCGTCAAGTTTGATTGTTAGCGCCTTTGTATCGCCGAAGTTATCGTCATCTGCTACTTTACCTACGATTCTTTCGTCTGTTGCACTTGAAACTACCATTGTTTCATATGAATCTACGAATACAACATCAAATACATCGTCCTTGTCACTGTCTACAAGTCTGATACTGCCGTTTTCAGGAAGTAGTAAATCATTGATTGATTCGCCCAATTCAGCAAGTTGGCTGTTTGATATAATCTTACCGTTATATACGATTGATGCACCGGCACAGTTCTTTTTCTTGCTTACGCCTTCGATTTTGAATTTACCTTCATCTGTATCAAAGCCTTCAACTGTTTGAATATCATCAGCATCAGCCTTGAATGTTGTTGTCTTTGATGCGTCATATGTTACTGCAAGAACTTTTGGTGTAAGACCGCTGTTTTCCTTGTAGTAATATGTAATCTTTTGAGCAAGGTAATCTTCAAGACCTGTTAGGTCACAGTCAAATAGCTTAGCTTCATCGTCTTCATCTGAAACGATTTCGATTTGACCGTCTTGAACGTCTGTTGAAGATACGCTTGTCTTTGATGTAGCTGTAAGAACACCCTTCTTATCGATAACGTCAAACTTAGCCTTTGCCAATGTTCCGTTAGCTTTGTAAGTAGGAGCACCGTTCTCATAGCCGTTGATTTCCTTGTATTGACCAAGAAGTGCATTATACACCATCTTGATAACTACGCCACGGTCTGAGGCAACGTCTGCCGCACCCGGTGCGTTCTTTGTGATTTCAAGGTCTGACATACCTGCAACCTTGATATAACCGTTAGGATATCCGCCGTAATATTCAGCGTCATCCTGATAGTTCATAGCATTTACAAGCATTACACATACTTGAGCATATGTAACTTCGCCGTCAGGAACAAATGTTCCGTCGCCCATACCGCTGATGATATTAGCCTCTAAAGCTGTTTGAATTTGATCAGCAGCCCAGTGTGATGATGTTACATCTGTAAAACCGTTCTGATATGTAGATGTTGATGTTAAATCAAGCATTCTTAGAACGATTGATGCCATTTCCGCTCTTGTTACCTTTGAATCAGGCTTTACACTACCATCTTCATAACCTGTGATAATACCAAGTGCACTACATAGTGAAAGTGCCTTGTCATAATAACTGTCGTTATCATAGCTGCTACCAGATGTAGTAGGAGCAACTGTAGCTACAGGAGCCTCTGTTACAGCAGGAGCCTCTGTTGCCTCTGCACTGGCAGGAGCCTCTGTTGCCTCTGCATCGGCAGGTTTTTCTGTTGCTTCTGCAGAAGTTGTTACAACTGTTTCAGCGTTTGTATCTTCATCTGCAAAGCCGACAACGCCGACTGAGCCTACAAGCATTGCTGATGCCAAAAGCGCACAGATTAGTTTTTTCATCTTGTTACCCATTTGAATACCTCCATAAAATTTAAAAATATAATACAAATTGGATTTTTCCAATTTCTATTAACGAAAATCACAGACAATTATATAGCATTGTCAATACAATTAACAGTTAAAAATCAGTTATAATTGTCTAATTTAAAGACTATTTTCGGTTGTTTTTATAAATTCAACCTGCTTCATTTTTTTCTCTTGCCAACCTTGCAAATTCCCTGTACTCCAGCGGAGAAACTCCGGTATATTTTTTAAATACCTGACTGAAATATTGTGAATTTGAGCCGTAACCGACTTTTTCTGCAACTTCGTAAATTCTGTCCTTTTTACCCTCTATTATGAGATCTTTCGCCATTTCCATACGTTTTTCCATAACATAATGAGAAAAATTCTTGCCTGTTTCTTTCTTAAACAGTTTTCCAAGATAATCGACATTCGTATATAATATCGTTCCGGCAAGCCATCGCAGTGAAAGATTTTCATTTTCGATATTCTCATCGATTATGTTAATCGTATCACGAATAAGCGAACTGTATATTTTGTTAGATTCCGGTGCATTGGCTTTTGCGATTTCAAAACCGTTCTGTTCAATGAAAGATTTAATCTCACTAAGCTTTTTAGCCGCTTGAACAGAAACAATTCCTTTCATATACTTTTCGATTTTTTCAACACTGCAACAACGAATTATGCAGACATAAAGCTCTAAACAATACGTTTTTGCAACCGCCGGAGTCGGCATAGCCTTTTCAAGTGTTTTAAAAAATCCGCTCAAAAGCATTTTCAGCTTTTCCATATCACCGGTTTTTACGGCGTGTTCAATAGCGCCGTATTCAGCTTGTACACTAACAGCATTTTCGTTGATTTTAATATCGTTTTCATACAAAATCTCGCAACTGTCAGAGTAAAACGAATATCCCATACATCTTTTCAGACGTTCGTATGATGCAGGTGCATCAGCTATTGACGCAATCTTGCTGTATACCGCCATAACATCATACCCATAGCACGCTTTCATAGTATTATGAATTTTCTCAAGTACCGATGTAATCTCTTGCTGTTCCAATAATGTTGTTATAAGAAACAAATGATTTTTTATTGTTGTGCTTAATAATAATCTATCTTCACCGATGTACTGCTCAGAAGTGTTTTTTAAGAAGAATATATCTTCATCTTCACTTTGCTGTGCCGGTTTAATGATTATCATTCTTGTTTCAAGCATACGGTCTACGCCAAACGTCTTACAATATATATTGAATATTTCATATGTATCGCCCGTACCAAGAATGTATTCTCTAAGAAATTGTTCTTTGATAATAGGCTTAACTCTGTCCGCCTCGGAAATAACCATTTTTTCAAAATTGCCTTTGTTTCCGACATCAGAATTATGTATATCATTCAACTTATACATAGACACCTCTCCCTTATAGGCACTTTCTCGCACTATACATTTTATATTATATACTGTTTTTCTTATAATTTCAAGTAAAAAATTTTAACAGAAAGTTCTTTGATTGTTCATAATAGATTATTTTGTACTTTTCCTATATTTAATCACTATATCTTGTCTTTGCGGGAGAAAAATTTTTGTAAAAAATTTATGAATGTATGTTGTTCTTTATACCGTTTGTTTAGCTTTTGATGAATACTGTTGAATTTTGTATTAATATGATAAAAAAATCGACCTCCAAATTATTATTTTTAGAGGTCGGTTCATTCTTATTTATTACTTTTTTATATTCTTTACATATGTATACGGTTGTTGACGGCTGTTCCATATGTAAATATTCATATCGGTATATGTCTTGTTGCTTAAAGATACTTCCGCTTGTAGATTGCTTAAAGTTGCCTTTTTTACTTCAACAATCTTTCCGTTGTTTCTAAATGCCACATAAACCGTCGCATTGCTAATGTTGTCATCTACATTAAGCATTATCTTTAACTTCCCGCTTACAATCTGCGTACTAACCTTGTCAGCTGAATATATAGTTGACGGCGTTGCGCTGTTGTAGTGAATTGTTGCATTAAGCAAATCATCATTATCACCATGATAATCATCAGCAGCAATATCTATTCTTTCCCATTCTTCCCTTGTGCCTGTATAATATACATCTTTTAAACTGCTACAATTTTTAAATGCATCTATACCTATGCTTATTACACTTTTAGGAATTGTTATACTTGTCAGACTGCTACAATACGAAAACGCAAAATCGCCTATACTTGTTACGCTATTCAGAATTGTTATACTTGTCAGTCCACTACATTCCGAAAACGCAGAATCTCCTATGCCTGTCACTCCATTGGGAATTGTTATACTCGTCAAACTGCTGCAACCAGCAAATGCATAATTGTCTATACTTGTTACGCCGGTTGGAATATTAAATATCTTATCAGTTTTTCCTATTGAATATTGTACCAGTTTTGTTTTATCAAGATTATATAAATTCCCATCTAATGAAGAATAGTATTTATTTTTATCATCGACTTTTATGTTCTCTAAACTACTGCAACCGGCAAATACATATTCACCTATACTCGTTACGCCATTCGGAATTGTTATACTCTTCAGACTTTTACAATAGCTAAACGTCCTATAAGCTATGTTTGTTACGCTAGTTGGAATTGTTATGCTCGTTAGACTACTACAGCCATTAAATGCATATTTACCTATACTTGTTACGCTATCTGGGATTGTTATACTCTTCAGACTGCTACAACCCCAAAACGCAGAATCGTCTATACACGTTATACTATTCGGGATTGTTATGCTTGTTAGACTGCTACAACCACCAAACGCAAAACCGCCTATACTTGTTACACTATTTGAAATTGTTATGTTTGTCAAGTTACTACAACCATCAAACGCATATGTGCTTATGTTAGTTACCCCTTTCTCTATGACTATATTTTTAATACTTTTTCTATTTGAGTACCACGAAGCAGGCCGATAATCTTCCCTATCGTAATCTTTCATTTTCCCCGTACCACTGATTGTCAGCGTACCGTTATCAAGCGTCCATGTCAAATTGTCGCCGCAAGTGCCGCTTGTTGCCGCACTTGCTATAATCGGCATAAATGATACCATCATAGAAAGTACAAGTACCACACTTAAAATTCTTTTTTTCATTTGTCATTCCTCCTAAGAAATATAGTTTTGTAAATTAAAAAATGTGCCGCGGCATAAAACCAAACGGCACATAAAAACGCCTGCTTTGATTAAATGCTGCGACACATCTACAATTTAACTAAGCATTTTAGTATAAACAGTAATGACAAATAAAGCATATAGCGTTTTTTACAAAACTATATACCAAAATACTTATACTATAAAATTGTAGATTGTCGCAACTTTAGTATATCATATTTTATATTTTTTGTAAAGAACAACAAAGAAAAAACGGCAGTTTTTTACACTGCCGTTTCCTATCTCCATAAATATTTTTCTAAATCAATTCTATCGCCGTCAACCTCAACGCCCTCATTTTCAAGCCGTTCCTTTTGAACGTCAATGCCTCCGAAAACATACATCGGTGCAAGTTTCCCCTCACGGTTTACCACTCTGTGACAAGGAACGTTTACAGGATCGGTATTCGCGTGTAGTGCATTCCCCACCAGTCGGCTGAGTCGTATATTCCCCAATCTCATCGCTATGCACCCATATGTTGTAACTTTCCCTTTCGGTATCTGTGCTACTATATCATACACTTTTTCATAAAAATTTTTCATTATCAATCACCGAATTTATTATACCACGACTGACACGATATTTCAATTATATCAATATTATAAAATCTTCCAAAAGATATAAAATATTGCTCAGTTCACATTCAGAAGCGATTGTATTAATTGCAAATTATTTTTCAGGTTGCACATTTTCAGCATTTTTCATTGCAAACAATGTTTGTTTAACGCTACCGTTTATTTAAACATATAAACAACAAACATTTAAACCAAAGATAGCATTTTACAAAAAAGACAAATAAATAATTTTTCTACAACAAAAAACGGAACAAATATCTTGTTCCGTTTATGGCTCCTCCAGCTGGGCTCGAACCAGCGACATCATGATTAACAGTCATGCGCTCTGCCAACTGAGCTATAGAGGAATATCTCTTTAGCTTTCGCTAACTTTTTCTTTAAACACCAAAGATAACGACTTCTGTCGTTATCTTCAGCATTCTTTCGTTCCGGCAACTTTCTACTTTCCCAGGCAGTCACCCACCAAGTATCATCGACGTTAAGGAGCTTAACTTCTGTGTTCGGCATGGGAACAGGTGGTTCCTCCTTGCTATCGTCACCGGATCTTCTCTTTTGAGGTCATACCCTCAAAACTAAACAACATAACTTCACAATGCGTTTTCTCTAATTTCTTATCTTTCTCGTTCCTAACCTTTGATGTAGCGATACATCTGTATTTTAATCTGCTCTTGCTTTTTATGCTCAAGCTTACGCTTGTATGTACTTCGCATTGCCTTTCGGCAACCAGTCGCTCCTCGCAATTCTTTGAATTGCTTCTGCTCCTTTGCTTTCGTACATATTCGCATTTTTATCTGCTCCGCAGATTAAAATGCTTGGTCAAGCCCTCGGACTATTAGTACCGGTCAGCTACATACATTACTGCACTTCCACCTCCGGCCTATCAACCAGATCGTCTTTCTGGGCCCTTACTCCATAAAGGATGAGAGATCTCATCTTAGGGAGAGTTTCACGCTTAGATGCTTTCAGCGTTTATCTCGTCCGTACATAGCTACCCAGCTATGCCCTTGGCAGGACAACTGGTGCACCAGAGGTACGTCCATCCCGGTCCTCTCGTACTAAGGACAGCTCCCTTCAAATCTCTTACGCCCGCAACAGATAGGGACCGAACTGTCTCACGACGTT
>OHAD01002718.1_pt1 | contig 12707 bp, 14 predicted proteins | sample 1577011 | NCBI WGS metagenome assembly OHAD01 (sample SAMEA3541510, study PRJEB24748) | human gut metagenome | biome: human gut; feature: human-associated habitat; material: faeces | place: China | collected 2012
ATGTAGTTTTGAAGGTACATGGAATATAGACAGGAATGAGAAGCAGTGCGAAAGCGCTGTTTTTTTCTTGCAAAAAAATCAAATTTCTTGACAAAGAAAAGATTTTGCTATATGTATATATCAGATGAGGATTGTGTGTTTCGCGGCAAAAATGCCGGTGACATTCTTGACAAAAGTATATAGAAAAGATGAGATAATAAATGATCAAGGGAAGAATCATAATAGCTGATATAGAAAAAATATCATGCAATAAAGAGTGGATTCTCTCACAGATAGCACAAAGATATGTTGAAAAATATCAGAAGCATAAGAGAGAAACGGATAAAAAACAGGAGCTGATAGCGGGATATCTTTTAAAAGAGTATTTAGGTGTAGAAAATGATGCTCAGCTTGTAATGAATAAAAATGGGAAGCCGATGCTTGTGGATGCGAGAAAACATTTTAACCTGTCACATAGCGGTAAATATGTAGTTCTAGCGATTGCTGATCAGGAAGTAGGCATTGATATTGAACGCGTGCGTCCGTATCACGAAGCTACAGCGAAGAAGATATTTTCGAATGAAATACAAAATGCAATGTCTGAACTTTGTGGGGAGGAAAAAGACCGGATATTTACTCAATTATGGACAGAACTAGAAGCGAAGCTGAAAGTAAAAGGCATTGGATTTAGTAAAGAATGGGAAAATGAAAAAGCAAAGGAATATTTTATTGAGACAAGATGTATAGATGAATATTATGTAAGCTTAGCAACAGAAGAAAAAATTTCTATAGAAATAGAATGGTTTGCAGGGAATGGAAAGGAAGTAAAATAGTATGATTAAGCCTATTATGAGAGACATATTTTTCTTAAATCAGAAATCAGAATTGGCAACAGAAGCGGATAAGCAGGTGGCAATAGATCTGCTGGATACACTGAAAGCAAATGAAGCAGGCTGTGTAGGAATGGCTGCGAATATGATCGGAGTAAAAAAGAGAATCATTGCAGTGAATATGGGGATGTTTAATATTGCTATGTTTAATCCGAAAATCGTGAAACGCACAGGCACTTATGAGACGGAAGAAGGTTGTCTGTCATTGGATGGAGTGCGAAGCTGCAGACGTTATCAGGAAATAGAAGTTGAATATCAGGATATGAATTTCAAAAAGAAAAGAGAAAAATACAGTGGATGGATGGCTCAGATCATTCAGCATGAAATAGATCATTGCGATGGGATTTTGATATAAATTTTGTTTGTGCATTGAGGAGGTGTGTCGCATGGATTTCAAGTATTGCAAATTAGAAATCTTTATTCCAGAAACACATATTTCGCAGCTACAGAAAGCATTACAGTCAGTAGATGCCGGTCATATAGGAAATTATGATTCCTGTATGTCCTGCTCCAAGGTCACCAGTTACTGGAGAGCATTAGATGGAACTTCTCCTTACATTGGAAATGTAGGTGAGATTAGTTGTGAACCTGAAGTAAAAGTTGAGGTAACTGTATTTACAGAGAAAGTGGATGAAACTATTCAGGCAATCAAAGAGGTACATCCATACGAGGAACCGGTAATCAATGCATTGCCGATTTATCGGACAAGTTTTTAAGGGAAAATGAAGTCTTACGATCAGACAGAAAGGAGGTTTGATCGTAAGGCTTCTTTTATTGAAAAACTACAGGAAACAGATGGCTTATCTTTTTCTCGTTACGGTATCCTGGAAACAAGTATTTCTCATCAATCTGAGTTGCCCGTTCAAAACAAAATGCACAAATATGCATCGCAAAATATGTTGAAAATCCTACTTGAAAGACGAACATGTGTTCTGTATAATAGAGACATCAACGAAAGGAGGGGAATATGCCATGAAAGAACGCACCTATATTGCAATTGACCTGAAATCTTTTTACGCTTCTGTGGAATGTGTGGAACGGGATTTGGATCCGTTGGAGGTGAATCTTGTCGTGGCAGATGTGACCCGTACAGAGAAGACTATCTGCCTGGCGGTATCTCCGGCGCTGAAGTCTTATGGGATTCCGGGAAGAGCCCGCTTGTTTGAAGTTGTACAGAAAGTAGCGGAAGTGAACGAGGCGAGACGGTATCGAAGTCCGGGTGGAAGATTTCAGGGAAGTTCGTCTGACCAGCGTGAATTAAGGAAACACCCGGAGCTTGCATTGGATTACGTGACAGCGCCACCAAGGATGGCTCTTTATATGGAGTACAGCCGCAGGATTTATGCAATCTATCTGAAATATATTGCGCCGGAAGACATACATGTTTATTCCATAGATGAAGTGTTTCTTGATGTAACTTCCTATCTGAAAACTTACGGACTCACGTCGGAAGAACTGGCGAGGAAGATGATTCGGGAGGTACTTCATGAGACTGGAATCACAGCGACTGCCGGGATTGGGACGAATCTGTATCTTGCAAAGATTGCAATGGATATTATGGCGAAACATGTCGAACCTGATGAAGATGGAGTGAGAATTGCGAAGCTGAATGAACGAAGTTATCGAGAACAACTTTGGAATCATAGACCATTGACAGATTTCTGGCGCGTGGGAAGAGGATATGCGAAGAAGCTGGAGGAGAATGGTCTGTATACAATGGGGGATATTGCGAGATGTTCGATGGGGAGCGCACAGGAGTTTTACAATGAAGAACTATTGTATCGTTTATTTGGCGTGAATGCAGAACTCCTGATTGACCATGCCTGGGGCTGGGAGCCGTGTACGATGGAGGCAATTAAGAATTACAAGCCTTCATCGAACAGTGTCGGTTCCGGTCAGGTGCTCCAATGCCCGTATTCCTATGAAAAGGCAGGTCTGATCGTACGGGAAATGACAGAACTTCTGGTATTGGATCTGGTTGATAAAGGGCTTGTGACTAACCAGATTGTACTGACAGTAGGATACGATATTGAAAATCTGAAACAATCAGAATTTCAGAAGAATTACCGAGGTGAGATAAAGACAGACCGTTATGGGAGAAAGATTCCGAAGCATGCACATGGAACAATGAATTTGGAAGAGTATACGTCTTCCACGCGAAAAATTGTGGATGCAACGGTAGAACTGTATCAAAGGATTGTGGATACCAAACTGCTTGTACGCAGGATATCACTGGCGGCGAATCATGTGATACAGGAATGTGAGATTGCAGAGATGGACTCGTATGAACAGATGGATCTTTTTACAGATTATCAAGCGAAGGAAGAACAAAAGCAGCGGGAAAAAGAAGAACGGGAGCGTGAAAGAAGTATGCAGCAGGCAGTCCTTGAACTCAAGAAGAAATTTGGAAAGAATGCAGTGCTGAAGGGAATGAATCTGCAGGAAGGAGCGACAACTATTGAGAGAAACAGACAGATTGGCGGACACAAAGCATAAATATGATGATATTTTAGATTGTCCACATCACGTATCTTCTGTTCATTCACCAATGCCGTTGATAGACAGAGCGGCACAGTTCGCTCCGTTCTCAGCATTGACCGGATACGAAGAGATTGTGAAGGAAGAATCAAGACTTACAGAACAGAGAGTAGAACTGGATGAGGAGGAACTGGAACGGTTAGATCAAAGTTTACAATATCTTAAGAAACGATTACAGGACGAGAGGGAAACAAATCCAGATGTGAAGATTACGTATTTCTGTGCAGACCAGAAGAAGGAAGGTGGTCAATATCGAACTGTTCAGGGGAAGGTGAGAAGAATCAGACAATATGAAAAAGCGGTCGAGTTGGAAGATAGGACCGCAATTCCAATCAAAGATATCGTGCAGATTTCACGACTATAGAGGAAGAGAGAAAGTGAGAAAGCAGAAGACGAAGAACGGCGTAGGAAGATCTTCCCTCGTATAAGTCTCTTCGGCAGCAGAAAGTTCTTTCATAAATAATATGCTCCAATCTGGTATGTTCATGTGAGTTTTATTATACAACAGATTCTGATTTCATGCATAGAATAGTTAAGAGAAAGTATCGGCAATCATGGAATAATGCCTATGAGATTCTGTGAATTAAAAGAAAAAGAGGTAGTGAACATCTGTAATGGAAAATGTCTTGGAGGTGTAGTAGATCTGCAGATAAATGAATGCTCCGGTGCGATAGAAGCATTGATTGTTCCTGGGCCGGGAAAGTTCTGTGGATTCTTTGGAACGGATAGCGAATATGTGATACCATTTGCATGTATAAAGAAGATTGGACCGGATATTATTCTTGTGGAAATTAAAGAAGAAAAGTTTTTGCAAAAATATTAGACATTGTGTATAATGAAGGCAATAAGATACGTGGAAAGGCGGAGTGGATTATATGAAGTGTCCATATTGTGGCAATCCAGATACAAGAGTGATTGATTCCAGACCAGCAGAGGATAATAGTTCTATCAGAAGAAGACGTTCTTGCGATGAATGTGGTAAGCGTTTTACAACTTATGAAAAGGTAGAGACGATTCCACTGATTGTAATTAAGAAAGATAATAACCGTGAACAGTATGAAAGAGCGAAGATAGAGAATGGAGTTCTGAATGCATGCTACAAGCGTCCGGTTCCGGCTGAAGAGATTCAAAAGACAATTGATGCGATTGAACTGTCAATTTTTAATCGTGAAGAGAAAGAAATCCCAAGCAGTGAGATTGGTGAAATTGTTATGGAGAATCTGAAAGCATTGGATCCGGTTGCATATGTCAGATTTGCATCTGTCTACAGAGAGTTCAAAGATGCGAATACATTCATGGATGAATTGAAGAAATTTCTAAAATAATAAAAATCGGTTATACTCTATTCGTGAGTATAACCGATTTCAATCTTTCGGAGAATGTTAGTATATTACACGGGGGCGAGAATGAGAACTTATAAATTAACAATTGCTTATGACGGAACTGCATATCAGGGATGGCAGAGACAGGCAAACACAGAGAATACTTTGCAGGGAATTTTGGAGCGAACAATTTCGTCAGTGGCAGGATATCCAGTGGAGATTGATGGTTCAGGACGAACAGATGCAGGTGTTCATGCGAATGGACAGACTGCAACAGTAGTTCTTTCTGGTCAGGTGGAGGATGGATTTTTTAAAGAAAAGATAAATTCAAGATTACCCGGAGATATTCGGATTTTAGATGCAGAGCTTGTGAGGAATGGATTTCATGCGAGAAAAAGTGCGGTCGGAAAAAGATACATTTATCAGCTTGATCTGGCAGAGAAACCAGATGTATTCACGAGACGATATACATATCATTTTCCGCAGCAATTGGATTTAGATGCGATGAGAAAGGCAGCACAATTGTTGATTGGCACGTATGAGTTTGCCGGCTATACGGATAAAAAGGATGAAAGGTCCACAAAAAGAACAATTTATGCTATAATGATTTGCGGACAAGGAAGCAAAGTCAGTATTCAATATGAAGGAACAGGATTTCTTTACCATATGGTAAGGATTTTGACAGGAACTTTGCTGGAAGTTGGAACCGGAGCACGAAGCATAGAGAGTGTGAAGGAACCTTTGAAATCAAAAGATAGAAGTCAGGCTGGATTTTTAGCACCTGCAAGAGGTTTATTCCTTGATGAGGTGTATTATTGATTCGGTTATGGAAAGTTGCTGATTATTCACAGAAAAGTTGGCGAATGGACGGTGAACAGCAACACTCTTGAAAGGGAGGATGCAGCAGATTGAAATTAATATCATGGAATGTAAATGGTATTCGTGCCTGTGTACAGAAAGGATTTCTTGAGTTCTTTCATGAGGCAGATGCGGATATCTTCTGTATTCAAGAGACGAAGATGCAGGAAGGACAGCTAAATCTGGAATTAGAAGGCTATCATCAGTATTGGAATTATGCTGTGAAGAAGGGGTATTCCGGAACAGCCGTGTTTACAAAGAAAGAACCATTGTCGGTGAGTTACGGAATCGGTATCGAGGAGCATGATCAGGAAGGACGTGTGATTACGTGTGAATTTGAAGAGTTTTATTTCGTCACAGTATACACACCGAATTCTCAGAATGGGCTGGCAAGGTTAGATTACAGAATGAAGTGGGAGGATGACTTCCGTACTTATCTGAAGAAGTTAGAAGAGACAAAACCGGTGATTGTGACCGGAGATATGAATGTAGCGCACAAAGAGATTGATCTTAAGAATCCGAAGACTAACCGTAAGAATGCAGGTTTTACGGATGAGGAAAGACAGAAGTTTACTGAACTTCTGGATGCCGGATTTATTGATACATTCCGGTACTTTTATCCGGAGCAGACAGGAATCTATTCCTGGTGGTCTTATCGTTTCAGTGCCAGGGCGAAGAATGCAGGCTGGCGTATAGACTACTTCTGTGTCTCGGAAAGTTTAAAGGACAGACTGGACGATGCGAAGATACTTACAGATATTATGGGATCAGATCATTGCCCGGTTGAATTGGATTTGAAATAATAGAAAGAGGAGAAGAGAACAATGACAAAGATTGACATTATTTCAGGATTTCTTGGAGCAGGAAAGACAACTTTAATTAAGAAGCTTCTTTCTGACGCATACAAGGGAGAGCAGGTTGTATTGATCGAGAATGAATTTGGAGAGATCGGTATTGATGGTGGATTTTTGAAGGAAGCAGGAATTGAGATTCGTGAGATGAATTCAGGATGTATCTGTTGTTCACTGGTTGGAGATTTTGGAAAATCTCTTCATGAGGTCGTAGATACTTATCATCCGGATCGTATTCTGATTGAGCCATCAGGAGTTGGAAAGCTTTCTGATGTAATCAAGGCTGTACAGGATGTTCAGGGTGAAATCGATGCAGAGCTCAATAGCTTTACAACAGTTGTAGATGTAACAAAGTGCAAGATTTACCGTAAGAACTTTGGCGAATTTTTCAGCAATCAGATTGAATATGCAGGTGCAGTTATTTTAAGCCGTACAGATAAAGCAAAACCGGAGAAGATTCAGGAAAGCGTTGCGCTGTTAAGAGAACTGAATGAAAAAGCTCCGATCATTACAACACCGATCGAGCAGCTTCCGGGTGAGAAGATTCTTGAAACAATGGAATCAAGCAAATCTCTGGAAGAGGAATTGCTTGCAGAGGTAGCTGAAGAGGCTCATGAGCATGAACACGAGCATCATCACCATGATCACGAAGCGCATGAGCACGAGCACCATCACCACGACCATGAAGAACATGATCATGAGCATCACCATCACGACCATGAAGAGTGCGACCATGAGCATCATCATCACCACGATCATGAAGAGCATGAGCACCATCATCATGACGGAGAGTGCAGCTGCGGCTGTGGACACCATCATCACCACGATCATGAGGGGCATCATCATGCAGATGAGGTATTCACAAGCTGGGGTAAAGAGACAATTCATACTTATACAAAGGATGAGGTCAGTGCAATCCTGAAGACTCTTGAAGAGGACGGCTCTTACGGAAATGTACTCCGTGCAAAAGGAATGGTAGCAGGAGCAGATGGAGAGTGGATCTACTTTGATATGGTTCCGGAGGAGCATGAAGTAAGAACAGGAGCACCGGAATACACAGGAAGAATCTGTGTGATCGGAGCTGAGCTTAACGAAGACAAGCTTGCAGAATTATTTAAGCTGAAATAAGAGAATAAGCAAAGCAGTACCCCATAGGGGGCTGCGTAGCATTATGTAATAACAGATGTCTTCTGCGAAAAGGAGACGGAATGGAGATAGATATGATGAAAGAGCCAGATGTTATGGTTTATCTGATGACAGGTTTTCTGGACAGTGGTAAAACTCAGTTCCTGAATTTTACACTATCTCAGGATTACTTTCAGATTGATGGAAAGACACTTCTGATTCTTTGTGAAGAGGGAGAAGAAGAGTATGATCCGAGAGAATTGCTGAAGTATGGTGTCATTATTGAGACTGTGGAAGACAAAGAAGAGCTGACAGAAGAATGGCTGGAAGAGATGAATAAGAAGCACAAGCCGGAACGTGTGGTTATCGAGTATAACGGTATGTGGCAGGTGAGTGAATTTGAGAAGATGAAGCTTCCGGCAGGCTGGGCTATTGAGCAGAAGATCACAACAGTAGATGCGAGTACATTCCAGATGTATCTGACAAACTTAAAACCACTGTTTGTAGAGATGGTAAAGGGCGCAGAGCTTGTTCTCTTCAACCGTTGTGAAGATAAGAAACCGTTGGCAGGATACCGCAGAAGTGTGAAAGTAGTCAGCCCACAGGCAGAAGTGATCTTTGAGGATGAAAACGGTGAGATCGAGAATATTTTCGGGGATGATGTGCCGTATGATCTGAACGCGCCTGTGATTGAGATTCCAAGAGAAGATTATGGTATCTGGTATATTGATATGCAGGAGCATCCAGAGCGCTATAAAGGAAAAGTTGTAGAATTTGTTGCAAAGGTTATGAAACCGAAAGCATTTCCGTCTAAGGTATTCTATCCGGGACGTATGGCAATGACTTGCTGTGCAGATGATACATCTTTCCTTGGATATGTTTGCAGAAGCGCTTATGCGCCGAAGCTGAATGCAGGAGACTGGGTAAAAATTCGTGCAAAAGTGCGTTATGCGAATCTGTCTGTATATGGCGGAGAAGGACCGGTGCTTGAGGCAGAGAATATTGAGCCTGCAGAACCAATTGAAGAGTTAGTATATTTTAATTAAGACAAGCAATAAGACAAAGTAATAGGACAAGAAATAGGAGGAGAACTTCATGGCAAAGAAATATGATGTAATCGCATTAGGAGAGCTTCTGATTGATTTTACAATGAATGGACAAAGCGAACAGGGAAACAATATGTTTGAGGCTTGCCCGGGAGGTGCACCGTGTAATGTGCTGGCGCTTCTGAACAAGATGGGAAAGAAGACAGCATTTATAGGAAAAGTTGGAAAAGATCAGTTCGGAACGTTATTAAGAGATACGATTACGGAAGCCGGAATCGATGCATCCAATCTGATGGTTGACGAAAATGTGAATACAACACTCGCATTTGTACATACATTCCCGGATGGAGACAGAGAGTTCTCATTTTACCGTAATCCGGGAGCAGATATGATGCTTACTGCAGATGAAGTGAATCCAGAAGTAGTAAAAGATACAAAAGTCTTTCATTTTGGAACACTTTCTATGACACATGAAGGTGTGCGTGAAGCGACAAAGAAAGCGGTAGAAACAGCAAAAGCAAATGGTTGCCTTGTATCCTTTGATCCAAATCTGAGACCGCCGCTGTGGAGCTCTCTTGATCTTGCAAAAGAGCAGATGGAGTATGGATTTGGAAAATGTGATATCCTGAAGATCTCTGATAATGAAATTCAGTTTGTATCCGGAAAGGAAGACTATGATGAGGGAATCGCATATCTGCAGGAGACATACAATATTCCGCTGATTCTTCTGACTATGGGAAAAGACGGAAGTAGAGCTTATTACAAAGGCATGCGCGTAGAGAGACCGGGATTTTCAGTGAAAGCAATTGAGACAACCGGTGCAGGAGATACTTTCTGTGGAAGTTCTTTGAATTATCTGGTTGATCATGATTTTGAGAATCTGACAGAGGAACAGTTAGGAGAGATGCTGACATTTGCGAATGCGGCAGCAGCACTTGTAACAACAAAGAAGGGTGCGATCAAAGCTATGCCTGTCAAAGAAGAAGTGCTTGAACTGATTCAGAAATAATTGACAAGAAAACAGTCAATCATTATAATGTAACACAGAAACAAGGGCGTTTCCAACTTAGGTGGAGAACGCCCTTTTATCGTATGAGTTTATGATAAAGGAGGTTGAAAAATAATGCATAACTATACAAGAGATGATATTTTTCACATAGTAGAGGAAGAAGATGTCGCTTTCATCAGATTGCAGTTTACAGATATTTTTGGAACAATGAAAAATATGGCGGTGACAGTAGGACAGCTTGAAAAGGCATTGGACAATCGTTGTATGTTTGATGTTTCTTCTTTGGAAGGGGTTACAGATGAAGAGGAATCAGATATGTACTTGTATCCGGATTTGAGTACATTTGAAATCTTTCCATGGAGACCACAGCAGGGAAAAGTTGCAAGACTGATCTGTGATGTGTATAAAAAAGATGGAACACCGTATGAAGGCGATCCGCGTTATGTACTCAGAAAGGCTGTTGCGGAGGCGAAAGAGATGGGATATACGATGAATGTCGGTCCGGAATGCGAGTTCTTTCTTTTCCATACAGATGATGACGGCAGACCGACAACAGTAACTCACGAGCAGGGTGGATATTTTGATGTAGGGCCATTGGATCTTGGAGAAAATGCGAGAAGAGATATGATCTTAACATTAGAAGATATGGGGTTTGAGATTATTTCCTCACATCATGAGATTGCGCCGGCGCAACATGAAATCGACTTTCACTACGATGAGGCGATGATTACAGCAGATAATCTGATGACATTTAAGATGGTTGTCAAGACAATCGCAAAACGACATGGTCTGCACGCGACATTTATGCCAAAGCCGAAGAGTGAGACTTATGGGTCAGGAATGCACATTAATTTGTCTTTATATAAAAACGATGGAACAAATGCACTTTATAACGCAGAGGATGAGAATGGACTCAGCCAGGAAGGATATTATTTTATTGGTGGCTTGATGAAACATATGAAGGCAATCACCTGTATTACAAATCCAACGATCAATTCTTATAAACGTTTTGTGCCGGGGTATGAAGCACCCGTTTATATGGGATGGTCAGCTAAGACAAGAGGACCTTTGATCCGTGTGTCTATGGAGAAAGAAGACAATTCAAGACTGGAACTTCGCAGTCCGGATGCTACGGCGAATCCATATCTGGCACTTGCAGTACTTCTGAAAGCGGGACTGGATGGAATTAAGAATCAGATCATGCCTCCGAAGAATATTGATGAAAATATTCAGAAGATGACGCAGGAAAGAAGAGATGAACTTCAAGTGGAAGAACTGCCGAGAACGCTTGGGGCTGCTACAGCAGAGCTTGAGAAAGATGAACTGCTGATCAGCGTATTAGGGAAAGAGCTTGCCGAGAAGATCATAAAAGCAAATAAGAAAGAATATAAAGAATATTGTATGCAGGTGACAGACTGGGAGATCGATCATTATCTTTACAGGCTGTAGTCTGGGTATCTTGTCATTGGGCATTTAGAGACCACATATATTGGTATAGAACATTTTAGAGAGAACAGATTGACAGAAAAGAAGTTAGCGGAAGAGGTGAGCAGATATGAGCAACATTATTGTCGTTTTTCCAAAGAGGGAAAATGCAGTAAATATCCGTAATAGTTTGGTTCGTGCGGGTATTGAAGTATCTGCGGTATGTTTGACAGGAGCTAAGACTTTGCAGTATGCTGATAACTGGAACGATGGAATTGTCGTGTGTGGTTATCGGTTTCAAGATATGCAGTATACAGATTTACGAGAATCTCTTCCGGATACGTTTGACATGCTTTTGGTGGCTTCAGCGGATAAGTGGATGGATGGACTGCCGGATGGGGTTGTAGGACTTCCACTCCCAATCAAAGTTTATGATTTGGTAAATACCGTTGAAATGATTCAGCAGACACAGAGCAGGAAGAGAAGAAAGCGCAGAGAAACGATACGAAAGAGAGACGATTCTCAGAGAAAGATAATCGATCAGGCGAAAGCGCTTCTGATAGAACGAAATAACATGTCAGAAGAGGAAGCACATCGATATTTACAGAAGAGCAGTATGGAAAGTGGGACCAATATGCTCGAAACAGCACAGATGGTGCTGACAATTATGAATGAATAAGAGGCAGCTGTTAACAGTAATGAATAAGAAGTGCTGTAAACAATAATAAAGGAGAGGACTGTCAGTGATGACAGTGGAACGGAGAAGAGAATGAAATTTACAAAAATGCAGGGAATTGGAAATGATTATGTGTATGTAAACTGTTTTGAAGAGAAGGTAGAAGATCCATCAGCGTTGGCAATCCAGGTGAGTGACAGACATTTTGGAATAGGATCCGATGGACTGATCCTGATCTGTCCGTCGGAAGTGGCAGACTGTGAGATGGCCATGTATAATGCGGATGGCTCCAGAGGAGAAATGTGTGGAAATGGAGTTCGCTGTGTTGGAAAATATATGTATGATTACGGCCTGACTGACAAAACAGAGATTACAGTTGAGACTTTAGCAGGAATCAAAACACTTCAGCTTTTCGTAGAAAATGGAAAAGTTGCGAAGGTTCGAGTTGATATGGGAAGCCCAATCTTGACACCGGCAGAAATTCCGGTTGTGGCTGAGGGAGATAAAGCTGTAGATGAACCGATTCTTGTGGATGGAAAAGAATATCATATGACTTGTGTATCTATGGGAAATCCGCACGCAGTTGTTTATGTAGATGATGTTGATAATCTTCCGATTGAAGAAATCGGACCAAAGTTCGAAAGCCATGAGAGATTTCCAAGACGTGTGAACACAGAGTTTGTAAAAGTACTGGACAGACATACTGTACAGATGCGTGTTTGGGAGAGAGGATCTGCGGAGACACTTGCCTGCGGAACAGGAGCATGTGCTGTAGCTGTTTCCTGTATTCTGAATGGATTGACAGAAGATGAAGTAACTGTAAAGCTTCTTGGCGGAGATTTGGAGATTCAGTGGGATCAGGAGAAGAACACAGTTTATATGACAGGACCGGCAACCGTTGTATTTGATGGGGAGCTGAAATAAAGATTTGATGAGGATGCGTGTTTTGACTTGAATGCATCTCGCCCCATCGCCAAAGGCGATTTAA
>OHAD01002729.1_pt1 | contig 12664 bp, 10 predicted proteins | sample 1577011 | NCBI WGS metagenome assembly OHAD01 (sample SAMEA3541510, study PRJEB24748) | human gut metagenome | biome: human gut; feature: human-associated habitat; material: faeces | place: China | collected 2012
ATATGAGTGAATCAGTCTAAATTTCAGTAAAGACTCATCCTAGTTTTCGGACACACTCCCCATACTATCCACCACTCTCCAAAACCACCAGCCGTCAGCCGCCCACAGCCCCGAAAGGACAGCGGGTGGAGAGGCTCGTGCAGGGAGCGTAGTAACTCTTAGGCCCGGAAGATCAGCGTTGCGAACAAATGGCCGCACTGTCTGAGCGAAGCGAGTTTGCGCCATTTGTTCGCGCCCTTAGCTGATCTCCCGGGCCTTAGAGTTCCTAGCTCCCGAAACCAGTCTCCCCACCCGCTGTCCTTTCGGGGCGTCCGTCCTCCGGCGCCCTACACCATCAATAAATCTCTTCTATCATCTCCAACCGATCCACCCACCGTACACCATCCGGTATATCCATTCCCTCTTTCCTCCGGAACAGACAAACCTCCATCCCAAAGGCCTGTCCTCCCGCAATATCTGAAGTCAGGGAATCCCCGATCATCACCGTATCCTCCGGCAATATTATCTCCTTCCTCCCTGCATTCAGTTCCACAAAAGCCCTCTCAAAAAACACCTTTGAAGGTTTGGATGCCCCAATCCTCTCAGAAACGAAAATATAATCAAAATACTTCTTCATCCCGGCAATCTCCAGCCTGTGCACCTGTTGCTCACCAGGACCATTACTAGCCACACAGAGAATATATTTCCCTTTCAGATATTCCAAAAGCTCATAAGCTCCATCTTCCGGAATTGCACTGTCAAAAAGCCTACCCCTGAAATATTTTTCAAAAACAGTTCCGTCAAACTCAATATCCAGATACTTGAAAATAATATTCCATCGGATTTTCTCCAGCTCCTCAAACACTAGCGTTCCCTGCTCAATCTGCCTCCACAGCTTCGTATTCTCTCTGATAAAAATATCAAACATATACGGCTCATAAGGCTTTAACCCAAAGTGCTCAAACCCTTCCTTCATTGTCTGCTTTACATAACCATCAAAGCTAAGTAAAGTATTGTCTATGTCCAAAAAAACTGCCTTCACATTACCCTCCATCCATAAAAACACATCATTAATAATGTAATCCAAAGAAATCAGAGGAAAATAACTTCACCTCTGATTCCGTTCTGTCAATCCTATATATTAATACACCTTCACAATCTCATCCAATTCTTTACGTCTAGGCCTCTTTGGCTCCTCTGCTGCCACACCCACAGCAATCACTGCCACTACCGTTTCCTCTTCCGGAATATCCAGCACCTTCCGAAGCTTCTCTCCATCCCTCAGCCCCATGATCAAAGTTCCATACCCCAGTTCTGCTGCCTTCAGAACAAAATTTTCATTCTGCAATCCCAGGTCATAGCATCCCCAGCCATTGCCCAATTCATTATCCGCAGTTTTGTCATTCTGAAAACCAGCTTTATCTTTTACAAAAGTAGTTACAACCAGTGCTGCATTTTCAGCCTTACGGGCATTTCCCTCAGGCAGACATTCCCTGCGTACTCTTTCTGTCATCTCCTCAGACAATACACAATAATATCTCCCTGTCTCCGTATTCTTCCAGGAAGGAGCCTCCTGTGCAGCTCCAATCATCTCCATCAGTTCTTCTTTTGTGACCTTTTTGTCTGCTGCATATTTTCGAACACTTCTTCTTACTTCCATCAATTTCTGAAATTCCATCATCCAGTTCCTCCTGTTGTATTTTGAGGTCAAGCGGATAAAATCATCCGCTTCGCTACTTACTTGATTCGGTTAAGCTGTTTTTAATATATAATAATGGGATATCCACCGTCAATATTTTCATAAATAATTGCAGCCTCTTCTTCCGGCAGATTGATACATCCATGACTTCCGTTTCCTGTCTTATAACGATTTCCTCCAAAAGCCGACTGCCAGGGCGCATCATGCAGCCCCTGCCCGTAGACAAAGGGCATCCAGTATTTTACCTTGGTATCATATCCGTATACATCGCTGGTGAGCGTAAAAGGACTTGCTTTATAGGCAATGGGCCAGGCTCCCGTATAGGTATGCCTCTCCTCTGTAGGCGCTCCGCTGACAATATCTGTTTCCGTTACCAACCCTCCATCTTTGTACAGCCAAAGGTGCTGTGCATCCAGGCTTACTTCTATATAACTGCCCGCCAGATCATCCGTTCCGTTTCTCTGCATTCCTTTGCTGCTGTATACCGGTTCACGAACCACATCCTTACCGCTTTTCAGATCAGAAAGCAGCTGGCTTAACTCTCCGCTCTGATCGATCCTATAACCATATTCATTGTCCTCCACAGTCACATCCGTACCCATAGAAGTATGAAAGGTTCTGGGAACATAAATGGTATTGTATTTATTGGCAAGCTGTGAAATAAAGGCCCCTGCCTGCTCCTGATCGATTACGATCTTTGTGCCCTGAATACTGATCCATGAATTTACTGTTTGGGAATCCAGAGTCTCTGTCGTATTTCCAAAGGTATAGGTTATGGTAGCCTTGCGGTATTTTTTCAATTGTCCGTTTAGGCTTTTCAATTCCTTTTTCAATTCTTTTGAAGCCTTTACAGAAGGCTGCTTATATGCCTGCTGGTTCAGATCTATCTTGACTTCACCGGTGAGCAGCTTATCCTGAAACTCTGCTTCCAGCGTCTTATCCACGTAATTTCGAAGACGTTCTTCATCAATCTGTGTCCCTGCCACCTGCTTTACTATCACAAATTTCTTTTTCTTCTTGCTGTATCTGATCTCAGCATTTTGGGCTTCCGTTCTTTCTTTCTCTCCAAAATGATCTTCTGTCAGAGCCGCTTGTTCTGCTGTCTCATCTTTGTTTACCTGATATTCTATTTCGTAATTTTTCCAGGAGGCCAGAAACGTCCTTGTCTGGTCACGCTGCTGTTTCAAGGCTGTAAGTGCAGACTGAAGCGTTCCCTCATCCAGAGAATATCCCAGTTCCCCTACAGTTGTCTCATATACCTGACTGCCATCCTCCCGGAAAACAACCTTTTTATCCTGAAATGCTTTCCGGATGGTCTGTCCGGCCTTCTCCACATTCTGACCTGATACATCCAGACCATATATGGTAATTTTTCTCCCCAGTGTGTCCGTATCCACTTTATGTATATAAGCCAACAAACCTCCTCCCAGGAGTAAAAATACTGCAATACAGATCCCCAGGATAACTTTTATCTTTTTCTTTCTGTTTTTTCCCTTATTATCCATTTCCCGCCCCTGTTCTTTTGTACTTTTTTAAGCCTAATAAGTTTCAGGCAGGCTGCAAAAATGTTTTACAGTCTGCCTGAAAAATTATACCAGAAAAATATATGATTTTGTAAATTTTATTTATACAAAAATATTCGCATTACCTGGAATCCTCCCGGATTGCTTTTACCAACTGATTCCCTCCCTGTTCATACCATTTGCTTACGAATTCATCAAAATAGGATATGGGGCGCTTCCCCATGATAATCTGGATAAAAGTGTTCTTCTCCAGAGTACCAAGAGTCTGAGGAATTTCCAGATTTGAAGTTTGCAGATAGATTTTCTCAGGAGTCCTGTAATCTGATTTCACCAGAAGACCTACTGCAGAAATGCGGGATTTGTAAGCTGCCCAGTCCTCCACTGTCACATTCTGTCCCTCTATATAATTTCTGCATGCCTGATAATAGGATTTCTCAATGGCACTGAGCTTCTCTTCTTCCATATCTCCTGCAATTACCTTCTGAATATGCTCTGTCACACGATAAGTGGCTTCATTGTAATCCACATTGATCACCAACGGCCTTGCTGTGGGATCCACATTCAGAGCAAAATAACTGTTCATTTCATCTGCATCCTTCGCTTCATACCTGGTATAATCAAAAAGTACACTCAAAATCTTCATTACAATTTCAGGATGCTCATAACCTTTTCGCACCACTACATATTTGTTGTCTCTGAATGTAGAATAGGTTTCTGCCGTTTTCTGTATTTCTGCCGGAAAATAATATGGCTCCCAGTCAGAGTCCGGATCTTCTTCATACTCATCCATAAGAGGGTTATTAGGCGTCCACCACAATCCGAAAAATGCCCCGCATTTTCCGCTGACCACCAGATCCCTTAGATTATTCTGGGCCCGCAGTGCAAAATTCTCATCCAGAATTCCCCTTTCATAAAGCTGGTTCAAATATTCCAGTGCATTCTTCGTCTCTTCTGTAAGAGAACCATATACCACTTCTCCATTCTCACCCTTTTGCCATCTCTGGGGATTGGCTCCGAATTTCTGAAAAATAGGGTCAACAGAATAACTACTACTCGTAGTTCCCACCAGTGAAGTATCACATACCAGTCCGATAGAATCTTCTCCAGGTGCTGCACCCATTCTGTTTTTCTGAAAAGCTTCAATAATATCAAAAGCTTCTTCCAGAGTCTGCGGTTCTTCTAATCCCAGCTTATCCATCCAGTCCTTACGAAGCCAGAGCAGGCAGGGACCATGATCGATAACAGTCTCCGGCATTGCCATCAGCTTCCCGTCATATTTCACAGAATCCAGAAGCTCAGTTCCATAACTGGCATACATAGCTTTGATCCTGTCTGTAGTGCAGGATTCATACACCTCTGTCAGATCCTCCACCAGATCGTTTTCTACCATCTCATCCAGCATTTCCTTGTCCGAGATCACCATGACATCAGGGAGCATCCGATCTTTCACAATCACATTGACAAATTCATCATATCTGTCTTCACTTTCCATGTATGTGTTCTCATTCTGGATATTCAGCATCTTTTTCAGATAACGGGTATATTCATTATTTTCATAAGTCTGCCCTTTGGGCAGATTGGAATTATTGGCACCATTCATCTGGGCAAGAGTATAGGTCACAGTTTCAGGATATTTGCCATAAGGAGTTGTCCGGGCTTCTTCCCAGTCCCCGGACTCAGTTTTTTTCTGTTTCTCAGCCCCATCCGTTTTTTCTGCTTTCTGCTGTGTCTCCTTTGTTGCTTTATTATTACATCCGCTTTGAAGCAACGTCATTCCCAGAATCAGAATTACAAAAAGCTTTTTTCCCGCATTCTTTCCACCCTGTATCATCATGATGTTTCTCCCTTTGGAATCCGCATTTCTACTACCGTTCCCTTACCTACGCTGCTGCTGATACGGATTTTATATTCCTCTCCGTAGAGCAGACAGATTCGATCATTCACATTTTTCAGTCCATAGCCTTCTGCCTGGTAAGTAACCAACGATTCTGCCACTGACTGTTCCATTCCCATTCCATTATCTTCTACCCGGAGAAGTACTGCATCCCCGGCATCCAGAAAGGACAGCTTCAGGATTTTATCTCCTTCTTCTTTTACATCCAGTCCATGCTCTAATGCATTTTCCACCACTGGCTGCAGGATCAGTTTGGGGACTTTTTCAGTTTTTACCTGCGGATCAATCTTCCACTCTACTGTAAAATCATTGTCATGCATCACCAGCTGGATAGACAGATAAGCTTCTATATTACGGATACAGTTTTCTACGGTTACCATATCCTCTCCCTTACTCAGAGCTGTTCGATAAAAAGTAGATAAGGCCAGAGTTACCTTACTGATTTCCTTCTGATTACTCTTAATAGCCATCCAGTTAATAATGGAAAGGGAATTATACAGAAAATGTGGATTGATCTGTGCAGTAAGAGCTTTCAGTTCAAATTCCTTCAAAGCTATTTTGTTTTCGTAAACTTCACTGATCAGACGATCGATCTCACTCATCATCCTGCGGAAGCTTCTGATCAGAACCCCCACCTCATCCTCTGCATCGCTGGTAACCGTAACCTCTCTGCTTCCATGATTTACCTGATCCATGTTTTCCGTAAGCATTTCGATCTTGCGGGTAAACAATCTGGAAAAAGCCATACCCAGAATAAAAATGACCAATACACAGCCGGCGATCAGCGGAATCTCAGTAAGCAGCATCTGATAAACTGATTTTTCTACAGATTTTTTGGTTTTATACAGATAAAACTTCCAGCCCGTATTCTGACTGGTGCTGTTTACCGCTACATATCCCTTGCTGATCTGCTCCAGAATTTTGTCAGACTCTCTTAAATCTGCCAGATCATTATCCCGGATATTTTCATCACGATACACAATATTCTGTTTCTGATCCAGCACCATAGTCCCAGACTCTTCTGAAATAATATTTTTCAACGGTTTGAATATTTTATCGTAATCCAGAGTAATGCACAGCACTGCTGTACGCTTCTTTCCCTCGTAAATATTTCTCACTGCTGCAATCTCCGGTTTTTCCGTATTTACCAGCCACTGCACCTGCACCTCATCGTTTAGCTGGCTGCTCCACCATTCCTGTCCTATCTCATCCATAGGCACAAGGGTATATTCATGTCTCACTTTAATACTGTCTGCAAAAATCTGTATCTGATTGATAGCATCATGATAGGACTTAGGCACTGTGAGAAGAGGATCCACAATCTGGGTATACTTGGCATACGCCACATAGTTGTCCATATTCTTCTCATTGATCACCTCTTCAATATCCGGAGAATAGGTGAGATAATTGATCAGTCCTGTATATACCTCAATCTGGCTTTCAATACTCTCTCTGGTCTGTTCCAGGATGGATGAGGTATCCTCCAATTCATTATGGCGCACCAGCTTGCTCATACTGTTATGGCTGTAAAGAGCAAGTATCGTCATAGGCACCAGACTGGATATCACCAGCAGGATCGTAAGCTTATGACGGTATTTCATATCTCTAAATTTCTTTCGGATTCTCTTCATCTTCACCTGTTCCTTTCCTGTAGGACTCAGGGCTGCTTCCGTAATATTCCCGGAAGCTTCGACAAAAATAGGATACATTGGAGAATCCTACTTTTTCACTTACCTGTGCCACCTTCATATTTGTGCTGCACAGAAGCTCCTTTGCCTTCTCCATACGGAATACCCGGATAAAACGGTTCAGGTTCATTCCTGTTTCCTTTTTGAAAATAAAACTCAGATATCCTGAGGACAGATATACCTTTTCTGCCAGCATCTCCAGGCTCAGATCCTCTTCATAGTGCTGATAGATGTAATTTTTCACTGCAGCCACCTCATTTCTGGATTCACTCATGGAACGTTCCAGAAAATTTTCATATTCCCGGATATTCTCCTCAGTAACCTGAAGGATCTGCGAAATATCACTACAGTTGTACAGTCTGTCAATCTCCTTATCCAAGCGACGTTCCTCTGAAAACTGGGTTTCCTCAAACAGGGCCTGGATCACATTGGAAAATACAAATTTAATATACATAGCCGAAAACTGAGTACTGCTCTTGTATTTGTCTGTAAGGCACTGAAAATGGACTTTCAGCTGCTGAATGTCCTTTCTGCTGATATCTTCAGAAATTCTCTGCATCAGCTGGGAGTCCTGGGCAGCCTTATCCACATGACTGTATTCTTCCTCCTCATTGGAGAATACATGGTTCTCCGGATGATAGAATCTTTCCTCCATCTGCTGTTCCAGCTCTGTCATGATCTCAGGCAGTGCTTCACAACCCTCAAACTTCCTGCTTACCGCCAAATGAAAGCTTCCCGGATACTGGCGCTTCATCACAGTATACAGCTGATTGGCTACCAACAGATAATCGCAGTATACATCGTTAAACAGAAACAGGGACTGTCTGGCATTCAGATTCAGATAGAAAAATATTCTCCGCAGTTCCTTGCGCATATCCTCTGCCAGATTCTCATCTGCAGTATCAAAAAAATTCTGGGAGGATTCCACCAGAATGGCACAGTGCCACTGATTCCAGGTATCCAGGTTGATCATTTCTCCGGCTTTTTCCAGAATTTCTTTTTTTCCTGTGTAAATATAATTCTGGAGAAAATACTGCTGGAGAAAATCCTGTTCCTTCTGATCTCTGATCTTGCGGTTTTTATTTTTGTCAATTTCACTGCGGACCTTTTCCAGTGTTTCACTGAAAATATCAGGATCCACCGGTTTTAAAACATACTCCTTCACCCCATAACGGATTGCCTCCTGGGCAAAGGAAAAATCGTTATATCCACTAAAGATTACAATCTGCAGCTCCTCTTTTTCCTCTTTTGCCTTTTTTGCCAGTTCCAGTCCATCCATATGAGGCATTTTAATATCTGTCAGTAGTAGATCTATCTCCTCATTTCTCAGGATTTCCAGTGCCTGACGCCCATTGGAAGCCTCAGAAATCTCAAATTCTCCCTCTTCCCTGGAAAGCAGAAATTTAATTCCCTCTCTCTCTATTTTTTCATCATCAACCACTAATACACGATACATAGCTTCTAACCTCCTACCCCCTTATATATACAAATAAAGATAGTTCCTGCAATTATGGAACTATCTTTATTTTCAGTCACTTATTATCCATATCAGCCTGCGTCTGATACTATTTTATCATCCTTTTACTGCACCTGCAACAACACCTTCAATAATATATTTCTGGCATACCAGGTAAACAATAACGATCGGGATAATATCGATCATAATACTTGCCATCATCGGTCCCATCTGTACATGACCGAAGCTTCCGCGGAAGTACTGTACTGCCATAGGAATGGTACGGTATTTCTTAATATCCAGTACCAGGGTCGGCAGAAGATAGTCATTCCATACCCACATCAGCTGAAGGATTGCAGTGGAGATAATGGTAGGCTTCAGAATCGGGATCAGGATCTTGAAAAATACCTGTAACGGATTACATCCATCGATCAGGGCAGCCTCTTCAATTTCCAGCGGGATTCCCTTTACAAAACCGGTGAACATAAATACTGCCAGTCCTGCACCAAATCCCAGATAAATAATACAGATATTATAAGGAGTGTTCAGTTTCAGTGTATCTGCTGTCTTCGCCAGAGTGAACATAACCATCTGGAAAGGAACTACCATACTAAATATGAACAGATAGTATAAAATCTTGGAAAGCACTCCATTTACACGGACAATATACCATGCACACATAGAGCAGCACAGCAGGATCAGTACTACTGACATAACTGAGATTACAAGGCTGTACCAGAAAGATTTCAGGAAATCCATCTGTGTTACGCTGGCTACATAGTTTGTAAATCCATTCCATATTTCACCCAGAGGAAGTTCAAATACTCCTGTAGTTGTAATGGCTGATTCCTTTTTTAAAGAGTTTAAAAGGATCAGTATAATAGGATAAATCCAGAGAAGGGACAGTATGGTTAATATAATTGTAGGAATAATACTTTTCTTTTTATTGTTTTCCATTACTGCTGCACCTCCTTAGATGATGTTGCTTTAAGCTGAATCAGGGCAATGGCTACAACCAGAATAAAGAATACAACTGCTTTTGCCTGACCGATTCCCTTCCACTGTGGTCCGCTTCGTGCATAGAATGTATCATAGATATTCAAGGCAAGGAGCTGAGACTGCTTGGCAGGATCTCCACCTGTAAGAGAAAGGTTCTGGTCGAACATTTTAAATCCATTTGTCAGTGTAAGGAAGGTACAGATTGTAACAGACGGCATGATCATCGGTAATTTAATCTTGAACAGAATCTGTCTGGATGTAGCTCCGTCAATCTGTGCCGCTTCGATAAGGTCAGGTGAAACATTATTCAGACCTGCCACATAAATGATCATCATATATCCAATCTGCTGCCAGCACAGAAGGATCAGCATACCGATAAATCCGTTCTTTGCAGACAAAGCCAGCAGCGGTTGTCCCCATTTGGATAACAGACCATTTAATAAGGTCTGCCAGATGTATCCAAGAACAATACCACCAATCAGGTTTGGCATAAAGAATACTGTTCTGAATGCATTGGTTCCCTTGAATCCTTTTGTCAGCGCCAGTGCAATGGCAAATGCCAGAACATTGATCAGAATACTGGATATAAAGGCAAATGCCACAGTCAGCCAGAACGCATGGCTGAAAGTATTGTCAAGCAATATTTTCTGATAGTTTGAAAATCCTACGAAAGTAACATCCTGCACTGTGGTAAATTTACAAAATGAAAGGTAAATTCCCCAGATAAACGGCCATAAAAATCCGATTATAAATGCAGCCAGTGTAGGCACAACGAAAATCGGCCACCACTTTTTGATTGTTTTTCCTACCATGGTAAATCTCTCCTCTTCTTCCCATTCTCTGCTTAGAATCTATAAAAGGGAGACAGGAATCTCTGCCTCCCTTTTTTTAATTCATTATTCGGAAAGTGCCTTCTCTGTTGCCCAGTTGTCAACAAACGCGCTCTTAACATCATCCCAGGAGCCAGATCCTGCTGCATATGCTGTAAGAGCAGATCCAAGAGTATTTTTCCACTCTTCAGATGGCATTGTTGTGAAGTTCCATGATACAGGTGTCAGACCAGCTTCTGTATACTCTGCATCCTGTTTTACAAATACGTTGCTTGGTGCCTCTGCTGTTTTGAAAGGAATTGTGAATCCCATATCTTCAGCCATGGATTTTGTTCCTGCTTCAGAGGTTACACACCAGTTCATGAAATCAAGTGTTGCTTTTACATCAGCTTCAGATGCATTCTTATTTACACACCAGTAATTCTCTGTACCGGTTGCAAGACCTTCGTTTGCATCATCTACACCAAAGTAGATCGGGATCATAGCCAGCTCATCATCTTTGAATGTTTTAGAAAGTTCACCATATTCCCAAGAACCATTCTGATAGAATACTGCTTCACTATTTACAAATTCATTTCTGGAGTCATCTGCTGTTTTTGCAGAAAGCTCAGAACCGTCACAGGTAGAATCTGTAATGTAAAGATCAAATACATTCTTGTAGTTATCAAGGTATGTACCTTTGATCGCATCTGTATCATCGATTCCGTCTTCTTTGTACTCATAGTAGATTGGAAGGTTTGCAAGATGTGTTTTAAATCTCCAGTCAGAGGATCCGTCCATACCTGCGGAAGTAAATGCTCCCTTAATTCCCAGATCATCTTTTTTGCTCTGGATATCATCAGCAACTTTCTTTAAATCATCAAAGGATTTAATATCGTCCAGAGTATATCCTGCTTTTTCAAGTAAGGTCTTATTTACGATCAGACCATAGGATTCGATTACATATGCGATTCCGTCCACTGCATCTCCATCCTTTAAGCTGTAGGAATCAGATGTCAGCTGTGAGTAAATATCGGAATCTTTCAGGTCATAGCAGTAATCTTTCCAGTTTTTCAAGCCAACCGGTCCGTTTACCTGGAATAAGGTAGGAGCATCACTCTTTGCCATTTCTGACTGAAGTGTTGTCTCATACTGTCCGGAAGCTGCTGTAACAACAGTTACCTCTGTACCAGTTTCCTCTGTGTATTCTTTTGCCAGGTTCTGCCAGTCTTCATCCTGCTCTGGTTTGAAGTTTAAGTAATAAACCTTTCCAGCGTCATCAGCCATTGCCGGTACTGCCGGGATCATAGTTGCTGCCATAAGTACTGCCATTCCCATTGCTGTTACTTTCTTCATCTTCATAATCGTTTTCTCTCCTTTTCCTATGACGTTTTCTGTTTCTTAACTTGAGTATATTGTAAATTTTTCAGCAGGATTTCGCCATGATAAAAAATCAAGAAACATGTTCATTTTTTTAGAGAGTGATATTTGAATATGGATATTTTGTCGCAACTTGTACAAAACATTACAATTTTTATCAGATCCAGACTTTGAATAATAATTCGGGTCACAAGCCAGAACCTATTGGAAAAAGCAGTCTGTGAAACATCTCATATATGCAAAAGAGGACTGCTTGCGCAGTCCCCTTTCTCTTTCCGCATGTGCGGAGAAAAATCATATTCAGGCTTTTCCAACGGATCCGAAGATTTCCATTTTCTCTTTAACAGTAGCCTTGATTGCATCGAAGCCAGGTGCAAGAAGCTTACGTGGGTCATATCCTTTACCCTGCTGATCTTTGCCTTCCTCGATGTATTTACGTGTAGCATCTGCAAAAGAAAGCTGGCACTCTGTGTTAACATTGATCTTGGAAACTCCAAGGTCGATAGCTTTCTTGATCATGTCTGTAGGAATACCTGTACCACCGTGAAGTACTAACGGCATATCACCTGTAAGCTGCTGGATTGCATCCAGAGTCTCAAAGCTTAAGCCCTTCCAGTTAGCTGGATATTTACCATGAATGTTACCAATACCAGCTGCCAGGAAATCGATACCAAGATCAGCGATCATCTTGCATTCCTTAGGATCTGCGCACTCGCCCATTCCGACTACGCCATCCTCTTCTCCACCGATAGAACCAACCTCTGCTTCAAGAGAAATTCCTTTCTCATTGCAGACTTTCACAAGTTCACGCGTCTTCTCAATGTTCTCCTCGATCGGATAGTGTGATCCGTCGAACATAATAGAGGAGAATCCTGCCTCTATACACTTATAACATCCTTCGTATGTACCATGGTCAAGATGTAATGCTACCGGAACTGTGATATTCAGTTCTTCGATCATGGCCTGTACCAGAGCGGAAACTGTCTTGAATCCTGTCATCCATTTTCCTGCACCCTCAGATACACCAAGGATAATTGGAGATTTTGCCTCTTCTGCTGCAAGAAGCGCACTTCTTGTCCACTCCAGATTGTTGATGTTAAACTGCCCTACTGCATAGTGGCCTTCTACTGCTTTTTCAAGCATTTCTTTTGCTGATACTAACATATTAAATTCCTCCATTTAAATTGTTACCTTTGCTTTCCTCATTATAGACCATAACATTCTAAATGACAAGTAT
>OHAD01002730.1_pt1 | contig 12661 bp, 8 predicted proteins | sample 1577011 | NCBI WGS metagenome assembly OHAD01 (sample SAMEA3541510, study PRJEB24748) | human gut metagenome | biome: human gut; feature: human-associated habitat; material: faeces | place: China | collected 2012
CGAACGGCACGCTCCGTGGTGTGAGAGGGAGGAGAAAGTCCTCCCTACTCGATTAAGTTATATAGATTATATATAAATCATTAAGAGATGGTTTATATTGACGATTTTGTAGATATGTAGTATTACCAGCTTACATATCTTGCTCTTTAGCTGGAATAAAATTAAGCTCTGAAATATATAAAAATATATATTTATAGGTGTCTATGTGGTATAATAGATTATATTGACTTAATTAGATTTAAATAGAATAAAAATGTTAGGAGGTATAACTTTGGACATAAAATTGATATGTGATAGTTTATGTGATATTCCTGATGAATTATATGACAAAGAATACTTGGAAATAGTGCCGTTGACTTTGATATTAGACGGAAAAGAGTATAGAGATAATATAGATATAACTAAGGAAGAATTCTACCAAAGAGCTCTAAAGTCCAGCGAGATACCAAAGACTTCTCAGGCGACTTATATGCAGTTCAAGGAAGTTTTTGACAAGGCCATGGAAGAGGGCAAGAAGGTTATTTGTATTACTGGTGCATCCACTAAGAGTGGTACTTATCAAAGTGCCATCTTGGCCAAGAATGATACTGATGGACCTATACATGTCTTTGATACAGAACAACTGTCTTTGGGGGCAGGTCAGTATGTGGTCAGGGCTTGTGATATGATAGATGAGGGCGTTTCATATGAAGAGCTTTTAGATAATCTAGAGGGACTACGTGAAAGTGTGAGCATCCTATTTGCCCCAGCCTCATTTGACTTTTTGAAGAAGAGTGGTAGGGTGCCACTATCTACAGCTATTTTGGGTAATATGCTTAGTATCAAGCCAATATTTATCATGGAAAAGGGTGAGATAGCCCTTGAAGCCAAGGTTAGAGGTATTAAGAAGCTAGTTAGCAAGCTAGTAGATACAGTTATAGAGAAGAATGAAAAGTACCTGAGTGAAATAACCCTAATGGTTGGCTATGGATCAAATCTAGAGAATTTCACTAAATTAAACGAGGAAATTGAAAAGAGATTAAAGGACAAGGTAAAGAAAATAGTATACACAAAGGGTGGAGCTTGTATATGTTCACATACTGGTCCAGACATAGTTGCAATTAGTTATTCAAAATGATTTCAACTAACACTAACTAGTTTTGCTAGTTATATGTCAATTAGTAATATAAATAAAATTAGTAACAGAAGAAGTAAGAGGAGGAAACTATGTTCGAACATAGAATATTTAAAACGGAAATCGCCGGCAGAACGTTAACTGTTGAAATAGGTAAGATTGCCGAAATGACAAATGGTAACTGTATCATCAGCTATGGTGATACTATGTTAATGGTCAATGTGACTAAATCAGCACAGCCAAGAGATGGGATTGACTTTTTCCCGCTAAGTGTAGACTTTGAGGAAAAACTATATTCAGTTGGTAAGATACCAGGTGGGTTCTTAAAGAGGGAAGGTAAGGCTTCTGAAAAGGCGACTTTGACATCTAGACTGATAGATAGACCTATCAGGCCTCTGTTTCCAGAAGGCTTTAGAAATGATGTTCAGGTAGTTGCTACTGTCTTGTCAGTAGAGCAGGATTGTACACCAGACATAGTGGCTATGCTGGGATCTTCAATTGCCCTATCAATATCTGATATACCTTTCAACGGACCAACTGCATCAGTTCTAGTTGGACTAGTAGATGGTGAATTCGTATTGAATCCAAACCAGCAAGAGAGAGAAGAGAGTACACTACACCTAGTAGTATCAGGTACTAAGGAAGCAATCATGATGGTTGAAGCTGGTGCCAAGGAAGTTGATGATGATGTAGTTTTAGATGCCATCCTTTATGCTCATGAAGAAATAAAGAAAATTGTTGAATTTATAGAGGGGATAGTTGCAGAAGTTGGACATGAAAAGTGCCCAGTTCAACTGCATGTGCCAAGTCAGGAAGTAGAAGTAGCTGTCAATGAATTTGCTAGAGAAAAGATGAGACAGGCAGTAAAGACAGTTGAAAAGATGGAAAGAACTGAAAAGATGGACGCTGTCAGCGAAGAGACTATGGCCCATTTTGAAGAGCAGTGGGAAAACTTCGATGAAGTAGCAGGAGATATAGAGGATGTCCTACACGCAATCATAAAGGACGAAGTTAGAAGCTTGATAGCTGACCACAGTGTTAGACCAGACAATAGGTCCCTAGATGAGATTAGACCAATCTGGTGTGAAGTTGGCATGATACCTAGAACTCATGGTTCTTCGATATTTACAAGAGGTCAGACTCAGGTAATGAATGTAACTACACTAGGCGCCTTAGGCGATGTACAGAAGCTAGACGGACTAGATGAAGAAGAAAACAAGAGATATATGCACCACTACAATTTCCCAGCATATTCAGTTGGTGAAACTAGACCTTCAAGGGGTCCAGGTAGAAGAGAAATAGGTCATGGTGCCTTGGCTGAAAGGGCCCTACTACCAGTAATACCTAGCAAGGAAGATTTCCCATATGCTATTAGACTGGTATCAGAGGTATTGAGCTCTAACGGTTCTACATCTCAGGCATCAGTTTGTGCATCTACACTTTCACTACTAGATGCAGGTGTACCTATCAAGGATATGGTAGCAGGTATAGCTATGGGTCTCATCAAGCACCATGGTAAGGTAGCTGTATTATCAGATATCCAGGGTATGGAAGACCACCTAGGCGATATGGACTTCAAGGTTGCAGGTACTGAAAAGGGTATAACTGCTATCCAGATGGATATCAAGATAGCTGGTATAGATGAGCCAGTTCTTAGACAGGCTCTAAAGCAGGCTAGAGAGGGTAGACTACACATACTTGGCGAAATGAGAAAAGTAATTACTGAACCTAGACCAGAGCTATCTCAGTATGCTCCAAAGATTGTCAAGATGATGATAAATCCAGACAAGATCAGAGACGTAATCGGACCTGGTGGAAAGATGATCAACAAGATTATCGATGAAACTGGCGTAAAGATAGATATAGAACAGACTGGTGAAGTATTTGTTGTAGGCGTTGATTCAGATATGATTAAGAGGGCCCTAGCAATGGTAGAGGAAATAGTTGCAGAGGCTGAGCCAGGCAAAATCTACAAGGGTACTGTTACAAGAATAGAAAAATTCGGTGCCTTCGTTGAGATACTACCAGGCAAGCAGGGTCTGCTTCATATATCTCAGATATCTAAGGAAAGGGTAGCTAAGGTTGAAGACGTATTGGCTATCGGCGACCAGATAGATGTTTTAGTAACTGAAATAGATGACAAGGACAGGATAAATCTTTCAATAAAGGCTATTAAGAGATAGTTTAGAGTATAGTTTATTAAGGGTCAGTGTGAATAGATTTTGCACTGACTTTTTTATGTTTTTTGACTTGAAGTTTAAAGTGATTATTTACTTCAGTTATAAAATGAGGATAGTTTTTCAAAGGGAAATTTACTGTTTGAGGATGGAGGCAAGTGTGACTATGAAAAATACTATTATAAGTAGTAAGCTTAAAACTAAGTATGGTAAAAGTGTGGGAGTTTTACTTTTTTCAACTTTTATAGTAACATCTTTTACAGTTAATGGTAGGGCTTTAGATAGGATAGCTGGATACAATAGGTTTGAAACATCAGTGGAGATATCCAAGAAGATTAGTTCTGAGAAGACCCCTGTAATTTTGGCCAATGGAAGGTCCTATATCGATGCCTTATCTGGAGGCAGTCTGGCAGCTGCTAGTAGGGGAAGGATTCTTCTCACAGAAACTGACTCTCTACCTCTAGCTACCATGAATGAAATACTAAGGACTAAACCGGACAAGGTATATATACTGGGTGGCAAGTTTTCTGTATCGAGTGGAATTGAGGAAGAGTTAAAATTTAAGGGGTATAATGTAGTAAGAATCAGCGGACAAGATAGGTATGAAACATCTACTAAAATTGTAGATGAAATAAAGTCAAATTATGGCCTTGATGAAATTTGTATAGTGACCAATCAAATGGATGCAATTTCTGCCTGTGCCTACTGTGGTGAAAAGAAGCCTATACTTTTGGTAAATAAGGAAAAACCAAATTATGATCTGCTTGACAAGTATAGTAGCCTAGAAAAATTTGCTATAGGTGGAAGAGAATCTATAAGTCAAGACCTATATGAAAGATTGGGTATGAATAGAAGAATAGCAGGTGAGAATAGGTATGAAACTGCCATAGAAATTTCCAAGCTTATAGATGGTGACAGGGCCTATGTAGCCAGTGGTCAAAATATAATTGACGCCCTAGCTCTTGGTCCGCTAGCTTATCAAGATGGAGCAGCTATAATATTGACTAATAAGTCCGGTATAAAGAGGTCTTACAAACCATATATCAATGAAAAATACAATGATATAAGTCTCGTTGGTGGACCAAATTGGGTTCCAAATGACTTGTTCAAGTCACATGATAAGCCAGAAATAAAACCTGACAAGAAACCTAATAAGGATAGTCAGGAGAAAAATATAATACCAAAAAACAGGTCTTCATTTGAATACTGGGACTATTATAACCACTATGACAGTCGGGTAATATACAGTCAAGACCGGATAAGAGAGATTAATAAGAATAATATTTCAAGGTCCAAATATCTAAATAAATTAGAAGATATTAAAGGTCAATATGGTTTTATAGCCAATAGGACGGTAATGAGAGGTAGGCCGGCTAGGATAGATTCATCTAGGGGCCAAGACCAAGGTGCCCTAACAGGTTTATTCCCTTGGGATGAGCTTGTAATAGTAGGACAAAATTCAGACAAGACTTGGTCTAAGGTATATTCAGTAGACTATTGCGGTTGGGTTCCTACGAAGAATATAATGAAGGTCACAAAAGAAGAATTTTTAGCCAATAGAAGTATAGATTTTGCAACCTTTATAAATAGACAAAAGTATACAGGAGGCTACACTATAGATATGGGTACTAGGATGCCTATAGTATCAGAAGATTCTACTAGTTTTAAGTTGGCAATGCCAATTGCAGGAAACTCTTACAGGACGACTAGCATAAGTTTGGATAGGTCAGAGGCTGTAAAGTCTTACCTTGACTTTAGCCAGGCAAATATAATTAGGCAGGCCTTAAAGTTTGAAGGTGAGAGCTATGGTTGGGGGCACAGCAACAATACTAGAGATTGCTCTGGATTTATCAGGGATATATACAGGTCATTTGGCCTTGTAGTATCTAGGGATGCATCCAGTCAAAGCCAAGATCTAGTTGGCAGGAAGATAGATTTTGCTTCATATAATTCGAGAAGAGCCAAGGAGGATTTCCTGCTTAGGCAGAAACCAGGCATAAGTATGTACATGAAGGGTCATGTGATGATGTATTTAGGCAAGGATTCCAAGTCTAGACCTCATATGATCCACCAGTATGGATATGCCTTTGTGAATGGTAGAAATACAGCAGTTTTTAGAAATGAAATTAATGATGTGGCAAGGAGGGCGACTTCATCAGCAGCCTTTATAGACTTTGTTACATCTGGACGTGATTTTACCAACTAGCCTATTTGGATATTGGTCGTCAGTTAAATAAGGAGAGATAATGATAAAATATAAATCATTGAAAAATGGATTGAGGATAGTTGCCGAGGAAATACCTTATGTAAAGTCGGTGTCGGCAGGTGTCTGGATAAATGTAGGAGCTAGGATGGAGGAAGGCTATCCTCCTGGACTAGCCCACTTTATAGAGCATATGCTCTTCAAGGGTACAAAAAAGAGGTCATCCAAGAAAATATCCAATGATATCGACTATTATGGGGGACTTTTGAATGCCTTTACTGGTCATGACCATACCTGTTACCATGTAAAGATGCCCTACAACCGCATATTGGAAGGCCTTGATGTCATAGGAGATATACTTACAGGTTCATTATTTTCAGAAAGTGATATAGAAAAGGAAAAGCTGGTAATTCGTGATGAGATAAAGATGTATGAGGATTCACCAGAGGACTATCTCTATGAGGAACTTCTAAAGAGGACCTATTCCAATCGAGGCATAGGCAGGTCGGTTTTGGGCAGTATAGAATCTGTTTCTGAGATATCTAGGAAGGATATTATTGATTTTTTTGGGAAATACTATATACCTAACAATGCAGTTTTGGTGATGAGTGGAAACTTCCTACTTGAAGAAATAAGCGATGAATTAGAAGATATTTTTTCTGACTGGAAGAGAAGAGATTTTTCAATTAAGAGACAGGAACAGACCTTTATAGCCCAAACTTATATAGAGGATAGGGATGATGAGCAGTCTAATATTGGTATCTTGTTTCAGTGCCCAAACGATAGTGACTACAAGGATTTTTTGGCAGTCAAGTTGGTAAATAATATATTGGGGAATTCCACTAGTTCTAGGCTCTTTCAAAATATAAGAGAGAGCAGGGGACTTACCTATAATATATATTCTTCAGATTCTTTTTATGTAGATTATGCAGAGTTGGGTATATATTCAAGTATGGCTGATGATAATTTGCAGGAGGTCTATAGGCTAATTATGGCTGAAATAGCTTCTTTAAGAGAGTCTTATATCAGTCAGGAAGAGTTGAATTTTGCCAAAGAGCAGTATAGGGGAAATGTCCTTATGAATATAGAAGATACAGAGGACAGGATGCTGTTAATCGGCGAATACGAGGTCAATAACAAGAGGCTCCTAGCCATAGATGAAATAATGGATATTCTGGATGATATAGACCTGGAATATATGAAGAAAGTAATAGATAGTATATTTGGCTCTCCTATGTCTCTGGGTATTACAGGTAGGTCGGCGACCTTGTTGATGAGTCAAATTGAAGGATTAAGTGAGGTGAAATAATGCCTAGCAAGAAGAGTAGGCAGCCTAGTAGGAGGTCTGGACCACCTGCCAAGGCTATCAAAAAAAAGAAGAAAAAGCAAAATAAAAGACCTAAGGGAGGACTGAGGATAAATGGAGAGTACCAATATTTAATACTGGTATTTTTTGGCCTTTTCTTCGCTTATGGGCTAATGTCATCATCAACAGCCTTATTGCCTAGGATAATACAGTTATTGTGCAAGGGCTTGTTTGGCGGCCTAGCTCTCTTGATACCATTTGTGATGGTAGTTATGGGAGTTACGGGTCTATTGGATGGCAATGAAAAAATAGATAGGATAAAAAAAACTAGGATATTTTATATATTTGTATTGTTTTTGGTAATATATTACGGTTTGATAAATTATGCCAGAACACCATCAGAGAGTCCATTTAATCTTGATATGGTCCAGGATATAATCAAGATGGGAGTATCAAAAGAAGGCGTAGGTCTAATACCTTCAGTAGTGACCTATCTTCTTAGCCACTTGCTTGGATTTGCTGGTGCATGGTTGTTGACAGTATTTGCGACTATCTTGGCTTGCCTATACTTCTTTGATATTTCTGTCAAGGATATAGTGGCCTATATCAAAAATCCTAAGGATTCAAATAATATTATAAATAAGATTAGGGTCAAGTTTGGCAAGAAGGCCAAGATAGATGGTGTGGATGACAAGACAATCTTAAATAAAACTGGCCTATTTGAAAAGATTAAGGACAAGTTCCATAAGGATGAGGATGAAGTCTTTGATGAGGATATAGATGACGACAAGACTATAAAAATCGTAGGTTTCAACAAGGCAGAAGATGACTACCTAGAAATTCTTGAGGGTACACAGGGTCTATCAGACCTAGAAATTCTTCAGCAGATGCAAAAGGAAGAACCTATAATTGATGGATTAGTTACTAAGGAAGAAGAAATATCTGAGAGGGCAGCTCATAATCTTCTTCAGTTAGATGAAGAAGATTATGAAGGAAGTCACGGTAAGTCATTGGAAGGTCTCGATATGGAGGAGATACCAAGCAAGAAAAAAATGAATGGATTGACTGAGGATGTTAAATTGAGCCACATCCAAACTAGTAAGACCTATGTGGAAGAGGATGATAAGCTTGTCCAGGAAAATGAACACGAAAAGTACAAAAACTACAAGATGCCACCAATAAGTCTTTTAAACAAGGTAACAAGCGGAGGCGATAAAAAATCTAAGCGCAAGGTACTAGAAAATGCACGCAGGTTAGAGCAGACCCTGAGAGATTTTGGTGTGGATGCTAATATCAACCAGGTAACAGTAGGACCTACAATTACCAGGTATGAGATACAGCCTAGACCCGGTGTCAAGGTCAGTAAGATTGTCAACCTTACTGATGATATAGCTCTTAGTCTAGCTGCCAAGAGCATCAGGATGGAGGCTCCTATACCAGGTAAGAGTGCCATAGGTATAGAGGTTCCAAATGATGAGTCACAGATGGTCAGTGTCAGAGAGATAATAGACAGTGACGAGTTTAAAAACTTCAAATCACCCCTAGCCATGGGGCTGGGCAAGGACGTTGCAGGTAGAATCATAATAGGAGACATAGGCAAGATGCCTCACTTACTGATTGCAGGATCTACTGGTTCTGGTAAGTCTGTATGTGTAAATACACTTATCACGAGTATAATGTATAAGGCCAAGCCAGACGAGGTCAAACTAATGTTAATTGACCCTAAGGTGGTGGAGTTGGCCAACTATAATGGTATACCCCACCTACTAGTTCCGGTTGTAACCGACCCTAAAAAAGCAGCCAATGCCTTGGGTTGGGCCGTTAGTGAGATGAATAGAAGGTACAAGCTATTTGCTGAAAATCAGGTCAAGGATGTCAGCTCCTACAATGAAAAATCTGATGATCCACTGCCTAAGATAGTTATAATAATAGACGAGTTGGCCGACCTTATGATGGTAAGTGCAAATGATGTTGAAGACCATATATGTAGGTTAGCCCAGATGGCCAGGGCAGCTGGTATGCACCTAATCGTTGCTACACAGAGACCATCTGTAGACGTAATCACAGGTGTAATAAAGGCCAATATACCTTCTAGAATTGCCTTTGCAGTATCATCCCAAACAGACTCTAGGACCATAATAGATATGGGTGGAGCAGAGAAACTCCTAGGCAAGGGGGATATGCTATTCTACCCACTTGGAGCCGCCAAGCCTATGAGACTACAGGGAGCCTTTATATCAGAGGCCGAGTCTGAGAATATTATTGAATATGTAAAGAAGGAAGCTGGGGAGATATCCTATGCTGGAGATATAGAAGAGTCTATTTCAAGTGTCAATACCGAGAGAAATGGCGACGAAGATGAACTTCTATATGATGCAATTAGTTTTGTAGTGGCAAATGGTCAGGCCTCATCTTCTATGCTACAGAGGAAGTACAAGATAGGCTTTAACAGGGCAGCAAGGCTAATAGATAATATGGAAGAGAGGGGCATAGTCGGACCTAGTGAGGGAAGTAAGCCTAGGAAGGTTCTTATTAGCCAAGGAGATCTAGATAGTCTAGAAGGATAATTCAGAAAGAATAATTTAAAATATATAGTGAGATATGGAGGAAGTAATTTGAAAATAGCATTAGAATCCTTGGGATGTTCAAAAAACTTGGTTGATGCTGAGATAATGTTGGGCCTACTAAATAAAAAAGGCCACCAACTGGTTGGAGACTATAATGATGCAGATATAGTAATCGTAAATACCTGTGGATTTATAGAGTCTGCCAAGCAGGAGTCGATTGACTCTATAGTACAATATGCCGACCTTAAAAATGAGGGTAGCCTGAGCTATCTTTTGGTGTCAGGCTGTCTAGCCCAGAGGTATCCAGATGAACTAATGGAGGAAATACCTGAAATAGATGCCATAGTAGGTACAGGCTCCTACGAAAATATAACAGATGTAGTAGACGGTCTAATGAAAAAAGACGGAATAAGATTATTGGGAGATATCAATTTCACCTTTAATGAAGACCTAGCAAGGTATGTATCTACACCTGACCACCTAGCATATTTGAAGATTGGTGAGGGTTGTGACAACCATTGTACCTATTGTATAATACCAAAATTGAGGGGTAAGTACAGGTCTAGAAAGCTTGAAAACCTATTGGAAGAAGCTAAAAAATTAAAAGAAGCTGGTGTCAAGGAACTAGTTGTAATAGCCCAGGATACCAGTGTATACGGTAGGGATATCTACGGTAAGCCAGCCTTGGCAGACCTACTAGAAGGACTTGCTCTCCTAGATTTTGACTGGATTAGGTTTATGTATTCCTATCCAGAGGGGATTAGCCAAGAAATAGTAGACGTAGTTGCCAAGTATGATAATATCTGTTCTTATTTCGATATACCTATGCAGCACGCCAGTGATAAAATTTTAAAGCTCATGAACAGGAAGACCAGTCGTCAGGAGTTAAAGGACAAGATTGAGATGATCAGGGCTAAAATACCTGATGCAACAATTAGGACTACCTTTATAGTTGGTTTCCCTGGTGAAACAGATGAAGACTTTGAAGACCTAATAGACTTTGTAAAAGAAATGAAGCTTGATAGGATGGGCGCATTTACTTATTCTAGGGAGGAAGACACCGCTGCAGATAGGCTAGATGGTCACATGGACCAAGAAATAAAGGAAGAGCGTCTACAGAGGTTGATGATGGTACAGCAGGCCATATCCGAAGAACTAAACAGTAAAAAAATCGGAAAAACTTTTAAGGTCTTGATAGAAGACCAGGTTGATGATACCCTATATATAGGGAGGACTCAGTCTGATGCAGAAGACATAGATAGTGTCACATACGTAGAGTCTAGAGAGAACCTAGAAATAGGGGACTTCGTGAATGTTGTAGTAAAGGAAGCCTTTGAATATGACCTAAAGGGTTGTATAGAAGGGCAGTAGATTTTAAGGAGGCAATAGGATGAATTTACCTAATAAGTTGACAGTTTTTAGAATATGTATGGTTCCCTTGTTTATGCTATTTATCTACCTGCCAATACCTGGCAAGTATTTGATTTCATTAATTATATTTGCTATAGCGGCTATTACAGATGCCTTAGATGGTAGGATAGCTAGGAAATATAATCTTGTAACAGATTTTGGGAAGTTTATGGACCCTTTGGCAGACAAGCTACTAGTTATAGCAGCCCTAACTTGCATGATAAAACCAGGACTAGTACCTGCTTGGATAGTCGTAGTTATAGTAGCTAGGGAGTTGGCAGTTAGTATAATGAGGGCCATAGCAGCAGCTGACGGCAAGGTTATCGCTGCTGGAAATAGTGGCAAGCTAAAGACGGTTACCCAGATGTTCGCCATAGTATTTTTACTTTTGGGAGCCCACACAGATATAGGGCTTATTTTGAAGATAGGTACAGTTTTGATTTATCTTGCAGCCATACTAACCATATATTCAGGATACGAGTATTTTTCAAAGAACAAGGAATTGTTTGAAGATAGGTAGTATAAAAAGTATTATTATGGATTTAAGTGTTATTTTTTATAAAAATGCCTATAAGTTTGTAGTAGGGAAAGATTTCAACTTAAATAGACTGGTATCAGTTAGATAGCATATAAGAATTGAAGGAGTAGGCAAACATAGGTGAAAAATAAATAGGCAATTAAGAACATTTGTTCTTGACTCTGTCTGCAAGGTATAATATAATGAACTTATAAGAACATACGTTTAACTAGATAGGAAGGGTAAAAATATGACTATTGATAATAATAAAATGGAGGCCCTAAATGAGGCCCTAAAGAAAATTGAAAAAGAGCACGGTAAGGGTTCTGTAATGAAGCTAGGAGAGACTACTGGTCTAGATATAGATTCTATACCTACAGGTGTTATAGGTTTGGATATAGCGGCAGGTGTTGGAGGCCTACCAAGGGGTAGAATAATAGAAGTCTACGGACCAGAATCTTCAGGTAAGACTACGGTTACACTTCACTGTATAGCAGAGGCCCAAAAGAGGGACGGTATAGCAGCATTTATAGATGCAGAACACGCTCTAGACCCTGTATATGCAAGAGCATTGGGTGTTGATGTTGACAACCTAATAATATCACAGCCAGACACTGGTGAACAGGCTCTTGATATAGCAGAATCCTTAATTAGGTCTGGTGCCATAGACATCTTGGTAATAGACTCTGTTGCAGCCCTTGTTCCCAAGGCTGAAATAGAGGGAGATATGGGTGACTCTCATGTAGGCCTTCAGGCTAGGTTGATGTCTCAGGCACTTAGAAAGCTAACTGGGTCTATTAAGAAGTCCAATTGTGTAGTCATCTTTATCAACCAGTTGAGAGAAAAGGTTGGGGTTATGTTTGGTAATCCTGAGACTACAACAGGTGGTAGGGCCCTTAAATTTTTCTCAACTATGAGAATAGAGGTTAGGAGAGTTGACTCTATCAAACAGGGAGACAAAATTCTCGGCAATAGGACTAGAATAAAGATTGTGAAAAATAAGGTGGCTCCACCTTTCAAGCAGATCGAGTTTGACATAATGTATGGGACTGGTATATCTAAGTCAGGCGACCTTTTGGATGTGGCAGCTGGTATAGACGTGATAAAGAAGGCTGGTGCTTGGTATAGCTACAATGACGAAAAAATGGGTCAGGGTAGAGAAAACTCTAAGAGGTTCCTAGAAGAGAATGAAGATATTGCAGCTGAAATAGAGGCTAAGGTAAGAGAGTACTACGGTCTACCTGTTGATGGTGTGGTTACAGGTTCTGCTAGCAAGGAAGAGGAACAGATGCAATTCTAATGCACTAAAATAAATCGAGTAGGGAGGACTTTCTCCTCCCTCTCACACCACGGAGCGTGCCGTTCGG
>OHAD01002734.1_pt1 | contig 12629 bp, 10 predicted proteins | sample 1577011 | NCBI WGS metagenome assembly OHAD01 (sample SAMEA3541510, study PRJEB24748) | human gut metagenome | biome: human gut; feature: human-associated habitat; material: faeces | place: China | collected 2012
CTGATGGAGGCCTGCCGCGAGGTGGGAGGGGGAACCCTTAAGTCCATACCTTATCAGCCTAATGTATTTGCGTTTTTCTACAACAAGGCAATCTTTGAGGAAGCCGGCGTGGCCGCTGTTCCCACCACCTGGGCGGAATTGGACGCAGCATGCCAGAAGATCAGGGACGCAGGCTACACGCCTATTACATGTGACGACGCATACATACTTTGTCTCTTCGGATACCATATGTCCAGACTCAACGGCTATGACAAGACATCGGATATTGTAAAGAACAATAAGTGGGATGACCCGTCTGTGATGGAGACAGCCAAGGCTTACGCAGATTTTGCGCAGAAGGGATATTTCTCAGAAAACATAGCATCCAACGTATTCCCGGCCGGACAGAACCAGGAGCTGGCACTGGGAACAGCAGCCATGTACCTCAATGGTTCCTGGCTTCCAAACGAAGTAAAGAACATGGCAGGCGATGACTTCCAGTGGGGATGCTTCAGCTACCCGGCAGTGGAAGGCGGTACAGACGGTACGGAAGCAGCAAACTACGGCGGCCAGGTTCTGGCTATCAACAAGAACTCACAGCACGCAGAGGATGCATTTAAGCTGATTACCTATATTACCAAGGGTGAGTTTGACAAGAAGCTCTCTGAGGAATCCCTGGGAATCCCGTCCGATACCACCAATTCAGAGTGGCCTGTACAGCTTACAGACGTGAAGCCTGTAATGGAGAGCTTAAAGACACGTTATCCATGGGCTGCCGGCGCAGAGGACAATGTGGATATGACGCCAATCATCAAAGAGAACATGACCAAGCTTTGCAGCGGAGCCATTACAGCGGATGAATTTGTATCCAATCTCCAGGCGGCAGGAAAGTAATCAGATAAACACATTCAAAACATTTTCCACGGAATATGCAACAATGAGGTGGCATCGTATAACGCTGCCGCCTCTTTTTGGGCTCCGGAGCGTATCCGGACCAGGTTTATGTTAGGAGGAACCGGCGTGAAAAAAAATAAGGGAATGTTAATTGTGTTCATGACACCGGCGGTGGTGATGTTCGTCCTGGTATTCCTTTATCCCATTATCAGGACTATCCTTATGAGCTTTTTCAAGATTGAGGGAATCACGGACCCCATGTCAAAATGGACCTTCAGCGGTATTGATAACTATGTGAAGCTGGCAAATACCACCTTGTTCCGCATCTCCATGTGGAACCTGGCCCGGATATGGTTTATCGGCGGTATCATCGTCATGTCCCTGGCGCTGCTGTTTGCCGTTATCATTACCAGCGGCATCCGCTTCAAGAGCTTTTTCAGGGCAATGATTTATCTGCCGAATATTGTCAGCGCAGTGGCCCTGGCGACCATGTGGCTACAGTATGTCTACAGCCCCAAGTACGGACTGATTAAAAATTTCTTCCAGGCTTTGGGCCTGGATTCCCTGGCAAAGATACAGTGGCTGGATAATGACCACAAGTTCATGGCTCTGCTCCTGGCCTACTGTTTCGGCATGGTGGGTTATCACATGCTGATATTTGCCAGCGGCATTGAGCGCATCAGCGACGATTATTTTGAGGCGGCCACTCTGGACGGGGCCAATAAGTTCAACCAGTTCCGCTATATTACATTACCACTGCTAAAGGGAGTGTTCAGAACCAATGTCACCATGTGGAGCGTTACCAGTGTGGGATTTTTCGTATGGTCCCAGCTGTTCTCCACGGTAACGGCTGATACCCAGACCATTACCCCCATGGTTTATCTGTACATGCAGATATTTGGGGCAGGCAACAGCGTCACGGAGCGCAATTCCGGGGTTGGAGCAGCTGTCGGCGTGATGCTGAGCGTATGTGTGGTTATTGTGTTCTGGCTCTGCAACCATCTGCTTCAGGATAAAGACCTGGAATTCTAGGAAAGGGGGAAAACATATGTCGGGATTATTTCAGAAAAAAGAGAAACTGCACAGGGAACCGGTGCGCTGGAAGAAGGAACTAAAGCTTGCCCCCGGATACCTGATTCTTACCCTGTGGATTCTGTTTACCCTGGCCCTGCTGGGCTGGGTCCTGCTGGCCAGCTTTTCCACCACCAAGGAGATATTCAGCAATAAGCTGCTGGATAGCGGATTCCATATAGAAAATTATGTGAAGGCATGGGTCAATTCCAATGTCTCCACCATTTTCTTCAATTCCTTATTTTACGCGGCGGTATCCTGTACCCTGCTGATACTGATTTGCGCGCCTGCCGCCTATGCGCTGTCACGTTTTGACTTTGTGTGCAATAAACTAATACAGTCATCTCTTGTGGCGTCCATGGGTGTTCCGGTAGTCATGATTGTGCTTCCGCTGTTTGCCGTGGTGGCAGGTCTCAATATCCTTAATAATGTTTCGGCCAACCGGGCCACTCTGATATTCCTGTATATCGGAATCAATGTGCCCTACACCACCATTTTCCTGACCACCTTTTTTGCCAATCTGTCCAGGGCGTTTGAGGAAGCAGCTGCCATTGACGGCTGCCCCCCTGTTAAGACCTTCTGGCTGATTATGCTTCCCATGGCCCAGCCGGGAATCGTGACCGTAACCATATTCAACTTCATCAATATATGGAACGAGTATTTCATCTCCCTGATATTCGGAAATTCCGACAAGGTACGTCCGGTGGCAGTGGGGCTGTATTCCATGATAAACTCCATGAAATATACAGGTGACTGGGCCGGTATGTTCTCTGCTGTTGTCATTGTATTCCTGCCCACCTTTATTCTGTATATCTTCCTGTCAGAGAAGATTATAGCAGGCGTAACCGGAGGCGGCGTGAAGGGATAGGATAGAACAGGAAACGTGAAGGAATAAGGATATATCTTGTGAGGAGGAAGGACAGCATGTCTCAGAAACCAGTATTAGTAATCATGGCGGCAGGTAGGGGAAGCCGTTACGGCGGATTAAAGCAGATTGACCCTGTGGACCCTTATGGGAATATCATCATTGATTTTTCCATATTTGATGCCAGGGAAGCGGGATTTGAAAAGGTCATATTCATTATCAAGAAGGCCATTGAGGAAGATTTTAAGATTCACATTGGAAACCGAATCAGTAAATATATGGATGTGGCCTATGTTTACCAGGAGCTGGATAAGATTCCGGATGGATACCAGGTGCCTGAGGGCAGGGTAAAGCCGTGGGGCACAGGCCATGCAGACCTGCTGACCGTGCAGGCGATGCTGAAAGATGCCGGCTATAAAGTATCGGAGATCAACATGGAGGCGTATATGAAAGTCCGCAGCCTGATCCAGGAATTCATGGATGACTTCCTCGGTTTGTATATCAGCCCGAAGAACCGTTTGATGAACTCGTTGCTGATCGGTCCGGGGCTGCCGGGCGGTATGATGGGAAGCCTGATGTCCGACCTCGAAAAGAACTTGGAGACCATCAACAAGAGCAATATCAAGAACAACAAGCCGCTCATGAGCCAAGATCAATTGCTGATCAAGCTGTTCGACGAAGTGGCTTATGTATGGCCGCGTGTCGGCTATCCTCCATTGGTCACCCCGTTCAGCCAGTATGTCAAGAACCTGGCGCTCATGAACGTGATGCAGATGGAGAAAGGGAAAGCCCGCTGGAGCATGATCGCCGACGATATCTGGGACATGATCTTAGGTAAAGCCGGACGTCTGCCAGGTCCGTTGGCTCCCGAAATTATCGAGAAAGCGAAAGCCGAAGGACGCAAATTCTTCGAAGGGAACCCGCAGGACAACTATCCTGACGCACTCGACAAGTATCGCAAGCTGATGAACGAAAAACAATGGGAAACAGGCGAAGACGACGAAGAACTGTTCGAATACGCCATGCACCCGGCACAATACGAAGCCTACCGTTCGGGAAAGGCCAAAGTGGAATTCAAAGCCGACGTAGCCAAGAGAAAAGCTGAAAAGCAAGCGGCTGCCCAACCGGTCGACACTCCGTCACCAGCTGCCCCGGCCAGTGTGACAATGGCCATGCCGACAACTCCGCAGGTCATGACCGTCGATGTGAACGGCCAGGCCTACAAAGTGACCGTTGCATTCGGAGACACGGCGAATACCGCCCCGGCAGAAACACAGGCTGCTACAGCCGCGACATCCGCTCCCGCTACGGCTCCGGCCGGTGCCGGCAAAGAAGTGCTCTCGCCGCTGGAAGGTAAATTTTTCTTAGTGAAAGGAGCTTCGGACACGCCTGTGAAAGTGGGAGATGTAGTAAAGGAAGGCGACGTGCTTTGCTATGTGGAAGCCATGAAGACCTATAATGCCGTACGTGCGGAATTTGGCGGAACAGTCACTGCGATCTGCTTAGCTTCCGGTGACGCGGTTTCTGAAGATGACGTATTAATGACGATACAGTAATGAACGAGATATTTCAAAATCTATATGAGATGACTGCGTTCAGCAATATCATTGCTGAACCGCAGTTCTTGATCATGTATGCCATTGCGTTCATACTGCTTTATTTGGGTATCAAAAAACAGTATGAACCGTTGTTGCTCGTACCGATCGCGTTCGGCGTGTTGCTTGCCAACTTCCCCGGAGGCGATATGGGGGTGATACAGGCCGACGAAAACGGCATGATCAACGTGCACGGGGTGATGAAGAACATTTGGGATATGCCGCTCCATGACATTGCGCATGAGTTGGGGCTGATGAATTTCATCTACTATATGCTGATCAAGACCGGGTTCCTTCCTCCTATCATCTTCATGGGTGTGGGGGCATTGACGGATTTCGGGCCGATGCTGCGTAACCTGCGTTTGTCCATATTCGGGGCGGCCGCCCAGCTGGGTATTTTCACCGTGCTGCTGGTAGCCATCCTGATGGGATTCACGCCGAAGGAAGCTGCTGCTTTAGGGATTATCGGCGGTGCGGACGGACCGACTGCCATCTTTACAACCATCAAACTGGCTCCTCACCTGTTAGGGCCGATTGCCATTGCCGCCTATTCCTATATGGCACTGGTTCCGGTTATCATCCCGTTGGTTGTCAAGCTGCTTTGTTCAAAGAAAGAGCTGTCCATCAATATGAAGGAGCAGGAAAAGAAATATCCGTCCACTACGGAGATCAAGAACTTGCGTGTTTTGAAGATTATCTTCCCGATCGTAGTGACGACGGTCGTGGCCCTGTTCGTTCCGAGTGCAGTACCGTTGATCGGTATGCTGATGTTCGGTAACCTGGTCAAGGAGATCGGAACCAATACATTCCGCCTGTTCGACGCCGCTTCGAACAGCATCATGAATGCAGCGACCATTTTCTTAGGGTTATCGGTCGGTGCGACCATGACGACCGAGGCGTTCCTGAACTTCACGACAATCGGTATCGTAATCGGTGGTTTCCTGGCATTTGCCCTTTCCATTGCGGGAGGCATTCTCTTCGTCAAACTGTTCAACCTCTTTACGAAGAAGAAGATCAACCCGCTGATCGGAGCGACCGGACTGAGCGCCGTACCGATGGCCTCCCGCGTTGCGAATGAGATAGCCTTGAAATACGATCCCAAAAACCATGTACTTCAATATTGCATGGCCAGCAACATCTCCGGCGTTATCGGTTCCGCCGTAGCTGCTGGCGTATTGATCTCGTTCTTAGGATAATTTCAAACAGGATTATATTTAGGCACGGATTTCACCGAATTTGGTCGAATCCGTGCCTATTTTTGACATCTACCTGCAAATTATTTGCTCCCGAATGCTGTAATCCCAAAATATTTACTTTAATTTGTGACTTGATATAGGATACATTTATCCTTTTCCTAAATGCGATTGAATATGAAGGACACTCACGAAGCTAATTTGCCAACCGAAGAAAACGGCAAATTGGAAGAAACTAAAGCTCCGGAAACAACACCGGAAAACACGGCGGAGGCAGTTGTAACAAACGAAACACCGGACGCCGGAGTTGCAGCAGAAGAAACATCTGAAGCAGAAGTCAAAACAGATGAAGTTGCGGCAGGTGAAGAGACCGTTGCGACCACGGGAAAATTGTCGAAAGAAGAAATTCTGGAGAAACTGACCGGTTTGGTAGGAGCGGCGGCAGACACGACACGCAACGAGGTGGAAGCACTCAAACAGGCTTATTACAAAATCCACCGGAGCGAAGTGGACGAATTGAAGAAAGCATTCCTTACAGCCGGCGGTGAAGAAAAGGATTTTGTCGCCCCCGAAGACGAAACCGAAAGCAAGATCAAAGAACTGCTCAACGTCTACAAAGAAAAACGGGCTGCTATCCTTGCCGAAGAAGAGCGGGTCAAAGCAGCCAATTATGCCTTGAAACTCCAATTGATCGACCAGCTGAAAGCATTGACTGAAAGCCAGGAAGATTTCAACAAACTATATAACGACTTCAAGGACATCCAGCAGAGATGGAAAGAAGTGAAAGCCGTTCCGCAGGAGCATGTCAGCGAACTGTGGAAGAACTATCAGATATACAGCGAGAAGTTCTATGACATCATCAAGATAAATAACCAGTTCCGCGACTACGACTTCAAGAAGAACTTAGAAATGAAAACGGCTCTTTGCGAAACTGTCGAGAAACTGCAAACGGAACCGGATGTCGTATCCGCTTTCCATCAGCTTCAGAAGCTACACCAGCAATGGCGCGAAATCGGCCCGGTAGCGAAAGAACTGCGCGAAGACCTGTGGTCCCGCTTCAAAGCCGCTTCCACGATTATCAACAAACGCCATCAGGAGCATTTCGAAGGACTGAAAGCGAAAGAACAGGAAAACCTGGAAGCCAAGACTGCCATTTGCGAGCAGATAGAAAACATCGATTTCCAGGCTTTGAAATCATTCAAAGACTGGGAAGAAAAGAATAAGGAAGTAATTGCCCTGCAGGACAAATGGAAAACGATCGGCTTCGCCCCGAAAAAATCGAACGTGAAGATATTCGAACGTTTCCGCGCCGCCTGCGACGTTTATTTCAATCGCAAAAGCGAATTCTACAAGAATATAAAGGACGAGATGGAAAAGAATCTCGAACTGAAAAAAGCCTTGTGCGAAAAAGCCGAAGCATTGAAAGACAGTACGGATTGGAAGAGCACAACCGAAAAAATGATCGCCTTGCAAAAAGAATGGAAGACGATCGGCTCGGTAGCCCGCAAACATTCCGATGCCGTCTGGAAACGCTTTATCTCGGCTTGCGACTATTTCTTCGAACAGAAGAACAAGAACGCATCTTCCCAAAAGAGCGTAGAGCAAACGAATTTAGCTGCTAAAAAGGCTCTGATCGAAAAGATCAACACGCTCGACGAAGCCGACCATGATGAAGCACTCGCTGTCCTGAAAGGATATATGGCAGAATGGAACACGATCGGTCATGTTCCTTTCAAAGAGAAAGACAAGGTTTACAAGGAATATCACGAAGCAGTCGACCAACAATTCGACCGTCTCAAGGTTGACCAGAACGACCGTAAGATGCAGACTTTCCGCAGCAACCTCAGCGACATGAGCAACGGCGAACGGGGTAAAGGCAAACTATACGGCGAACGGGAGAAACTGATGCGTATGTACGAACGGATGAAGAACGAACTTCAAACTTACGAAAACAACATCGGGTTCCTGAGCATCTCCTCCAAAGGCGGCGGTGGCCTGCTCAAAGAGATGGAACGCAAGATCGACAAGCTGAAAAACGAGATGGCACTCATCATTAAAAAGATCGATGCCATCGACGAAAACCTCGAATAAAATCTCAAAACGGTTTTACCGGACGCAGATAACGCAGAATACGCAGATAAACGCAGACTTATTTATTGATTGTCAATAATATCTGCGCTTGTCTGCGTATTCTGCGTTATCTGCGTCCGGTACATCCTATTATCAAACTAAAATATGAAATCTAAAATACATTTTTTCAATCCAGGACACGAAACCGCCATACTACAAGGCTCTGAAAATTACACTCCGCCAGCAAACGTGCAAAGGATGATCAGGGAGTTATCCTATCTTCCCGTCTGGTACGCGGACCCGGAAGATTTTGTTTTTACGGAAGAGATCGCTTCGCCACGTTTCTTCTCCTTACAACCGAAGGAGCTCAGACCGTTCGCCAAGCTAATCTCACGCAAGGAGATCAAACAGCAGAAGGACAACCTACCCGAAATGCAAGCTGCTCCTTGGGGACTTTCCCCGCACAGCCATTCCCTTTTTGAAAAACTCCGGAAGAGCGGCAGCCTGAACCTTACGATCCCGGAATGGAAAGAAGAATACACACGGTTGACAAGCCGTCAGACAGCAGCCGGGTGTCTGGACAAAATACGGGAACTCCTGCCTGATATGGACGTGCCGGTGTCGCCTAAATTCTGCAAAAAAGTGAGGGAAGTGGAAAAATACCTGATCCTCCAAAATGCTCCTTTCGTGCTGAAGACTCCCTATTCGTCTTCCGGCAGGGGACTGCTCTGGTTGCCGGAACGCAAATTGACCGCAAAAGACCGTGTCTGGATCGAGGGGGCACTTAACAAGCAGGGATGTGTCAGCATAGAATGTGCACTGGACAAACACCAGGATTTCGCGATGGAGTTTTATTCGGACGGAAACGGGAACGTACGCTATGAAGGGCTTTCCGTATTCGGAGCTGAAAAGAAAGGAGCTTATTCCGGAAACGTATTGGGTGAACAGGCCTATCTGGAAAGTTTCTTCGTCGAGAACTTCGGAGACAAATTCCAGCAACTGAAAGAAGCTGTCGGAGAGGCAATCCGGCAGATATATGGAAACATCTATACCGGTTATCTGGGCGTGGACATGTTGGTCTATCGCAGAAAAACAAACGGTGAATTCGCCATACACCCTTGTATAGAAGTGAACATGCGCTATACAATGGGGATGGTCGCTTTGCGCATCAGCCAAAAATACCTGGCTCCCAACGCCCGGGGAGACATGCGCATCACCTACACAAACAAACCGGGAGAAGCCTACGAACAACACTGCTTCATGAAAAAGGCTTATCCACTTGAAATGAAAGATGGAAAAATAAGAGAAGGATATATTTCTCTCTGCCCAGTCACAAGAGAGACTAAGTACAGGGCTTATATTCTGGTTTTCTAACCTTTGCGTGTATCACTAGGGTTATCGGATTTCCCATACCTGGCATTTTCAATCTACCGGAGAGATAGACAACGAAGCCCCCGAAGACGGTAATCATCTTCGGGGGCTTGTTTTTTGTATGCCCTTGTCCTTCACAGGGGAAAGGCTACATGAACTTTTAAATTCAATATACTTTAGTATTATTAATATTAAATCTGGCCGCTTGTTCTCCTCTCACAGGGTAATTGCCGGTTGAACGGCACGCGGCCAAACATTTTAGAATTATTTGATTATAAATTCAATCTTATTTCACAATCGCCTTAACAGCAGCTTCGCCTTCAACAGCCACAACTACTACACCTGCCGGAGCAGCGATCGTTGCATTGTCGGAAGTCAGAACTGTGTTTGCAACTGGCTGGCCTAAGATATTGCTGATAACAACCTTCTTACCAGCAGCTCCGGTAATTTCAACCTGGCCTTCAGATGCGATCACTTTCACACCGTCAGTTGTGATAGTTTCGTTACCGGTAGCTTCTTCGTCTTCTGCTGAAACATTAAGAACATTTACAACTACTGCATCCTCTTTCGGACCCATTGCCAATACACCATTGATGTTATGAACATAATTCTTACCATTGTTGTTCTGACACACGATATTATATTCATTTTCAGAATCTTTACTTGCAAATTCGAAACTAAACTGGAAGTTCTTAACTCCTGCTTTAACATCATGTTTCAAGCCATCGGCTGATTTACCGGCTGCAACAGAAACTGTGTCGATCTTGGCTGCAGCATCCAAAGTCGGGACCAACAATGTATCTTGAGCCATGATAGAAGCTGTGCGGAACATAACGCGGTTTGCACCTGTACCATAGATGTACGGGAGTTCTTTGTTTGCATCCTTTGCAGCAGCAGAGTCTACAGAATTCCACATATACAGTCTGCTTGCAGCGACTTCTTCAGTTGCTTTAACTCCCTTCGTGATATAGTAAGTATAAGGAGCAGCATTGTCATAATGAGCAGTATCCAACCAGAAAATAAAGTCTAAGTTGTCATAAGCATCAGCTCTCAAGTCGCCTTCACGAACTGCGATAGCCTGGTTCTTTGCATTAACAGCAGCATAGTCGCCATTGATAGCCTGGATACGCACGTGTTTAGGCAGAGATTTGTAAGAGGCAGGAGCTGCCTGCGGTTTAACGATGAACATGTCATTACGAGCATCCAGATCTTCACCTGAGATGGTCTTGTATTGAGTGCTGACAACCAATTTTTTGTTGTTAGTACCATCATACAATACGAATATGGTGAATAAGCCTTTTATATTCGGAGTTGCAACACCGGGCGGTCAGTATAGTAAAACGAGCTTTGGTCAAAAAAGAGCTTATAGAAATCGAAAAACGCCGAGTTGTCATTCCTAAAAAATGGTCATTTGAAAAAACGCCCTTTTCCGCCGGACAAGATGTAAAAACAGGGCATAAAAGTATCCTTTGCATAGCAAATAAACATCCCCACACCTCCGGCAAGAATCCACGAATACCCGGGTCTGCACCTCTCCTACACCCGGATGTCCGGGTCTTTTACATCCGGGTCTCGAGTAGCTTTCCTAATTGTTTTTGGCAAAAGAAAAGCTGGTCTTGATGAAAAAAGAAGCCGTTTTAACATATTCTGCACCTATTTCTGACCGGTCTTTATTTTATATACAGATTGATACACAGTATGTTGACGTTTTTTATCATGACAGTTATGATAGATGAATGATAATAGAAAATAGCAACTATCATACTGTAACGTATTGTGTTAAAATAATATGTAGGAGATTATGATAGTATGATAGTTGTTCTCTACAAAACACTTATATATATTTGTCCGTATCGACGGCAAAAGCAGATGGGCACTTTATGAGTTTGGTGTGGTTGCCCTGAGTTTGACCGTCTTAAACTTGCTGATACAAAGAAATTGACTACCTTTGCCTGTACAACATATTAAATACTAAGAATATGGACACAGTAATCAAAAAAGTAGAACTATCCCTTCCGGAAATGGATATGGTTTTGCTGAAAGAACTGGCAGAGAAGTACGGTTGGAGTATCGGCAAGAAAAAATCAGGAATCCAAAAGGGTTTGGACGATATCAAGGCGGGACGGACTTACAGAGCCAAAGATATGAATGATTTGAAACAACATTTATTAGGTTAGAATGTATACAGTTGAAACGACTCGGCAGTTTGACAAAAGTTTCAAACGCTGTATGAAAAGAAACCTTAACCCTGAATTATTATGGGAAGTTATCGACCTATTGCAAGCAACCGGAACCCTTCCCGAATACTACCGCCCGCATAAACTTAGCGGAAGTTATGAAGGACTATGGGAATGCCATATCAAAGGCGATTGGCTCTTGATATGGCAACAAAACGATACGAAGCTTATCTTGATTATGACCGACACCGACACTCATGCCGACCTGTTCTGATCTTCGACGTCGTTACCGGTTATGTTTGATCAGATTCATAAATTCTTCACGCGTTTTGGCCTGTTGGAAGAATCCGGTGAAATCCGAAGTTGTCGTCAGGGAGTTTTGCTTCTCGACACCACGCATCTGCATACACATATGTTGTGCCTCGATCACGACCATCACGCCTAACGGATCGAGCGTTTCCTGAATGCAGTCTTTGATCTGCATGGTCAATCGTTCCTGAATCTGAAGACGGCGGGCGAAGATATCCACGACACGGGGGATCTTGCTCAACCCCGTAATATATTTTTTGGGGATATAGGCAACATGGGCCTTTCCAAAGAAGGGCAACATATGATGCTCACAAAGAGAAAAGAAATCGATATCCTTTACAATCACCATCTGTTTGTAGTCTTCTTCCTTGAACATGGCGCCACGAAGCACGGCAGCCGGGTCCTCACGATAGCCTTTGGTCAGGAACTGCATGGCTTTGGCTACACGTTCGGGCGTTTTCAACAGACCTTCGCGGTCTACCTCTTCACCAAGCAGATTGATAATACTTTTATAATGGCCGGCCAGTTCTTCGCGGGCCAGCAAAGTCTTCTCGTTTATTTCTTCACTCATTTCAATTCAATGGGATTTTGACTTCTTCCCTCACGATGTACATTTCTTTCCTATAGGCCGGGAATGCATCCATCAGAAGACGTTGCATGTGATAAGCCTCTTCGTGTGAACGGAAATCACCGATACGCAGACGCCAGAACGGAGCATTGTACGTCACATAAGTCGGGACATCAGGGAAAAGTTCCTTAATTTCTTTTTCTTTCCGGAAAGCCTCATCCTTGGATTTACGCTGGTTATTACCGGAAAACACTTGTGTACGATAGCCTTGTATTTTCAGAAAGGCCGTGCTATCAGTCTTTTCTACCCCTTCGCCATGCAACCGTTTGCCGAGCATATTACGAAGAGCATCCGGCCCGCGCACCACAACAGTTCCTTTTCCGGGAACTCTCTCCTGCAAGGCGTCGATAATGTCTTCCGCCTGTCCATCGACATCCGTCTGGGCAGACAAAACAGATGCACCAAGCAGCATACATAAAGATAGGATACAAGATAGTCGTTGCATATTGGAATGTCGGTTATGATATCGTAATCATG
>OHAD01002737.1_pt1 | contig 12622 bp, 11 predicted proteins | sample 1577011 | NCBI WGS metagenome assembly OHAD01 (sample SAMEA3541510, study PRJEB24748) | human gut metagenome | biome: human gut; feature: human-associated habitat; material: faeces | place: China | collected 2012
TGCTGTCGCATAAATTTCGGATTTTATTCATCAACGCTAGTTGACAAAGAACCAAATTCATCCGAGATGCTGCTTGACTTTTATAGAATTACTTTGATAGGCTACTTATGAAATTGAAGTATTCCCCATTGTCATTCAAGGAAATCTTTAGCTTATCCTTATCAGGACTTGCCATTATTGACAGCTTGTCCTTGTCAATATCTATATTAACCATCTTAATTCCATATATCCAGTCGATATTCTTGTATTCCTTGCCATTGTACTTGATATTGGCAATCTTCTTTCCGGTCTTATCAACACTGATTTCTAGCTCAAGGGCTCCCTTAGGGTTAGAAAATTTATTAGTAGGATTTCCTATAATATCTGTTACACTTTCAGATACCCACTTACCAAGTAAGTTCTTTTCTTCTTCAGGCATATAGTTGACATAGTTGTCTGCCTGGCTACCTTCCTTGGCAAATATGACTGTTAATGGCTGACCTAGTATTTTTTCGAATTTTATAAAATCTTTGCCCGGTATACCTGTAGCCTTTTCTCCATCAATATCAAGGATAAACTTTCCGTCTTTTTCTTCCCATGTAACATTGCCACTCTTATCGCCAACCTTCATCACTGCCTTTTCCGAACCGTCGATTTCAAAGCTCATGCCTCCAGCGAAGGCTTTTTCAACTGGTATATCCACGCTCATACTTTGGCAATAGAGAGCATTCCATTTGCCGTCGAACTTTGTTGGTGTCTTACCACAGCCTACAAGCCCCACACATAAAAGAAATAAAAACGAGAAAAACGAAAATTTTTTGATAAAAGAATATTTCTTCATAAGATTTCCTCCTAACGATAAAATAGAAATACTGGTTTTAAAAGTAGATTAAAATATAATATGCTATATTAGCTATTTACTAGATTATATATTAAATAAATATGCTTTGCAAATTAAATGAAACTTGTCTAAATAAGGCACTTAAAGCTTTGTATAGAATTATATTGATATAATAAGTATTTTTACTTTTAAGTACATCAACTATAAAGGTTATTTATATTATAAATTTAAGGGGATTTTAATTGAAATTTTATTTGAAAATCATAAATAAGGTCGCTAATAATAGCGGTTAAGGCTTTAGTATGAATCGCTTCATCAAGCGATAAAAAGTATCATATCATATTGACATATCCTGGTGAATGTTTTATACTAAATTGTGGGAATAAATAGGTTTGTGTAAACATTTTTACAAGCAATACAATACTTTTAATCACAGTTAGGGGAGAAGGAATTACTATGAATTTATCTATAGCGCCGATTGGCGTACCAATGAAAATTGTCAAAATTAAGATTGACGGCGACCAGAAAAAGCAGCTAGCTAATATGGGATTTGTTGTTGATGCCAACGTGACAGTTGTGGCTGAAAATGCCGGCAATATTATAATAAACATTAAAGACAGTAGGGTAGGTATTGGACCTGATTTGGCTAGGAAGATTATGGTGATACCTGTATAAAATGTAGTTAAAAGTATAATGAGCGATATGCTTATACCCTATTGTTCGTTTTTACGCTATATTGATGATATGTACTATCGATAGCAAAAGTAAAAACAAATTATTATTACAAGGTAGGAGGAGTATTATGACAACACTAAGAGAGGCCGTGGTAGGCAAGAGCTATGTAATCAAGAAAATACATGGCGTTGGTCCTTTAAAGAGAAGGATTATGGATATGGGACTATCTAAGAATGCTGAAATTTATGTCAGGAAGGTAGCACCACTTGGTGATCCAGTTCAGATTAGGGTAAGGGGCTATGAACTATCACTTAGAAAAGAAGATGCAGAGTGTGTCGAAATTGAAGAAATAAACGTATAGTATTTTAAAAAATGGAAAGGGGAATAAAATGAGTATAACAATTGCCTTAGCGGGAAATCCGAACTGTGGTAAATCAACTTTGTTCAATGCCTTGACAGGTTCTAACCAGTATGTTGGTAACTGGCCAGGTGTAACAGTTGAAAAAAAGGGTGGTGCATATAAGAAGGACAAGGAAGTGAAGATAACTGACTTGCCAGGTATATATTCTTTGTCACCATACACTTTGGAAGAAGTAGTAAGTAGAGAGTATTTGATAAATGAAAAGCCAGATGTTATCGTGGATGTAGTGGATGCATCTAATATAGAAAGAAACCTTTATTTGACAACACAGCTATCAGAAATAGGTATACCAATGGTAATAGTCTTAAACATGATGGATGTAGTTGAAAAAAATGGAGATAAAATTAACACTGATAAGCTAAGTCAGGAATTTGGCTATCCAGTAGTTGAAATATCTGCCCTTAGAGGTAAGAATATAGACAAGGTAATCGAGGTTGCCAAGCAGGTAGCTGGAAGAAAGCACGAAGTAGTTAAGACTTTTGATGAAAAGCTTGAAAAGGTATTATCAGATATAGAGGCAAGTGCAGCATGTCTATTAAATTCTGAATACAAGAGATGGTATGCAGTTAAGTTGTTTGAAAAGGACAAGAAGGCTACAGAAAAATTGGAATTATCTTCTGTTGAGAGAAGCAATATAGATGAAATTATAGCAAAGGCCGAAGCTGACTTTGATGATGACGGTGAAGGTATCATAACAGATGTACGTTATACATATATCACAGATATTGTTGCAAGAACAGTAGTAAAGGGAAGAACTGGTCTGACTACAAGTGATAAGATAGACAAGTATGTTACTAATAGACTTTTGGCTCTACCAATATTTGCTGCACTTATGTTCCTTATATACTATATGGCAGTAACAGTTGTTGGCGGTCCGATAACAGACTGGGTAAATGATGTATTCTTTGGAGAAATAATAGGTGGTAATGTAGGAAGCATGCTAGAGGGTGCCGGAGTTGCTCCTTGGGTAAACAGCTTGGTTGTTGATGGTATCATAGGTGGTGTTGGTGCCGTTCTTGGCTTTCTACCAATCATAGCAACACTATATCTATTTATGGCAATCCTTGAAGATATAGGCTATATGTCAAGAATTGCCTTTATACTTGACAGGATTTTCCGTAAGTTTGGTCTATCAGGTAAGTCTTTCATACCTATCCTTATAGGTACAGGTTGTTCAGTTCCAGGTATCATGGCTACTAGGACTATAGAAAATGACAATGATAGAAGGATGACTATCATGGTTGCTGCTTTTATGCCATGTGGTGCCAAGACAGAGATAATAGCCCTATTTGCAGCTTCAATATTTGCAGGTAGCAAGGGTTGGTGGTTTGCCCCAGTTTGCTACTTCTCAGGTATAATGGCCGTAATAATTTCAGGTTTAATGTTAAAGAAGACTAAGCGGTTTGCAGGAGATCCAGCCCCATTTGTAATGGAGTTACCGGAATACCATAGGCCTCTAGTTACAAATGTACTAAGAACAGTATGGGATAGGGTTAAGGCCTTCATAGTAAAGGCCGGTACTATAATCCTGGTTGCGACAGTAGTAATCTGGTTCTTAAAGAATATATCTACTAGCTTTGAATTTGTTGAATTCTCTGAGGACAGTCATTCAATTCTTGAAGCTATAGGTAGGACTTTTGCTCCAATCTTTAGCCCTCTAGGCTTTGGTAACTGGGCAGCGACAGTTGCTACAGCTACAGGTCTAGTAGCCAAGGAAGTAGTAGTAGGTACATTGGGTGTTGTTGCAGGTCTAGGTGAAGTTGGCGCTGATGACGCAGGAGTAATAGGCTATGCAGCTACTATATTTACAAGTGTATCTGCCCTAAGCTTTATGTTATTCAACCAGTTATGCGTACCTTGTTTCGCAGCAGTCGGTGCTCTTAGGGAAGAAATGAATAGTGCTAAGTGGACTTGGTTCGCTATAGCCTACCAGTTATGCTTTGCATATGCAATCGCCCTAATGGTATACCAGTTTGGTAATGTACTAGTAATGGGTGCAGCTCCAACAATATGGACAGGTGTAGCAGTTGTAGTTTTAGTTGCTATGATCTATGCTATGTTTAGAAAACCTAAGTTTGATAAGGTTGAAGCTAAAAGAGCCGTACCAGAAAATAACTAGTAAGATATTTTTTGAAAGGAAGTGTAGACATGGGAAATACTTCAATGGTGTCAACACTAGTAGTATTGGCAGTAATAGCGGTAGCAGTAGGTTTTGCTATCAAGAGAATAAAGAAAAAGGGAGCTTGTAACTGTGGTCATGAAAGTGATTGTGGATGTGCTTGTAGCTCTTGTGATTCTAAGGCCAATAAAAACTAAATAGTAGCGAAATGGACTTTGTATGAGTCTAGGTTTGACAAATAGAAAAGATAGTGCTAGAGGAATGACCTTGGCACTATCTTTTTGTATATTATTAATTTTTTATTTCACCCCTGCTATAGTAGCCGACCAGTTGGTCGAATATGCCAAGAGGATATGGTCCAGTATCTTCTGTTGTTTTACCCGTTTTTGGGTCCCGCTTATATATTGTAAGTGATTCTACACCTAGTTTTTTGTAGATTGGATTTTTATCTATGCTTATCATATCTATATGAGCAAGAGGTATAACAAGGGTCTGTGATGAAAATAAGCCTTTTTTTATTGTGAGTTCCTTGTCTGTAAGCCTTATCTTACGCCCCACTATCTTATAAAGGCTAGCCAATATGGCAAGAGGAAGTCCTAACAGCCCTATCCAGTATCTACCTAGAGGTATAGCTATCAAGATAAATATTGTCATAAAAATACCTGTGTATAGGGGGCCGTAGTACTTGACTAAATGTCTAGGCCTAGATATGAAGTCATCTTCACTAGCTTCCTCATCCAGTGAAAATTCAGGTATGACTTGGTCCATAAAAGACCTGATAGCATGGTCCTTCATATATAGGGATAAGAGCCTGTTTTCATTGTCCTCATTGCCATAGCCTATAGCATCCAGAGTCAGGCACTTGTAGCAAAATATCCTTGCAAAGATTGACTTGTGGCAGCCTACAGATGATATATTTTCTATAGGAATGGTGAAGTCTTTGAGGTTGAAAAGACCGTACTCTATATGTAGGTGGTCTGGATACCTCTTGACTGTCAGGTGATAGAGTCCGTCAATCCTATTAAAAAAGGACTTAATAAGACCTAGATTGACTAGGGCAAACAGGGTTAAATGCCCGTTTACAAGGGCTCCTATTGCTCCTAATATTAGGGCTATATTAAAAGTGCTTATGTCTAGGAAAAAGTGACCTATAGAATCTTTGGCTGTAAACCTATAGCTGGTTGGTGAGATTTTTTTATCACCTATATCACTACTATTTTCTAGGCTTTCTTCTATACCAGTGCTATTTTCTATACTTTTTTTTATACTAATACTATTTTCTGAACTCTCTTTCTGAAAATTATCAATCTTAGTCTCACACTTGTTCCCTTCTGCTTCCAATTCCACAAACCTCTTGTTAGGATCTAGGACCCAGTCACGTACTAAAACTGCATTTTTCTTGGAAAGATACATCTTGTAGTCAAACTCATTGGCGGTTGCAGAAGAGTCTATATCTATAGTCAAAATGCTCATACCCAGTATATTATATAAAATTCCAGAACTAATATTGATATTAGCTATATTGGCGAAGTTGACTTCCTTGTGGACCTTGATAAAGAGACCCTGTCTCCTATAAAATAAGGAATTTTCACCAAGATTTATATAGGAGTTCTTCCACTTTAAAAAGGCCCTAATTAATGACAGGATGACCATAGCAAGCACTGCAATAAAAATGATAGAAAAGGTCCTATCTTTTTGAAAATAGGCCAGCTTATCCCTAGTTAAGAGTCTTGACATACTAGTCCATATTTTATTGAGGCTAATCTTACCCTTTACTATGTCCTCCAAGGCAAGTATTATAAACCAAATGATAAAACCAATTACAGCTAGTAGAGGCTTTAGCATAATTATAGGGTGGTTTCTAAACTTCATACTATATCACCCTTTCGTTAATTTCTTTTTTAAGTTTTTCTGCTAGCATGTCTGCCTGGTCTGAAGGTAAATATTCTATCGCAGCTACACCACCAGCAGTTGTAATACTGATGTCTGCTAGGCCGAATAGCTTGTTGATTGGACCGACACTGATATCTACCTGCTGCATCCTGCGAATAGGTATTATGGTGTGGTCTATGAAAAAAATTCCCTTGATTATATCGATACTCTCATCGTTAATCCTGTAGAGGTGCCTCTTGTAACCAAGACTAGGCTCTAAGACTAGCAAGAGGACAAGATATCCTATAATCAGACCTCCAAGGCACTTGTACCAGAAAAATACTGGCCTTGGAATGGGGAAGATATTGAGTATCTTCCAGACTGATACTAGGATAATGAAAGCTATAGCAAGTCCGATTATATTGCCGACTATCATGCTATAGCGTGCTTTTGATGGTATTTTATTATATTCCTTTCTATTTATCATGCATATTCCTTTCTATTTAAAATTACTTCCCTGAATTTTTGGTAGGTCAAGCTTGAAGCGAGCTGCTAAAAACCTTATAAGAAAGACAACTGCTGTTCCAAACAACATGGCTATATTTTTGCCTGTGATATCCCACAGATATATACAAGACACAGCACCTAGTATAGAGGCTGATGCATATATGTGCCTGATAAAGATGTAGGGTTTGTCACCCGCCATTATATCTCTGACCAAACCTCCGCCGACACCTGTGACTACACCTACTAGGACTAGGAGGAAAAAGCCAGGTGAATCCAACTTGTGGTAGGCTGAATTGATACCTACCACTGTGAATAGGCCTAGACCTATGGAGTCCGATACCAATAAGAGGTTGTTGTAGACAAGCTTGAATTCATACTTGATGGTCCTATTACGGTAGATATAGGCCACTAGAAAGACTAGCAATGATGTAGCTATAGAAACCTTGGCATATATTGTGTCTTGGATACTAGAGGGTGGAATGGCACCTATTATGACATCCCTAATAATACCCCCACCTATGGCAGTGGTAAGTCCTAAAACGATTACCCCGAGTAGGTCCATTTGCTTTTTGATGGCCAGCGCCGAACCCGATACGGCAAAAGCTATTGTTCCGACTATTTCGATTGCAAAAATTAACAAATTACTTCCTCCTGTATGAATTTATATTCCTATATCAAACCCTTGTACCTAAGGATAAATATCCAGAAGGTGAAGGTTACTGATGAGAATAGGGTGGTCATGACTACTATATTAGACATAAGGATGTAGTCGTTGTCCATGGCCTTTGACATGACATAGCCAGATACTGCTGACGGTGCCCCTAGCATGACTAGTAGGGCCACTAGGGCTGAATCTCTAAATCCCATATAGATAGCTATAGGAAGTACAGCTAGTGGTAGTATCACCAACTTGATGCTAGATGCTATGGCTGACAGCTTGAATTTAGCAGTCAGGTCGCTCATCTTGAAGTCGGCACCTATTGATATTAGCATCAAGGGTACTGCCATGGCTCCTATAGAGTTCAAACTTTTGTCCAAGATAGGTGGTATTTCAATTCCTAATATACAAAATGGAAAACCTATCAGGATACCCCTTATTAGGGGATTTTTAAAGATGGACTTTATGATCTGTCTGTACTGAATCCTTGTCTTGGAGCCTGCCAGGAACTTCTTGGATGATATGGTCAGTATAATGACCGAATAGGCATTGAACAAGGGAACAGCAGCTAGTATCATGAGTGGTATCATGCCAGCATCACCATATATATTTGTCACAAATGGTATACCCAGTATGGCGGCGCTACCCCTTACAGACCCCTGGGCAAAAGAACCCACCATTGTCTTGTCCTTGAGACATACACGGCTGATTATATACATCAAAAAGAACATGACAGTGGTCGATATCATGCAAAAGAGAATAAAGCGCATATCCATATCCTTCTTAATATCCATCTTGGCTATATCTAGGAAGAGGACTACGGGCAGGGCATACTTAAAGGCCATCCTGTCAGAAATCTTGGTCCACTCCTCATTTATTACACCCACCCTCATTAAAAACTTGCCCACTAGTATGACTAGAAAGACTGGTAGGGTGGAGTTTAGGGCGAAAATAAAACTAGACAAAGTAAACATCTCCTTTACATACTAAGTATACAAAAATGGTATGTAAATTACAACTATTTTAATGCAATATTTGAGTACGATTTTTAATAAAATTAATTAAGATAGTAAATGTTAAAAAGATATAAAAAATATAGTTTTAATATTTACTGTTTTTAGATTTTACATTATAATTATGATTTATAATAAGAATATGAAAAAATATATATAATAGCTCAAGATATGATATAATTAAGGTTTGAAAAGGAGTTGATTTTATGGAGGTATATCTAGACAACAGCGCAACGACAAAACCCTATAATCAAGTAGTAGATGAAATGTGCAAGGCCCTTAGGGATGATTTTGCCAATCCATCATCTGCCTACAGGAAGGGATTTTTGGTTGAAAAAAAGATAAAGAAGATAAGAGAGAATATAGCAAATACAATTGGAGTTGAAGATAAATCTATAATATTTACATCGGGAGGAACTGAAGGCAACAATGCCATTATAGCTAGTGTGGCAAGGCTCAACAAGAGGAGAAGAAACCATATCATCACCTCATCAATTGAGCATCCAGCAGTTCTAAATACTGTCAAGGCCTTGGAAGAGGAAGGCTTTGAGGTGACGGCCTTAGGTGTAGATGAAACAGGCCTAGTAGACGTAGATGAGCTAGAAAAGGCCATCACAGACAGGACCTGCCTAGTCAGTATTATGTATGTAAATAACGAATTGGGAGCTATTGAGCCAGTCCAGCAGATTGGTGAGATAGTATCTAGATATGACCAGGTATTTTTCCATGTAGATGCTGTCCAGGCCTATGGTAAGATAAATTTCAAAATGAAGGATATAGGTGCTGACTTTATGACAGTCAGTGGCCACAAGATACATGGACCTAAAGGGATAGGCTTTATGTATATAAGGGATATCAACAGGTTCAAACCCCTTCTAAGAGGCGGAGGACAAGAATTTGACCTGAGGTCTGGTACTGAAAATGTGCCGGGCATATACGGATTAGGTAAGGCTGTGGAAATACTTTTTGATGACCTTGATTCTAATATAGATAAAATCAGGGAAAATAGGGACTACCTATATATGAGGATTTCACAGAAGATAGACGGTATCAAGCTAAATACTGATATACTTAGGGGAGTATGCCATATACTAAATATAAGCTTTGACAATGTAAAGGGGGAAGTATTGCTCCACTATCTAGATGATGAGGGCATATGCGTATCTACAGGGTCTGCCTGCTCAGCCAAGAAGAAGGGTAGTCACGTCTTAAATGCTATAGGCCTAAGTCCTGCACAGATTGATGGAACTATAAGGTTTAGCTTGTCAGAGGACAATACGAAGGAAGAGATGGACTATGTAGTTGAAAAGCTACAAAAGCACGTAGAAATGATCAGGTTTTTTGCAAAGAAGAATAGGAGATAGATAAATGTACAATATTTTGATAGCCAAGTACGGTGAAATAGGCGTAAAGGGCAAGAACAGGTATATATTTGAAAACAAGCTAATAAGAAATATTAGAAATATGCTAAAGCCAATGGGCAAGTTCAACGTATACAAGGAATACGGAAGAATCTACATAGATGTAGACGACAGCAATTATGAAGCAGTGATAAATGAAGTGAGGAAGGTATTTGGAGTGGTTGGCGTGTGTCCGGCTATAAAGAGGGACCATGACTATGACCTTCTAAAGGAAACAGCCCTGTATATGCTAAAGGAGAAGGTAGCCCAGGGTGCCAAGACTTTCAAAATAGCATCAAAGAGGGGGGACAAGTCCTTTAGGCTGACTTCTCAGGAGATGAGCATAGATATTGGTGGCTATGTACTGAGCAAGCTAAACAATCCTGATATCAAGGTTGACGTTAGAAATCCCGAACTTACAATTACTTGTGAATATAGGAAGGAACATATCCTAGTATATACTGATGCAGTTGCCGCCTATGGTGGTTTACCACTGGGAACAAATGGCAAGGCAATTACACTTTTGTCAGGTGGTATAGATAGCCCGGTTGCTTCTTGGTTGGTTGCCAAGAGGGGGGTAGATATAGAGGCTGTACACTTCCATTCTTATCCATTTACTAATGAGAGGTCTCAGGAAAAGGTAAGAGACCTAGCTAGGATCCTATCAAAGTACTGTGGACCTATAAAGTTGCATATGGTGAATATACTCGATATACAAAAGGCCATAGCTGAGAGGTGTAATGAAGAGGAGACTACTATCCTATCTAGGAGATTTATGATGAGGATAGCAGAGGAAATAGGAAAATCAAGATATTGTGACGCCTTGATTACAGGTGAAAGTATAGGTCAGGTTGCATCTCAGACCATGCAGGGTATAGTTTGTACAAATGCAGCGGTATCTCTTCCTATATTTAGGCCCTTGATTGCCATGGACAAGGTGGATATCATTAAGTTGGCTGAAGAAATAGGAACATATGAGACATCTATTATACCAGAAACTGACTGCTGTGCCCTATTTTCACCAAAGAAGCCAGTGACTAAGCCAAGGCTAGAGCGTATAGAAAAGTCAGAATCCAAGTTGGATGTAGAAGGCCTAATAAAGGCCGCTGTGGAGGCTTCTGTTATGGAGGTTATAGACTATGGAGAAGAGGATTAATACAAAAGAGACCTAGATAAGTGGAAAAAATTTATAAATGTTTAAAAGACACCTCGGGGGCGTATAGAATAAATAGTCCCTGAGGTTATTTTTTATAGGGCTATAGTTTTTTGATTAAAAGAAAAAATAATTGCCTTTTTTTAAAATTAGATGTATAATAATAGGAATGCGTACAAAATATGTACAAAGAAAGGAAAGTGTATGGAAATAACAAAATTCAATGAATTGCAAGTAAGTGAAGAAATAAAGAGAGCGATAGAGGATCTAGGTTACGAAGAACCGTCTCCAATCCAGGCCAAGGCTATACCAACTATGACATCAGGATGTGATGTAATTGGTCAGGCCCAAACTGGAACAGGTAAGACAGCAGCCTTCAGTATACCAATCTTAGAAAACATTGACCAGAATAATAGAAAATTACAGGCAATAGTATTGTGCCCGACCAGAGAATTAGCAATACAAGTGTCTGAGGAGGTCAGAAAGCTTGCTAAGTATATGCAGGGTATACGTACCCTACCAATATACGGTGGACAGCCTATAGACAGGCAGATAAAGGCTCTAAAGGGCGGTGTACAGGTAGTGATAGGTACACCAGGTCGTGTAATTGATCATATAAATAGAAGAACACTTAAATTAGACCAGGTAAAGATGGTGGTCCTAGATGAAGCGGATGAAATGCTAGATATGGGATTCAGGGAAGATATAGAAACTATTTTATCAAACGTACCAGAAGAAAGACAGACAGCCCTATTCTCAGCGACTATGCCTAAGGCTATCTTGGACTTGACTAAGAAGTACCAGAAGGATCCAGTTCATATCAAGGTTGTAAGAAAAGAGCTGACAGTTTCAAACATCAAACAGTACTTTATAGAAACTAGGAAGTCAAACAAGCTAGAAGTCTTGACTAGGTTGATAGATGTGTACAATCCAAAGCTAACAGTGGTATTTACAAATACTAAAAAGGGTGCAGATGAGCTAGTATCTAGTCTACAGGCTAGAGGATACGGTGCAGACTCATTACACGGAGATCTAAAGCAGGTTCAAAGAGACATAGTAATGGACAAGTTCAGAGCAGGTACTATAGATATCCTAGTAGCCACTGATGTTGCTGCCAGAGGTATAGATATAGATGACGTAGAGTGTGTAATAAACTATGAATTACCACAGGATGATGAATACTATGTACATAGAATTGGTAGGACAGGTCGTGCAGGTAGAGAGGGTCTAGCCTTTTCATTTGCCTTTGGTAGGGAGATGAGAAAGCTAAAGGATATCGAAAGGTATACCAAGTCAAAGATAGTAAAGCATAATATACCATCAGTAAATGATGTAGAACAGAAGAAGGTAGGCCAGTTCTTTGAAACTGTAAAGTCTACTCTAGAAGAGGGAAATATAGCCAAGCAGGTTCAGTGGATAGAGGACTTTTGCAATGAAGAAGATTATTCTATGATAGATATATGTGCAGCCATCTTGAAAAACAGCATGGGTGATGAAGAAAAGCAGGAAATAGTAGAAGAAGTCCCAAGATCTAGGGGCAAGCACAAGCTAAACGAATCTGATGTGACTAGGTTATTCTTGAATGTCGGTAAGAATCAGAGAATTCTAGCTAAGGATATACTTGGAGCCATAGCTGGTGAAACAGGTGTTAGGGGCAAGTTTATAGGCAATATCGATGTCTATGACAAGTATACATTTGTAGATGTAGACAAGAATAAGGCTAGAGAAATCATTGAAAAAATGAAAAATAGGAAGATAAAGGGCAACAAGCTAAATATTGAAAGAGCAAATAGAAGCAATCGCTCAAGAAGAAATAAGTAGTTTGAAGTCGGCCTAAATAAGAAAATTTAAAGAAGGTTTTAGTAGGATGATAAGTCTTGTTTTAAAATATCTAAGTATAAAGAAGGGGTCACATTTTGTGACTCCTTCTTATGTATGACGGGCATGCCGTCAGTCTGTGGTGAAAGTCCACGTAGGGCGTAGT
>OHAD01002739.1_pt1 | contig 12599 bp, 16 predicted proteins | sample 1577011 | NCBI WGS metagenome assembly OHAD01 (sample SAMEA3541510, study PRJEB24748) | human gut metagenome | biome: human gut; feature: human-associated habitat; material: faeces | place: China | collected 2012
ACAAACATAAAATAAAACACGACAAAATATTCTAAATGCCATTCTTGTACGGTGTTGCCTTGCTGCCGGCCGAACAGTAGGTCTCTAAAATGTACCAGATTCGAGTTCAAAGACTACCAGCTCTTTGGCGTTTATTTGTTCCTATATTTGTTCTGTTATTCATTAAAAGATAACTTCTCTAGTTTCTCAATCTGTTTGCGAAGAGAAGCAATCTTCTTTTTTCTCATATCCTCTGCTTTGTTTAGTGCTTCGGATTTATCGAGGAATGCATCCTTTCCTATGTAATGAAAAGAATATGCGCTATCCCTTACATAGTTAAGATTATCATTTAAAGTGGATTTATGAATTTCTGTTTCCACTTCCTTTATGCCTGATGTTAAGGCATATTTTGTTATATATACCTTTGCCATAATATTTCTTTTTAGTTTGATTTGAGGGTTATTTAAAATGCTCAATAAGCTCTTCTACCGTAGCTACATGGCAATAGCACGAGCACCTGTGGAAATATCCTATTGTAAAATCACCTTTTTTATAATGGGGTGGAAAATCACGGTCGAACACCCAATATTGATTTTCACTTGTATCATTACGCTTTGCAGCTATTGCAAGAAAAAGTTCTTCATTGGTTCCACAATCAGTATATCCTTCACAATCATTTAGTGAATCAGAACAAGAAAATGCAATCATTTCGCAGCCAAACACTTTAATATTGTCACCCCATGAATTTAACTCTTCATCTAATAGGAAAGGGCGTACACCGAGTTCTTTCAGCTTTTCTCTAAGTTCTGGTGTGTTCTTGCGTATAAAACACGGTGTAGTAAAATTCATTAGTTTACTCATTTCTATTCTGTATTGAGGGTTATTCAGTAGCCTTTTTGATTGCATCGCATAATACATTATAGGCAGGTTCTTCTACGCAAACGCACTTTAGAGCTTCTTGGCACGCCTTTAATAATTCAGGGGCTGCCGCTATCAGTTTAGCTCTTTCTCGTTGTTTTTTCGTTCCATTCTTGTGTCGTCCAATTGGAAAAGCCACAATAGCTAAAGGAAATTCGATAGATGTATCTTCTTTTATAAAAATTACACCATCGGGAAAACCGGGGGTACTTGTCTCGACTGTTTTCCATTTTATTAAATCTTCTTTTTTGCTCATCTTTTTTCTTGATTTGAACTTATTCGTGTAATTCTGTATAGGCAATTCTGACAAAGGCGAAAGAACCGATACATATAATACCCATTATAATAATAGATACTAGTTTTATAGGGCTATAAGTTGTTATTGCCCCGTATAGCATACCAATAGCGCACATGGCTAAGAGTATGGATAAAACAAACTGTATTAATTTCATAATCGTATATTTTAAAGTTTGCGCCCGTACCATGATCCGATCATGACATCTCGCAGTTGTTTACCAACCGTACAGGCTATATTGACGATTACAGTACGGACGCCCAACCCGAATGCTTATTGCTCTAGGACGATTATTTGCGGTGTAATCTGCTAATTATTTAACATTGTACAGATCGCAAGCTCCAACTTGCTTATGTACGTTTATTATCTTTGGTTGTCCTAAACGGTTTATGAATTACACCGTAAAGGCTTTTACATCATTTCAAAGAGCTAATCAATAGAACCCCGCCCGATTCTCGCTATCGGCTGCCGTTCAATCCGTCAGCAGGGTAAGTTGTTATGCGTATCGGCTCAATCCTTGAACCGTGCAGAGGATATCGTAATCCATGCCATCATCTTCGCTTGTATCAGGTCCTAGGATCGCTTTGTAAGTCTCGATTTCATCTTGTATCACTTCGATAATATCAGCCTTGCAATCTACGTTGTAAACTCTGCGTGCTGTTGCTTCATCCATATTCTGAATATTATCTAAGTCTCTGTATAAGGCATTCAAGCCTTGTTCTAATTCGTAGTGTGTCATAATCATGCTATTTTTATAAGGTTTGCTTTCTTGAAACATCTAAACTCACCTACCTCTGTATCAAAGTATGTTTGTACAGTTTCGTTCTTTGCTCTCTTATCAGTACCAGTAATAGTTGGCATTAAATTCTCGCAAAGAGTACCGTATGCTTCACGTACAGAACCATCAACTTTCTGAAAGTAGAACTTTACGATTCGGTTTTTCATTTCAGCTTTCAGCTTCAAATTAGTCCAGGCTGTTTTTAAAGCTTCTGACATTGAAAAACCGTTCTTTTTAACCATTTGCCAAGCAAGGCTCATAACCTCTTTCATCTGATTTTTAAAATTCGTGCTCATAATCGTGTATTTTAATATGTATGTACTATTGTTTATGACTTTAGAAATTCGTTTCTTTGCAACGGTGATTACGTTATCACTGTTTGATGATGCAAATATACTACTAATTAGTATTATCACAAACTGTTTGGTATTATTATTTATACTATTTAGTATTATTAACATTATGACTATTAACGAAAGATTTGCTGAAATACTTAAAGCAAAGAATATCAGCGTAAAAGAAGCAGCTAAGCTACTAGACAGAACAGACATGTATGTACGTAAATTAATGCGCCCAGGTGAAAGTTTTGGCATTGAACCGGTAACAAAGATACTAAATAGTATATATGATATAAATCCTGATTGGTTACTAAGTGAGAAAGGAAACATGTTTCGTGATAAACATCTTCCGACAAACACAAACGGCAAAGGAGTTCCATATTTTGAAGATATAGAAGCCTCTTGCTCAATTTTATCAATGAATATGGAAACACCTGAAAATCCTACCTTTTATATAGACTACGAACACTTCAACGACTGTAACGCATATATTCCAGTCGTTGGTGACTCAATGTATCCACAGTACTGTGCTGGGGAAATAGTAGCCGTAAAACAAATCTTCAATTTTGATGTGATTCAATGGGGAGAAGCCTATCTCATCGTTACCAATAGTAATGCTAACGATTTACGTACAATCAAGCAGATACACTATTGTGATGATGAAAGTAAAATCATTCTTCGGGCAAGCAATCCTAATTACAAAGGAGATACCAAAATAAATAAAGAAGATATTCTTTCCATGTTTATAATAAAAGGGAAGATTAAGCGGAACCAGCTTTAAACCCTGATTATACTATGAAATTCAACCAATATACTTGGAATCTATACAAACAATCCGATGAAGAGCAAAAAGCCATCAGGGAATTTGAGGAAATAGGAGGCTATCCACTATTACAAAAATATTCTCCATATTATGCAAGATTCACTCCTGAAAGTTTATATAACGATTGGCTGGAAAACATATATTGTTATGGCGTATCAGACTGTGAAATTCCTACATCATTAGTTGAAGCTAAAAACTTCTATGAAGCGTTGGTTGTATTAGGAATAATGATAGAAGGGAAAACGTGGATTCCTCGCAACGATTTCAGAAATATGTTAGGGTTTATTCAACCTATATCATATATGCTATCGAGATTTACACCTGAATACTTTTTCCCATATTTATTTGTATGCCGGTTCTTTGACTTAAAGAAGATAGCGGACACTTTTGATATAAATCTACCATCTATTCCATCAAGAACCGATTATAAAGCAAGGTGTATGCATTATTGGCAGCTTTGCGATATTTTCTATCAGTTCAGGAAAGAAAATAACTTATCTCCTGTCGACTTATGCGCTTTTTTATATGACTTTGCACCGAATTATACGTCAAAGGAGAAAGCAGATATTCCTGAACCAGCACAAGCGTGGTTTATCGGTGGATATACACAAAAATCAGAAATAGGCTTGGATTTCACTTTTTGGCAAGCAAATCCCGAAACAAAGAAAGGGGACATTTTAATTCATTACGAAAAGTCGCCTACCAGCGCAATCACTTGCTTATGGGTAGCTCAAACAGACGGAGTGATAGACCCATTCTTTCACTATTTCAGCAATACCTATATAAGTGGCAAAATAGACATTCCACATATCACTTTAAAAGAGATGCAAGTAGATGAATACTTCTCCAAGCATTCACTTGTTAGAAAGAAATTCCAAGGAGTGAACGGATGGCAGATGAGTAGCGAAGATTATTCAGAACTACTTCGCATGATAAAAGCAAAAGGATTCGACACAGAAACATTGCCAAAGTTGTACGCTCCGACTTTACCAAAGAACGTAAATATAGAGATAGAACGGGACGTAGAACAACAATTATTAGAACCATTGCTTAAATCTATGGGATGGTATGAGAATAAAGATTTCATCCGGCAGCTGCCGATTCATGCCGGACGTGGGCACCGAATATTTCCCGACTACGCTCTGCACTACGACAACAAGCCAAATGAAGAAAAGGCGAAGGTTTTGATTGAAGCAAAACAATACATGAAGAATAATCAAGAAATAGAGGAAGCGTTCTTGCAGGCACGTTCATACGCTTGTCTTCTTGAATCTTCAGTTATTGTTTTATGCGATAAAGTATGTCTGATTATGTATGAGAAAAAAGATAGCTTCGACCGAGATAGATATAAGAAGTATTACTGGGGAGAATTAGAGACGCCAGATTTATTCAATGAATTAAGAAACAAACTAAATAAATAAGCACAATGAAAAAGATTTTATTTTTAATGTTGATGTTTTTAGTCGTGACTGGATGCAGCAAAGAGGAAGAAAGCGATTCTTTCATTAAAACCACAGATATAGAAATAGTTAATGAATACACTGCAATTAAAGGAGATATATTTTCAATACCATATAAAATACACCCTGAAAATGCCACAGACAAAGGTATTATTATAACCAGCAGCAATCCTTATGTTCTATCTGTGCAAAATGATAGTTCTTTGTCTGCAAACTCTCAAGGAGAGGCTACAATAACATTAAAAAGTAGCGATGGATACTGTGAAGCATCATGTAATATTAGTGTAAAATACATGGTAGGTTTAAAATGGTTTGCAGGATTATGCAACTCAGTCCCACAAACATCCGAAGATGTACATAAGCTGCCTATAAGTGAATACTATTTAGGGCCTGAATCTTACCAATTTAAATCTGGCGATTGGAAAAAGTTAGTAATCTGTATACCATATAATAATATTGTGGAAGTAACAACTGATCATTATGCAGGAAACATTTTGAATAATAAAACGTTGTGTACAGGTCCAATTATCATCCCTGTTATAGAAAGTATGGGTGGACGACTTGTAAACTATAAAATGTGGGTTATACAAGCCGATACTTTTAACAAAGCTGATACATTTTATTTTAAAACCCAAGGAAATTCAATGTTCTAAGTATAGAACAAGGTTTAATATAGTATTAACATTTTCAATCCTACTATCAAACCAACTATTGTATAGTAGATTGTGTTTTGAAACATTTAGAAGAGTAAGCGTAAACAACTAAGAGTCAGCGAGAAGATATAACGAACGATGGAGACTTCGTAACGCGTAGGTCGCCAGTTCAAGTCTGGCTAGCGGCTCTTGACAATAAAGCGCTAACTACAGAATAGTTAGCGCTTTTCTTATTAACCCCCAAAGCAAATCGCATGAAACGAGGTAAGAGCAGGAGATTATTTAAGAAAAAGAAGTCACATTCCAATCAAAGATTAGGGTGTATCATCGCTATCATCGTACTTATTCCCATTTGTTACGGGCTTTATCTGTATTATCAGCAATACAGTGTCCAGCACAGTAGCAAACCGCAGATAGAGACTTCCGTCTCCCTCCCCACTCCATCCGGCAAAGATTTAGAGATTCCCGTTTCATTGATTCCCCGTCAGGAGCAGATCATTCGTCATAAAGGCTATACGGTTTCCTACAATAAAGATCTAAAGATTCCGAATTGGGTTTCTTACGAACTGACCCGTCAGGAAACCAAAGGAAAAGAAAAGAGAGGTGACAACTTCATCGCCGATCCTTTAGTAAAAGGCGCCATTGCGACCAATGCGGATTATGCACGCTCGGGATATGACAAAGGACATATGGCACCAGCCGCCGACATGAAATGGAGTCCGGATGTCATGAAAGAATCCTTCTATTTCAGCAATATGTGCCCGCAGCATCCTCAGCTGAACAGAAGAGGCTGGAAAAATCTGGAAGAAAAAATAAGAGACTGGGCGGTAGCCGATAGCGCCATTATCATTATATGCGGTCCTATCATCGACAAGCCGTCCAAAACCATCGGAAAAAATAAGGTGGCAGTGCCCGAACGATTCTTCAAAGTAATCCTCTCTCCTTTTGTCAAACCGGCTCGTGGCATCGGGTTCTTATTCAACAACAGACAGGCGGTAGAGCCTCTTTCCACCTATGCGGTATCAATTGACAGCATCGAGAAACTTACCCATATGGACTTCTTCTCTCCCCTGCCCGATGAAATAGAAAATGCAGTAGAAGCCAATGCCGATTATTACCAGTGGCCACGCTAATAGTTGACAAAATCAGCCGAATTTCAACTATTCACCGTTGAAAGGAATCGCTCCTATCCAAAATCTTCCTATCTTTGACGCAATTTTTAAAGTTACGTCACAAGATGAAAAAGAAAACAAGAAATATCTTATTATCCGTTCTGACCGGAGCTCTCCTTCTTTGCGCCATTGCCGGAGGAACAGTCTATTATTATCTCTTTGCTCCTCAGTTTCATCCCTCCAAAACCGTCTATGTATATGTAGACCGGGATGACACGGCAGATTCCATCTACAATAAGATCAGACAAGCCGGTCATGTCAACAAATTCACCGGATTTCAATGGATGGCAAAATATAGAAAATTCGACCAGAATATACATACCGGACGTTATGCCATCCGCCCCAACGAAAACGTATACCATGTATTCAGCCGCTTCTTCAGAGGTTATCAGGAACCGATGAATCTCACTATCGGAAGCGTACGGACACTAGACCGGCTGGCGCGAAGCATCGGCAAGCAACTGATGATCGACTCCGCCGAGATAGCCCGCCAACTATTCGATTCCGCTTTTCAGACCGAAATGGGGTATACGCCGGTCACCATGCCCTGTCTTTTCATCCCCGAGACCTATCAGGTATATTGGGATATGAGTGTCGACGACTTCTTCAAACGTATGCAGACAGAACACAAACGATTCTGGAATGACGAACGTCTTGCCCAGGCAACCGCTATCGGCATGACACCGGAAGAAGTCTGCACCCTCGCCTCCATTGTTGAAGAAGAAACCAACAACAACGAAGAAAAGCCGATGGTAGCCGGACTATACATCAACCGCCTGCACACAGGTATGCCCCTGCAGGCAGACCCTACCATCAAGTTCGCTTTACAGGATTTCGGGCTGCGACGCATCACCAATGAGCATCTGAAAGTCAACTCGCCCTACAACACTTATATCAACAGCGGTTTACCTCCGGGACCTATCCGCATCCCCTCTAAAAAGGGCTTGGACAGTGTATTAAACTACACGAAACACAATTACATTTACATGTGTGCGAAAGAAGATTTTTCAGGTACTCACAATTTCGCATCCAATTATGCCGACCACATGGCAAATGCAAGAAAATATTGGAAAGCACTTAATGAAAGAAAGATTTTCAAGTAATTTTGTGATAAAACGAGCCAAAAAGGCTATCTTTGCCCGATATAATAACAAACTGTGATCAACACTAATAAAGGAAATATATGAGCAAGCAACTCTTACTTGGCGATGAAGCCATTGCACAAGCTGCACTGGATGCCGGACTTTCAGGTGTATATGCCTACCCCGGTACTCCTTCAACTGAGATTACTGAATATATCCAAATGGCGCCTATAACCACTGAGCAGAACATACATAATCGTTGGTGTGCCAACGAAAAAACTGCCATGGAAGCCGCACTGGGTATGTCATTTGTAGGCAAACGCGCCTTAGTGTGCATGAAGCATGTAGGCATGAATGTGGCTGCAGACTGTTTCGTCAATTCTGCCATCACGGGTGTGAAGGGAGGACTGATTGTGATAGCGGCAGACGACCCCAGCATGCACTCTTCACAGAATGAACAGGACAGCCGCTTCTACGGAGACTTCTCCCTGATACCGATGTACGAGCCCAGCAACCAACAGGAAGCATACGACATGGTATACAACGGATTCGAATTCTCTGAGAAAACAGGCGAACCGATCTTAATGCGTATGGTCACCCGCCTCGCACACTCCCGTTCCGGAGTAGAGCGCAAAGAGCAGAAGCCACAGAACAGCATTTCATTCAGTGAAGATCCCCGTCAGTTTATCCTGTTGCCGGGAAATGCCCGCAAACGCTATAAAGTATTGCTTGCCCGCCAGGACGAATTCATCAAAGCTTCCGAGGAATCTCCTTACAACAAATACATAGACGGCCCTAACAAAAAACTGGGAATCGTCGCTTGCGGTATCGGCTACAATTATCTGATGGAAAACTATCCGGAAGGTTGTGAATACCCGGTACTTAAGATCGGCCAGTATCCATTGCCTAAAAAGCAATTGCTGCAATTGGTTGAATCCTGCGACGAGATTCTGGTACTGGAAGACGGACAGCCATTCGTTGAAAAACATCTGAAAGGCTATCTGGGCATGGGTATCAAAGTAAAAGGACGTCTGGACGGCACACTGTCACAAGACGGAGAATTAAATCCGGACTCTGTAGCACGCGCGGTCGGCAAAGAAAACAAATCGGAATTCGGCGTCCCTTCTGTAGTCGAAATGCGTCCTCCCGCACTGTGTGAAGGATGCGGACACCGTGATATGTACGTCACACTGACAGAAGTACTCAAAGAAGAATATCCTTCCCATAAAGTATTCAGCGACATCGGTTGCTATACGCTGGGAGCCAACGCTCCGTTCAACGCCATCAATTCATGCGTAGACATGGGAGCTTCCATCACAATGGCGAAAGGTGCGGCCGACGGAGGTCTTCATCCGTCCGTAGCTGTAATCGGTGACTCTACATTTACTCACTCCGGAATGACAGGTTTGCTGGATTGCGTCAACGAAAATGCCAATGTCGTTATTGTCATTTCAGACAATGAGACAACAGCAATGACCGGTGGTCAGGACTCTGCGGGCACAGGACGTATTGAATCCATCTGTATCGGTTTAGGAGTCGACCCTGCTCATATCCGTGTCGTTGTTCCATTGAAGAAGAACCACGAGGAAATGAGACAGATCATACGCGAAGAAATCGAATACAATGGCGTATCCGTTATCATCCCGCGCAGAGAGTGTATTCAAACATTAGCACGCAAAAAAAGAAGTAAGTAAGCCATGAAAAAAGACATTATATTATCAGGAGTAGGTGGACAGGGTATTTTGTCCATCGCTACAGTTATTGGTAAAGCTGCTTTGAAAGAAGGACTTTACATGAAGCAAGCAGAAGTACACGGAATGAGCCAGCGTGGCGGAGACGTTCAGTCCAACCTCCGCATCAGCGACAAACCGATTGCTTCGGATCTGATACCATCCGGCAAATGCGACCTTATCATTTCGCTCGAACCGATGGAAGGTCTGCGCTATCTCCCCTATCTCAGTCCGGAAGGATGGCTGGTAACCAACGAAACTCCGTTTGTCAACATCCCCAATTATCCGGAAGAAGACAAAGTAATGGCTGAAATCAACAAATTGCCGCATAAGATCGTACTGAACGTGGATAAAGTAGCCAAAGAAGTAGGTTCTGCACGAGTTGCCAATATCGTTTTGCTGGGCGCAACCATTCCATTCCTCGGCATCGATTACGAGAAAGTACAAGACAGTATCCGCGAAATCTTCCTGCGCAAAGGAGAAGCTATTGTCGAAATGAATCTTAAAGCACTGGCTGCCGGCAAGGAAATTGCGGAAAAGCTAATGCAATAACTATCACAATCATGAGTACACAATACTGGGAAGAAGAAATTGAAATCATGAGTCGCGAGAAGTTGCAGGAACTGCAACTTCAGCGACTCAAAAAAACGATTAACATAGCCGCAAACTCACCTTATTACAAAGAGGTTTTCAGCAAAAACGGCATCACCGGAGATAGTATCCAGTCACTGGACGACATCCGCAAAATTCCTTTCACCACTAAATCGGACATGCGTGCCAACTATCCCTTCGGGCTAGTGGCCGGCGACATGAAAAGAGACGGTGTACGTATCCACTCTTCCAGTGGAACTACAGGAAACCCTACAGTCATCGTACATTCACAACATGACCTCGACTCATGGGCAAATCTGGTAGCCCGTTGCCTTTACATGGTGGGGATCCGCAAGACAGATGTCTTCCAGAACAGCTCCGGATATGGAATGTTTACAGGTGGATTAGGTTTCCAATATGGTGCAGAACGCCTTGGCTGCCTTACCGTACCTGCCGCAGCCGGAAACAGTAAACGGCAAATTAAATTCATCAGTGACTTTAAGACTACCGCCTTACACGCCATCCCAAGCTACGCTATCCGTCTTGCCGAAGTATTTCAGGAAGAAGGTATCGACCCGAGAGAAACAACCCTGAAAACCTTGGTGATCGGCGCCGAACCGCATACTGACGAACAGCGCCGTAAAATAGAACGGATGCTCAATGTGAAAGCATATAATAGTTTCGGTATGACGGAAATGAACGGCCCCGGTGTTGCCTTCGAATGCCAGGAGCAGAACGGAATGCACTTCTGGGAAGATTGCTATCTGGTAGAAATCATCGATCCTGAAACAGGAGAACCCGTTCCCGAAGGAGAAATCGGTGAATTGGTACTCACTACACTTGATCGTGAAATGATGCCGCTTATCCGCTACCGCACCCGCGACCTTACCCGTATACTACCCGGAAAATGTCCGTGCGGCCGCACCCATCTCCGCATCGACCGGATCAAGGGACGCAGCGACGATATGTTTATCATCAAGGGAGTCAACATCTTCCCCATGCAAGTCGAAAAGATTCTGGTTCAGTTCCCCGAATTAGGCAGCAATTATCTGATTACGCTGGAGACAGTCAACAATCAGGATGAGATGATCGTCGAAGTGGAATTAAGTGATCTTTCTACAGACAACTATATCGAACTGGAAAAGATCCGCAGAGATATTATCCGTCAATTAAAAGATGAAATACTGGTTACCCCGAAAGTAAAACTGGTAAAGAAAGGGTCTCTCCCGCAGAGCGAGGGAAAAGCCGTCAGAGTGAAGGACTTAAGAGACAACAAATAAATATTCAAATGCCCGATGTGCTAATATGCCAACCCAATACTGTATGATATCAGTAACAAATGGCATATTAGCACATTATTTAATTATCAGATTATAATGCAATTACTAAAAAAAAGAATTCTGCAGGACGGAAAATGCTACGAAGGAGGCATCCTTAAAGTAGATGGTTTTATCAATCACCAGATGGATCCTGTCCTGATGAAATCCATCGGAGTAGAATTTGTCCGCCGCTTTGCAGCCACAAACGTAAACAAGATCATGACTATCGAAGCAAGCGGTATCGCTCCTGCCATCATGACGGGCTATCTCATGGACTTACCGGTTGTATTCGCCAAAAAGAAATCACCCAAAACCATTCAGAACGCACTAAGCACTACCGTACACTCGTTCACCAAAGACCGTGATTATGAAGTAGTGATCAGTGCCGATTTTCTGACTCCAAATGACAATGTTCTTTTTGTTGATGATTTCCTTGCCTACGGAAATGCCGCATTAGGCATTCTCGACCTCATAGAGCAATCCGGAGCAAAATTGGTAGGCATGGGGTTCATTATCGAAAAAGCCTTCCAAAATGGACGTAAAATACTGGAAGAGAAAGGTGTCAGAGTAGAAAGCCTTGCCATAATCGAAGACTTATCCAACTGCTGTATTAAAATAAAAGATCAATAAGCTGAGTCGGGGTTAAAATAATGCCCCTTGCCTTTTGTCTTTTTACCATATTGCACCGCATGCTGAGGGCACACATGATAACATGCCAGGCAGGCGGTGCAATTCTTTCCCCAAACCGGTCTTCTTTCCTTCATCGTTATATTCCCTACCGGACAACTTTTTTCACAGCGCTTGCACCCGATGCACTCACTCGTTGCATGGAAAGGTTTGGGAGACATCTGATAACGAACAAATAACGGATTGATGATCCTCGTCTTGATAAAAGGCAAACTCCCCTCCTTGCATGCAAAGACAGTTTCTCTCCCGGTTATCAGTCTACTGACTTTTTCAAGAGCCGGAACCGCTTCTGTCAGTTTTTTCTTTTCCAGTTCCTTGCTATCCACATCAAATCCGGGGAACAACACATAGTTATTGGGCATAATTACAGAAAAGCCCGCATTACATCTCCATCCCCTCGCAGCCAATGCCTTTTCCATCACCTGCCGGGTCAGCCCCGTATCGTCTCCACACGAACACACAAAGAACAGATATTGCTGCTGATACCCCTTCAGAACCAACTTCCGAATAAACTCCTGTACAATCACGGGAGGCGCCCACGAATAGACCGGAAAGACAAAACCGATCTTCTCATCCTCCCGCAAAGAGAACTCCCATGTGTCATTCTTCCATGCGTCCGGGATAAAAAACAAATCTTCCTGTTGTTCTTTAGAAAGCTGATTAGCAATCCATTTAGAGTTACCTGTACCTGAGAAATAAAATATCATAGAAGAGTATATAAAAAAGCCGCATCGACGATGTGATGAAACTCTGATAGAACAAGATTTGAGCGCT
>OHAD01002741.1_pt1 | contig 12591 bp, 10 predicted proteins | sample 1577011 | NCBI WGS metagenome assembly OHAD01 (sample SAMEA3541510, study PRJEB24748) | human gut metagenome | biome: human gut; feature: human-associated habitat; material: faeces | place: China | collected 2012
ATACCACATCCCTGCCTGGGGCAATGTCTTCCGTGCTACCTGGGAGCGCGGCTGGTCCTTCATCAAGCGTGCCGGTTCCGTCATTCTGGCTGCTACCGTCGTCCTGTGGTTCCTGCAGGGCTTCGGCTTCGAGAACGGCGCCTTCGGCATGGTCGAGGATCAGGACAACTCCGTCCTGGCTGCTATCGCAACCAAAGTCGCTTGGATCTTCGCGCCTCTGGGCTTCGGCAACTGGAAGGCTACCGTCGCTTCTGTCTCCGGCCTGATCGCAAAGGAGAACGTCGTCGGCACCTTCGGCGTCCTGTATCACTTCGGCGGCGAGGAGCTGTCTGAGAACGGCGACGAGATCTGGAGCCTCGTTGCTGCTGATTACACCGCTCTGAGCGCTTACGCATTCATGATCTTCAACCTGCTGTGCGCTCCCTGCTTCGCTGCTATGGGTGCGATCAAGCGTGAGATGAACAACGGCAAGTGGACGGCATTCGCTATCGGCTATATGTGCGCACTGGCCTACTGCTCCGCTCTGGTCGTGTACCAGCTGGGCGGCCTCATCACCGGTGAGGTCGGCTTCAACTTCTTCACCATCGTGGCTGCTGTCATCCTGGTGGCCTTCATCTACCTGATGGTACGTCCCAACAAGTATGTGAACGACAACGAAGTCAAGATCGACGTTTCCAAGATCAAGTAAAAACTTCTCAAAACGCGCTGAAAGGAGTGCATTGTTATGATGGAGTTCCTGGCTGCTAATTTCAATCTGCCGACGATCATCGTCGGAGCCATCGTGTTTGGCGGTGTAGGCTGGATCACCTGGCACTCTCATAAGCATGGCGGCTGCAGTGGATGCAGCGGCGGCTGTGACGGCGGCTGCAGTGGAAACTGCAGCAGCTGCGGCGGTGGCTGCCACTGAGCGATCGCGTAGGAGAAGGGGGCGCGGGTCAAGGCTTTGGCCCGCGCCCCTTTTGTAAACCAAGAGTTCGTGTGATATAACGAAAAGAGAGTGATACGAGATGGAACTGACGCCAGCACACCTGCGGTACCTGCTCGCGATCTATGAGGTCTCGCAGACCCATCTTGACATCAGCTCCCGCAGCATCGCCGAGAAGCTGGGCGTGACCAAACCCTCGGTGGTGCGGGTGCTGAACCTGCTGATGGAGCGGGGGATGATCGTCAAGGAGTATTACGGCAAGATCTACCTCACCGACCGGGGCATCTTCGTGGCCCGGGAGGTCAAAAAGCAGCTGGACGAAGTGCTCGCGCACTTCCCACCGGTGGAGGAAGAGCTGACCGATGAGGAGCGGTTCACCGCCGCCCTCGCCCTGACGGCGGCCCTGCCGGAACGGGTGTTCACCGGCCGGTACGATCAGATGATGGGCGCAGAGGAAGCGCCCTCTGCCGCAGGCTGATGTCTTGAAATGCAAAAGAACCGGACTCTGCGGAGTCCGGTTCTTTTCGTATGCGGGTCCTCAGACCAGATAGCCCTCGAAGCAGTGGAGGTCTTCGGTCTTGACGATGCCTTCGAGGTAGAGGCCGTCTTCGCGGTACTCCTCGAGCTGGACGCTGCCGCGCTCCCGCATGGGGGCAGCGAGGCCCAGCTTATCGTAGGGCAGGAGAATGCGGATGGTGTGGACGCGGTCGCTGAGGGTCTCGTCCAGCTTGGCCAGCAGCTTGTCGAGGCCGTAGCCGGTCTTGGCGCTGGTGAGCAGGATGTCGGGGTTGAAGCTCAGCGCGCCGGGCTTGTCGCACTTGTTGTAGACGGTCAGGCGGGGGATGTCGGCGCAGTCGAGGCCGTCCAACACTTCGTCGGTGACGGCCAGCTGCTCCTCCCGCTGTTCATCGCCGGCGTCGGCCACCCGGACGATGACGTCCGACCATGCGGCCTCTTCCAGCGTGGACTTGAATGCTTCCACCAGATTGTGGGGCAGACGGGAGACGAAGCCGACGGTGTCCACCAGCAGCACGGCCATGCCGCTGGGCAGGACGAGCTTCCGGCTGGTGGGGTCGAGGGTGGCAAAGAGCATATCGGCTTCGGCGACGCTGGGGCCGCAGAGGGCGTTCATCAGGCTGGATTTGCCCACATTGGTGTAGCCCACGAGGCTGACCACCGGCATTCCGGTCTTGGCGCGGGCTTTCCGGCTCTCGCCCCGGCGCTTTTCCATCTCGGCCAGCTTCTCAGCCAATGCGTCGATGCGGGCGTGGACGTGGCGGCGGTCAAGCTCAAGCTTCGTTTCACCGGCACCACGGCGGGCGCCACCGCCGCCGCCACCGCCGCCGCCCTGACGGCTCAGGCTTTCGCCCATGCCCTGCAGGCGGGGCAGACGGTAGCGCAGCAGCGCCAGTTCGGTCTGCAATTTGCCCTCGTTGGTCACGGCGCGGCTGCGGAAAATTTCCAGAATCAGCATGGTGCGGTCGATGACCTCCAGCCCGCCCAGCGCGTTGGAGATGTTGCGGATCTGGCTGCCGGTCAGCTCGCCGTCAAACACAGCGCATTCTGCGCCCAGCGTCTGGGCGGCAAGGGAGGCTTCTTCCAGCTTGCCGCTGCCCAGCACGATGCCGGTCTCCGGGGTCTGGCGCTTCTGTGTGATCTGCGCCACAGCCTCCATGTGGTTGGCTTCGCACAGGGCAGAAAGCTCTGCCAGACTGCGCTCGCAGTCCCACAGCCCCTGATCCAGTGCCAGCAGCACCACCTTTGTGGGAGGGGTCTCGGTCAGAATATCATAAAGCTCGCTCAAAGTAAGTCCTTTCTGTTATCGTAGTGCTCTTTTGTCAGCAGATAGCACCGGCATTCCACCGGTGTGCCGTCAAATTTGTGGTAAACGTCGTTGTGGTGGTACACAAAGCCTGCCTTTTCCATCACCCGGCCGCTGGCGGGGTTCTGCACCGCATGGCAGCAGGTAAGGAAGGTGCCGCCCACCTGCCTGAACCAGAAATCCACCACGGCCTGCAGCGCCTCGGTGGTAAAGCCCTTGCCCCACCACTTCTGCCCGATGCAGTAGCCCGGCTCCCAGATGCCGCTGGAGAGGTCCAGCCCCGGCCACTTAGCCTTTTGCTGCGGTTCGCCCAGCAGGGCGTTGTATACGGAGATAGAGCCGAACACCTGTCCGGTGGCCTTTTCCACCATGGCCCACTGGTAGTAATCGGGGTTCGGATACAGCTCCGCCCACGCCGAAAGCAGCTCCCGGGTCTCGGCGGGGCTTTTGTGCGGTTCCCAGCGCAAAAACCGGGTCACAGCCGGGTCATTTGCCCAGTTTTCGTACATCTGCGGGGCATCCTGCGGCAGCAGTCGGCGCAGCAGCAGACGGCCAGTCTCCAGTTCAAGTGTGCCGGTGTGGCGCATGATCCATCCTCTCCCTTTTCTCAAAAGTTATTCCTAAGATAGCACAAAAACGACCGCGCCGCAAGCGAAATCAAGAAAACCGCTTGACCGGATGGGTGAACTACGATAAACTGAAAAATGAAATCTTTTTATAGGAAAGGGAAAGTATCGATGTTGGATGTGTGCAAACTGTTAGCCCAGCGGCCGCTGCTGTTCGATGGCGGCATGGGTACCTATTATAAAGCAAAGCCGGGACAGGAGTGTGAGCAGGCAAACCTGACCGACCCCGAGGGCATTCTGGCAGTGCACCGGGCGTATCTTGCTGCCGGAGCCGACGCCATCAAGACCAATACCTTCAGTCTGCCGCGTCTGGCGGCGGCGCAGCAGCCCGGCTGGGAGCAGCTGGCGGATGCAGGCTGGCAGCTGGCAGCAAAGGCCGCCGGGGAGACCGGCGCGGCAGTGTTTGCCGACCTTGGCCCCGCACCGGATACCGAGAACAACCCGGCAGAGCAGGTGTATCTTGCCGTGGCAAAGCGCTTTGCCCTGCTGGGCGCACGGAATTTTCTATTCGAGACCCTGAGTGCAGAGAACGGTGTGCTGGAAGCGATTCGTGCGCTGAAGCAGACTGTGCCGGAGGCCTTTGTGCTGGTATCCTTTGCGGTGCTGCCGGACGGCTACACCCGCGAGGGCCGCTATTGTGCAGAACTTGTGCGCCGTATGGCGCAGAGCGGCGTGGTGGATGCCGTAGGCCTGAACTGCGTGTCTGCCCCGGGCGCGATGCGGGCACTGGTGCAGCAGCTGGGGGATGCGGGGCTGCCCCTTTCGGTCATGCCCAATGCAGGCTACCCGGTGGTGGCGCGGGCACAGGTGCGCTATCAGGGCAAGCCGGAATATTTTGCCCGGGAACTAAGCCGCCTTGCAACCGAGGGCGTGCGCATTCTGGGCGGCTGCTGCGGCACAACACCGCAGCATATTGCTGCCCTGCGCACCGCACTGGATGCTCTGCCGGAAACGCTGCCCGCCGCCCCGGCGGCAAAGCCCGCTGCAGCGGCAAAGCCTGCGGTGGAAACGGACGATGCCTTTTTGCGCAAGCTGCGCGCCGGGCAGCGGGTCATTGCGGTGGAGCTGGACTCCCCCAAGGACGCCGACATGACTGCCTATCTCGAGGGTGCCCGCCGTTTGCAGGCCGCCGGTGCGGACCTGCTGACCGTTGCAGACTGCCCCATTGCCCGGGCGCGGATGGATTCCTCGCTGGTGGCCTGCCGGGTGCACCGGGAGTTGGGGCTGAACGTGCTGCCCCACATGACCTGTCGGGACCGCAACCTGAACGCCACCAAGGCGCTGCTGCTGGGATTGTACGCCGAGGGCGTGCGGGAGGTGCTGGCCATTACCGGCGACCCCATCCCCACCGCAGAGCGGGACGAGGTGAAAAATGTGTACCAGTTCAACTCCCGCAAGCTGGCGCAGTATATCATTTCGCTGGCCGGGGAAGGGCGGGAGATGCCCAGCCCCATCACGGTGTTCGGTGCGCTGAACCTGAACGCCCGCAATTTTGAGGTAGAACTGCGACGTGCCGCAGAAAAGCTGGAAAACGGCATGAGTGGTTTCCTTACCCAGCCGGTGCTGTCGGCACAGGCAGTGGAAAACCTGAAAAAAGCCCGGGAAACGCTGGGCGAGCGGGCAAAGATTCTGGCGGGCATCCTGCCGGTGGTCAGCCAGCGCAATGCCATCTTTATGGAAAACGAGGTCAACGGCATCCATGTGGACGAGGCCATCATCCAGAAGTTTGAGGGGCTGGACCGCGCCGCAGGTGAGGAGCTTGGACTGGAAGTCTCGGTGCAGGCTGCCAAGGCGGCTGCACCCTATGCGGACGGCTTTTACCTGATGACCCCCTTCAACCGGGTGGCGCTGATGGAGCGGCTCATTGCCCGCCTGCGCACGGAAGTGACGGACTGAGAATGATATGGGAGGAACGCGCTGTGTCCTGTGAAAAACCATTGCTCAGCATCATCGTGCCGGTGTACGATGTGGAACGCTATCTGCCCAAATGTATGGATTCCATTCTGGCACAGACCTTTACGGACTTTGAGCTGATCCTTGTGGATGATGGCTCGCCGGACGATTGCCCGGCGATGTGCGATGCCGCCGCTGCGAAGGATGCCCGCGTCCGGGTGATCCACCAGAAAAACGGGGGGCTATCTGCCGCCCGCAACGCCGGGTTGGATGCGGCAAGGGGCGCATGGATCGGCTTTGTGGATTCGGACGACTATATTGCGCCGGAAATGTATGAAGCGCTGTACCAAGCCGTGCAAAGCACCGGGGCAGACCTTGCCCTGTGTGATTACGCCGAGGTGGACGAGACGGGTGCGCCATGCCAGTCGATGCACGTCCGTCTTGAAAAAAAGGACTTTACCGGGCGGGATTTACTGAAAAATGCTACGGATTCGACGATCCAGCCTGCGTGGAACAAGCTGTACCGCCGCGCCGTCTTTGCGCAGCTGCGCTACCCGGAGGGAAAGCTGAACGAGGACCTTTTCCTGATCCCGGAAATCTGCCTGAATACCCAAAAAGCCGTGGTGGTGCCAAAGGCGCTGTATTATTATGTGCAGCGCGGCGGCAGCATTATGAGCGGCAATAAAACGCTGCGCCATTTCGATGCTGCCGAGGCGGCACAGCGGTACTGGGACTGTCTTGTGGAAAACGCTGCATACGATGCACTGGCAAATGCGGCAAAATTTACGATGGGCAGCGTGAGCCGGGTGTACCGGCAGCTGCCCCCGGTTCTGCGCAAAGCGCCCCGCAGCCGTGAAATGCTGCGGATGCAGTTTGAGGTGGTCAACCACACCCGGCGGTATTGCACCGTCCCGGGCGGGCTTTGGCTGCAAAGCTGGCTGCTGTGGCACTTTCCGCAGACATACAGCCGGCTGCGGGACATGAAGGGCTGAGAAGGAGAACAAAATTCGTATGAGAACGCGCTATACGCTTATCAATATGCTGGTCAATATCGGCGGGCAATTTTTTACGATGCTGCTCTCCTTTATCAACCGGATGGTGTTCATCCACTGCCTTTCGGCTGCCTATCTGGGCGTCAGTGGTCTGTTTACCGATGTGCTCAGTATCCTTAATTTTGCGGAGCTGGGCATTGGTACGGCTATGGTATTCAGTATGTACGAACCGGCAGCCCGGGATGACGAGCAGAAACTTGCCCGGCTGATGAACCTTTATAAGTGGATGTACCGGGCGGTGGCAGCCTCGGTGCTGCTGTTCGGGCTGGTGCTGCTGCCGTTTCTGCCCCACCTCATCAAGGGCGGTGAGGGCATTGAGAATATCCCCCTGATCTACATGATGTATGTGCTCGGTTCAGCAAGTTCCTATCTGCTGAACTATAAAAGCTCTATCTATCAGGCCTACCAGAAAAGTTATATCTGCACCGGTTGGGTTCTGGTGTGCGAGTGCATACGCACCGTCGTGCAGATCGTGGCATTGCTGCTGACGGGCAACTTTATCCTGTACCTTGCCATCCAGCTGGTGGTGCAGTTCATACCCAATATTATGATCTCCCGCATGGTGGATAAGGAATTTCCTTACCTGAAGGAATGCCGGGAACTGCCGGAAAGGGAAGAGCGGAACGGCATCCTGAAAAACATCGGCGCCATGAGTATGCATAAGCTGGCGATCGTCATCGTGCGCAACACGGACAGCCTGCTGATGTCCTCTTTCATCGGTCTGGCAACGGTGGGTATCTACTCCAATTACCGGCTGGTGCTCAACGCGCTGAACAACCTGATGACCAAGGTCGTCACGGCTTTTTCCGGCAGCGTGGGCAACTTTGCAACGCTGGAAAACTCTGACCGGCTGTATCAGGTGTATAAAGAGATGGATTTTCTCTTTTTTGTGCTGTCCGGCTACCTGACCGGCGGGCTGATGATGCTGTTCAACCCCTTGATCGCCCTGCTGTTTGGCAGGGAATACTGTTTCCCGATGACGACCGTGACGATCATCGTGGCAGAATTTTACATCACGCGGATGCGGCAGACGAACCTGCTGTTCCGGGAGGTCATGGGGCTGTTCTGGAACGACCGCTATAAGGCTGTGGCAGAGTCTGTTATCAATCTGGTGGTCTCCCTTGTGTTGGTGCAGCGGTACGGTGTGACCGGCATTATCGGGGGCACCATCATCAGCACGCTGTGCACCTGTGCGTGGATAGAGCCTTATATCTTTTTGAAATACGGCGTTCAGGAGGAGTGGCAGCAGAAATACCGGGCCTACTTTGCGGAGTATCTGAAGCGGCTGCTGCTCACGGCGGCGGTCTCGGCGGCAGCAATGCTCTGGGTGCAGCGGTTCCCGGTAGGTAACTTTGGTGTTTTTGTTCTGGACGGTGTGCTTTACACAGCCGCGTTCGTAGGGCTGATCGTGCTGGTCTATCATGGCAGTGCGGAGTATGCAGCGCTGAAGCAGCGCGGGTTGGAAATCTTGAAAAGGAGAGCGGGATGAATACGGAAAAAAGCCCCCTGATCTCGGTGATCGTACCGGTCTACAAGGTGGAAAAGTATCTGGCGGCGTGTCTGGACAGCCTGCTGGCGCAGACCTACCGGAATTTTGAACTGATCGTTGTAAACGATGGCTCGCCGGATGGCTGCTGGCAGATCATGCAGCGCTATGCGGCGCAGGATGCCCGGGTGCGCATTTTCCGTAAGGAAAACGGCGGGGTGTCCTCTGCGCGCAATTTTGGGCTGGAGCAGGCAAAGGGCGAGTACATCGGCTTTGTGGATTCCGATGACCTTGTGCTGCCGCAGTATCTGGAATGGCTGTACGATGCCTTGTGCAGCTGCGGCACCCGCATAGCCATGTGCCGCTACCGCAGCATACAGGAAAACGAGACTCTGTGGACGGTAACGGAATATCCGGCACCGCAGAGGATCACGGCGGAAAACTACTCGTGGATGCGGGAATGGAGCGGCGGGCACTGCTGGCGGATGCTGACCCACCGGGAGCTGCTGCAGGATATCCGCTTTGACCCGGCGCTGTTCTACGGGGAGGATGCCCTGTTTTTTGTGACAGAATTTCTCAAGGCGGGCAGTATGGCGTTTTTGAACTGCCCGCTCTATGCCTACCTTGAACGTCCGAGCTCTGCCGTGCGGCAGGAGCCGAGCCTGCGTTTTTACACGGCGGCACTGGCATGGGAACGGGTCTGGCAGCTGGTAAAGGGGCAGCCGGAGCCCTTCTGCAGCACTACGGAGCAGCGCTGCATCATGTCCTGCGCCGAGGTGTATTTCCGGCTGGTCAACCAGCCGGAGCGGGACCCGGAAAAGGAAAAAACACTGCTGGAGCTGGCTTCCACGCACCGCCGCGCTGCATGGAAGATCCCGTTGGAGCACAAAAGCCAGAAGCTGCAGGCGCTGATGGTGAGCTACTGCCCGCATCTGGGCGCAAAGGTATGGAAGCTGGTGCGTTGGGTGAAAGGTTTGAAAAACTGATTGACAAATCCCACAAAAAACGCTATATTCTTTTTATAAATGCGTTGAAAAAGAGTGTGCATCGTCTGGAGCCGCACAGAGAGCCGGGGGCAGCTGAAAACCCGGCGGGATACCGGCGGGGCACTGTCACTTTGGAGCAGAAGCGGTGAGCTTTGCCGGTAAGCCGCTTTCGGGTCTGCCCTACGTTACAGGGGCATCAAGGGGCGCGGAGCTTTCCGCGCAATTTGGGTGGTACCGCGGTTATGTATTTACAGCCGTCCCATGGAACGCTCCGTGGGGCGGCTTTTTGCGTCCCACTTCATCAAATTTTTGGGAGGACACTATGAAAGAGCTTGCAAAGCAGTACGATCCCAGTCAGGTGGAAGATCGTATCTACCAGTTCTGGCTGGACGGCGGCTACTTCCACACGAAGGCCGATCCGGACAAGAAACCTTATACCATCGTCATGCCGCCGCCGAACGTTACCGGTCAGCTGCACATGGGTCATGCGGTGGATAACACCATGCAGGATATCCTTATCCGCACCAAGCGGATGCAGGGCTATGCCGCCCTGTGGGTGCCCGGCACCGACCACGCTTCCATTGCTACCGAAGCCAAGGTGGTGGAGGCTATGCGCGCCGAGGGCCTGACCAAGGAAATGGTCGGCCGTGACGGCTTTCTGGAGCGCGCATGGGCATGGAAAACCAAGTACGGCAACCGCATCGTCAGCCAGCTGAAAAAGCTGGGCAGCAGCTGTGACTGGGAGCGCGAGCGCTTTACCATGGACGAGGGCTGCTCTGAGGCTGTCAAGGAAGTGTTCGTGCGCCTGTACGACAAGGGGCTGATCTACCGCGGCAACCGCATGGTCAACTGGTGCCCCCACTGCAACACCTCCATTTCTGACGCCGAGGTGGAGTACGAGGAGAAGGACGGCAGCTTCTGGCATCTGCTGTACCCGGTCAAGGAGACCGGCGAGATGTTGGAGCTGGCCACCACCCGCCCCGAGACCATGCTGGGTGATACCGCCGTGGCCATCAACGGCGAGGATCCCCGCTACGCCCATCTGCACGGCTGCCATGTGGTGCTGCCCCTGCTGAACAAGGAGATCCCCATCGTCTGCGATGAGCACGCCGATATGACCAAGGGCACCGGTGTCGTGAAGATCACCCCCGCCCACGACCCCAACGACTTTGAGGTTGGTCTGCGCCACGACCTGCCCATCGTGCGTGTGTTTACCTACGACGGCCACATGACCGGCGCTGCCGACAAGGCCGCTGCCGATGCCCTGTTTGCCGCCGGTAAGAACACCGTCAACGAGCCTCAGGTGCTGGACTGCGGCAAGTACGCCGGCATGACCACGCTGGAAGCCCGCAAGGCCATTCTGGCTGACCTGAAGGAGGGCGGTTTCCTGAAGGAGATCGAGCCCCTCAAGCACGAGGTGGGCACCTGCTACCGCTGCCACTCCACCATCGAGCCCATGATCTCCAAGCAGTGGTTCGTCAAGATGGAGCCGCTGGCAAAGCCCGCCATCGAGAGCGTAGAAAAGGGCGAGATCAAGTTTGTGCCCGAGCGCTTTACCAAGAACTATATGAACTGGATGAAGAACACCCGTGACTGGTGCATCAGCCGCCAGCTGTGGTGGGGTCACCAGATCCCGGCTTGGTACTGCGACGACTGCGGCGAGACCGTGGTGGCAAAGTCCGCTCCCTGCAGCTGCCCCAAGTGCGGCAGCGCAAAGCTGACGCAGGACCCCGACACGCTGGATACCTGGTTCTCCTCTGCCCTGTGGCCCTTCAGCACGCTGGGCTGGCCCAACGAGGACAGCGCCGACCTCAAGTATTTCTACCCCACCAACACCTTGGTCACCGGCTACGACATCATCGGTTTCTGGGTCAGCCGCATGATCTTCTCCGGTCTGGCTTACACCGGCAAGGCTCCCTTTGATACGGTCTGCATCCACGGTATCGTCCGCGACAGTCAGGGCCGCAAGATGTCCAAGAGCCTGGGCAACGGCATCGACCCGCTGGAAGTCATTGCCCAGTACGGCGCAGACGCTCTGCGCTTTATGCTGGTGGATGGCTCCACCCCGGGCAACGATATGCGCTATATTGAAAAGAAGGTGGAAGCTGCCCGCAACTTTGCCAATAAGCTGTGGAACGCCACCCGCTTTGTGCTGATGAACCTGCCCGAGGACTTTGAGCCGGGTCTGCCCTGCGAGGAGCTGCTGGACATGAGCGACAAGTGGGTGCTGACCAAGCTGAATCAGGTGGCCGGTGCTATGACCGACAATCTGGAGCACTACGAGATGGGTCTGGCAGCCGCCAAGATCAACAGCTTTATCTGGGACGTCTACTGCGACTGGTTCATCGAGATCGCAAAGCCCCGCCTGAACTCCGGCGATGCACAGCAGGCCGACACTGCCCGCCGTGTGCTGGTGTATGTGCTGGATAAGGCACTCAAGCTGCTGCACCCCTTCATGCCCTTTATCACTGAGGAACTGTATCAGGCTCTGCCCGGCTCTGCCGAGACTATCATGACGCAGGCATGGCCCACCTTTGACGCTGCTCACAACTGGGCAGCCGAGGAAGAAGCCTTTGAAAAGGTGATGGATTATATCAAGGCTGTGCGTACCATGCGCACCGAGATGAACGTGCATCCCGCCAAAAAGACCAGCATGATCATCGAAACTGCCGACGCCGCTCCCTTCCGGAACGCACAGGTCTATCTGGCCAAGTTCGCCTTTGCCACCGATGTGACCTTTACCGAAAAGTACGAGGGCAGCACCGACGGCATGGTGCAGGTGTCCACCCACGCCGCCCGCGGCTTCATCCCCATGATGGAGCTCATCGACCGTGAGAAGGAGCTGGCTCGTCTGAACAAGGAAAAGGCCAAGGCTGAAAAGGAAATGGCCATGTTCGGCAACCAGCTGAATAACCCCAAGTTCGTGGAGCGTGCCCCGGCGGCTCTGGTGGAGGAAATCCGCAGTAAGTTCGCCAAGAGTCAGGACAAGCTGGCCAACATTGAGCAGAGCATCAAGGCTCTGGGTTGAGACTGTGGAACGCTATAACGATACGGAACGCACCTCACTGTGGGTCATTGCGGGACGTGTGGTCTTTACCGTTGCACTCATCGCCTGCATTTGGTTCATCTTTTCCAACTCCATGGCGGTGGCTACGGTCTCTTCCGGCGCAAGCGGTCGGGTGCTGGCATGGATGCGCATCATCCTGCGCCGCTTGGGTCAGCCGGGGCTGGCAGAGCATCTGACCATGCACATCGTGCGCAAGCTGGCACACTTTTGCGAGTATATGCTGGAGGGCTTTCTGCTCATGCTCTGTATGCGGGTGTACAGCCGTCACCCGCTGCGGCATATCACGGTGCCCATGCTGGGCGGTGTGCTGACGGCGCTGACCGATGAGACCATTCAGCTCTTCTCGGAGGGGCGCAGCAGTCAGGTCACCGATGTGTGGCTGGATTCTGCCGGTGTTCTGGCAGGCATCCTTGTTGCCATCGTGCTGTTGCTGGCCTGCGAGGGACTGTATTATCACATGAAAAGGAGACACGAATGACCATCCAACAGGCAAATCAGTATTTTGCAGCCCTGCCGGACGGCTTTGCCGACCCGGCGCAGCTGGGTGCGCTGCTGCCCGCCTCGGTGCAGCAGGTGCAGTTCGTGGGCGTGGCAGGCACTGCCGGTAAAACGGTGGTGGCGCGTCTGCTGACGGCCATCCTGCACGCGCAGGGCATTCGTGCCGGTGTCTACCATGCCGGATGCGAGCCCGAAGAGATTCAGATAATCAACAATCTACAGAATGCTAATGAAGA
>OHAD01002744.1_pt1 | contig 12583 bp, 10 predicted proteins | sample 1577011 | NCBI WGS metagenome assembly OHAD01 (sample SAMEA3541510, study PRJEB24748) | human gut metagenome | biome: human gut; feature: human-associated habitat; material: faeces | place: China | collected 2012
TACTGAGTACAAGCTTCTGTTGTAATTGTGAAGCCCTGTGGTACAGGAAGTCCAATCTCTGTCATCTCAGCGAGGTTAGCACCCTTACCACCGAGAAGATTACGCATGGTCATGTTACCCTCTTTGAAGGTATATACCCACTTGTTTGCCATTTTGCAATTCCTCCTAAACTTTATTTCTGGTATGGTAAAAAAACCATCCATATACTTGATTAATGTGTGCCCTTATACAAGCGCACACATTAATAATACCATAATTTCAGCAAATATCAACTAATTTTTATTATCTTTTCCCTTATGTTTCATACTATTTTTTTGAACACGGACAGACTTAACATTCTTTACTATGACAAATATCATAATTGCAAGAATTGCAACTATCCCAAGCGCACCAATAGCCAGCGGAACGACCATTCCACTCTCACTGATCATGGTGGCAAGCGGTACCTGCTCATCTGCTATATCAGTATTTGGCTGTGCCTGCGGTGCCTGGATGCCATCCTGCGGATCATTCTGTCCGTCAGGCACTATTGTGTTTGCGGCATTTGCTCCATCTGCAGCTCCGTTATTTGCCGCTCCTGCTGCATTGCCTGCCCCGGCTGCATTTGCAGCTCCTGTGGCTGCCTGATTGCCGCCTGCCGCAGTATTGTCATTTGCTCCATTTCCGGCAGCCGCCATGCTTGATGCAGCCCTTGAATATACAAAATTGAACACGTTTTCTGATGTATTTGACGACAGCTTTCCTGTCTGATTATAGCTGTCCGGAATATATCCATCTATATACAGATAAGCTATAACCGGCTCATCGCCCACATTACCATAATAGGTACGGCTTTCAGCAAGCTTATTGCCATCTGTATCCACATAGTTGACTGTATACTCAGCAAGCTCGCCCGGTATGCCGTATGCAACAACATAGTCCTGATCTCCTGATACGAGAAAAGCCGACTGTGCAACCGTATTATTGTCACGGCCGCTTAATCTGATTCCCTTTACGTAGTACTTGCTGTTTTCATTAAGTGCCACACTGCCCTGTGCATCACAGCTGATGACATCTCCATATTCAAGACCTGTGACAATTATTTTGTCTCCTTTAGAGGAAACAGAAGCCGAAGCCTCATTGCCTGATGCCTTGCGCACCTGCACACCACCGTTTATGCTTCCCTGTCCTCCGGCCGAGAAGGAAACAGTGTATGTATATGAAAATGCCCTGACATCTTTTGTCTGTGAGAAAACACCAGTTATGACAACAAGAGCTGCAATAAAATATTTAAGCAATCTTTTCATTTTGCTTAGCCCCCTTTCTGTCACTTACGAAAGCCAGTATCATCAAAATAATACCAATCACAAACACTACAGCTGACGCTATCGACCAGATATCTCCGGTCTTCACCTTGCTCGTTGTAGTTGTAAATGTAGGTGGATTTTGCGAAGTCGGATTTGAATTGTCCTCCACAGCAAAGTTCATCATGAGCTTTGCGAGTGTATCCTGATATATATTACCCTGACTTTCTCCGTCAAGTCCTACTAAAAGTTTCACACTGCCTCCCTCTCCAGGCTCTAATGTCTTTAAATAAAAGAACTTATCCAGAGAATTTGTAGCCTCATTGAGTCCTTTTCCGGCTGTTGCCTCCTTCTCTCCACCTACACTGGTGCTGCTGTATATAGTGTCCTCTTTTCCATCCGGTCCTACGAAAGTAAGAATATATGAGTATCCACCATTTTCAGCCACAGCCTGTGTATCCTCAAGACTCTTTAATACATCATTGGACATATACCATTTCGTCGAAATACTGCTGTTATTCTTTATATCAACGGAAAATGTTACAGAATCTCCGGGCTCCATCTGTGAGACAGAGGCTGCTATTTTATTTGAATCGAACGAACTGACCATCTCCTTGCCGGTAAACTCACATGAGCCGGCTGTAGTAGTATTCTCATCTGCAAATACAGTGCCTATCGAACCAAGGATAAACAACATGCATGATAATAATGCGATAAATTTTTTCATATTGTCCTCCTTTACTCTAAACTAAGTGCCCCGTCATCTGATATATTTACATCAACACCCCACGCACTCTTAATTGCGTCCTTTGCATTGTGTGTCTGTACTGCATCAACAGTTGCCTCCAGCACAAACTGCGCACCATCATATTCATAGGTAGTAGTGATGGTTGTAAGTCCGTTATCATCAGTCTGTGATGTCTGACCCACAATAGCTGCAATATCGCCGGATATACTGATTTTGTCTGTAAAATCAGTGGATGTCTGACCTTTTTTTAAAATAGAATTGTAGTAAAATACATTTCGCTCTGTAGTCTCAGAACTCTTATCCTCTGTCCAGCCATCGTTTGTAAAGTCAATCTGTATCTTTGATGGATCAAGGTTTGAAAGCTTATCACCTGTCTCCTTGTCTGCCCAGTAATGCTGCACAGTCACTCTCACATACTCATCTATCGAGCCGCTGTTTTTGACAGCAAGCTTCTCATCGTACTTTTTGTCGAGAATCAGTTTTTCATCTCCGGCATTCTTTAGCATATCGCCAAGCAGCACTCCTGTTGCCTCGCTCCAGTCGTCATCCTTATGCTTATAATCACGCCAGCTCACATCATTGCCATTCTCAGTTAAAGTAACACCGATGGATTTGATGTCAATCTGAGCCAGATAATTATCACTCATATATGTAAGAGTAGCTTTTGTAGATCCAATCGTCGATGCTGCAAGCATTATCGCAGAGGATGCTACAAGTATAATTGGAAGTTTTCTCTTCATTACTCTTCGCCCTCCTCTTTATCATATTGTGCTGTCGCATCCCATTTTGCATCAGGTGCGACACACGGATTGCCATTCTCATCATATGTGACAGGAGCACACTCCTGAACCACAACTACATTGAAACTGGTCTTTACATTTTCACTAACTGTGATAGCTGCAACAATCGGCTCGGTTTTACCACCAACCGGCACTACCTGACTGTAATACCAGTAGCCATCATCTGAAAGGCTCCAGTTTGAGCCTGATGCCTGTATATCAAACTGGCTTGCTGCAATTACCTTTACCCTGACAAAACAGTCTGCTTTTCCTGTATTCTCAATCTCAATGGTTTTCTTCCAGTCCTTAAACTTCTCCTTGACATCAGTTGTAGGACCGATATCTACTGGGATACCGCCCTTTGCCGTAGCATAGGTTGTAAAATATGCCAGTGTCGGTTTAACTGAAACACCACAGACAATGAGTGTTGCAGCAAAGGCGGCACATACAAGAATACGGTGATTTCTATTAAATTTTTTACAAGACTCTGATAATTTTTTCATTAATTCTGCACCCATTCCCATCCGGTTCCGTCATACTCAAAATGGTTCACGACACCGGTACTATAAATCAATTTGTCGTTGTAATCGTTTGTGAAATCAACATCTGCGGTCTCACCGGCCACAATCTGTGTCTCTATGCTGTCTGAGGAGGTCACCTGATAACTGCCAGCGGCATATACCTCCTTTACTATCACCCTTGACCCTGCCGGAATATTGTCAATAACTACGCTCTTAGCCCCTGTACTGTCAAATCTGATTGATGCAATATCTGAAAACACCACATTACCATCCCTGTCGTAGGCCTCAACATCAAATGCAAACACCGGCTCACCGAGTGCTGTATTGTATGTCTTTAATGTTTTATTAATCTGTAAGCTTCCCATAAGCCCGGTCTGTTCAGGCTTCAGCTCGATATCGATATCATCATATATCCATGAATCTGAGCCGCTTCCTGTCATAGCAAACTCATTATTAGGAGCCGAAACCAGATACGGCACAAATGTGTATCCAAATCTTGCCGAATTAGCCGGCTTTGCATACACCAGATACAGTCCCGTCTTAACGCCTGTGACGTTTCCCCTTCCGTTTGAAACATCTATTACCTCATCTGCTGTCAAAGAACCTTTGTCTGCAATGTCCGCAGCTGTCTTTGCCATCTTTTCCCAGTCATCTGCGGTAGTTTTACTGCTGATATCTGATATAGATTTAGCCAGCTCATCAAACTGCTTCGTTGCAGTGTATACATCGTTCTCATCTACATCTGCCACTCTGTAAAGCTCTACGGGAAAATCCACAGTATACAAATCCTCCCATGTATCAGGGATATCAACTGTTATAGAGCATTTCTTATCAATATCAATATGCGTCCTTGCAAAAATACTTCCACATGGCAGAGAAAACAAGGCTATCGCTGCTATAGCTATACTGACAGCTCTTTTTAAACTATTGTGCATTTTTCCTCCTTCCTGATTCTATCTGAATCTATACAATATCGTTTTACTAAGTATCTTACAAATTATAATATACAAAACCAGAAACAGAATGCCAAGCACTATGGCTTCATGTAACGGCTGTACCTGCTTTACATCCTCGACAATAAGTCCCTGTGCATCATTTGCAATCCTGTGACCCCTGATAAGAAGCCTGTGTGAATTCACACCATACGGTGTACATGTGATAAGTGTACAGTAATCCTGCCCTTCCTCAATCTTTAAGTCATTAAGCTCATCAGGCAAAACAATCCTTATCTGATCAACCTCGTAGGTCAGTGTCTCGCCAAGCACATACAGCTTAAATGTGTCACCCTCTGCCATCTGGTCAATATCCGTAAATAGCTTAGATGACGTAAGTCCCCTGTGTCCTGAAACAGCACAATGTGTGCTTGCTCCGCCAACCGGAAGCGATGTGCCCTCGATATGGCCAACACCTATCTGAAGTATTGTATTGTCTGTGCCGTGGTAAATCGGCAATGAGACATTGATGGACGGTATCTCAACATATCCCATGACACCCGTGCCTGATACATCCAGGAGGCTTTCATACTCTGCTCTGTCCGAATCAGACATATCATATCTGTCCTGCTTGCTTAAAAGCTTTTCATTGTAAGCCTCTGCCGCCTGCCTCATTTCTTCAAGCTTTTGTTCATCTGTATTGTCTACTGCATCGACATAGCTTGCGATTGCCCTTGACTGATGGAATGAATTCCAGTAATCACTCACCGTCGGATATAGCAGTAAGGACAGTCCTGCAAGAAACACTATGACAAACAAAATAGTTGATAATTTTCTTCTCATAGCACTCTCCTTACTGTTATCATTTGCATAATATAATTATGCCTATTGTAACTGCCACGAACCACTAAAGTGGCTCATGGCAGATATATTTTATTATAAAATGATATTATTTAACACGCTTCTTTGTTACAAGAACAATTCCGCCACCGACTACTAATATAGCACCAATTACATAAATTGCAACACGTCCGGCACCACCGGTTGAAGGAAGGACTGAGCCCTTAAAGTTCTGTACAGGTGTGCTTAAGCTGCCCTCAGCTTTATCAGCTTTAAGTGTAATATTACCGGTCACCTTATCTCCGCTTAATGACTTAAGCTCAGGAGCATCAGACACAATTGAGTGGTCTGCTGTGATTGTGAATGCAATATCTTTTGCAGTGTTGTAGCTATCAGGAGTCTTTGTCTCCTTAAGTACGTAATCACCATCATCAAGTCCGCTGAATGTGAAGACATCATTCTTATCGCCGGAAATTACCGCTTTGATTTCTTTGTCCTCTGCAGCACCTTTAATCTTTTTATAAAGAGTGAACTCTGCACCATCGAGTGCTTTATTGTTCTCATCTACCTTGTTGATTACAACCTTGTATGTAAATACGATTACTGTATCATCCGGAGTCTCACCTTTGTCTCCCTCACCACCATTGTTAGGGTTGTTAGAGAACTCAAGCTTAACCTTATTTGGGTTTCCTTTTGAACCGATGACAGCATTCTTATTGAGAGTTGCTTTGTACTCAACTACAATCGTATCACCATTTTTTGCTTCAAATTTCTCTGCTAAAATATTGTCACATGTAAAAGTAAGCTTTTTGCTAGCTGCGTCATAATTTGTTTTAAAGAATTCTGTAACATCCTTATCACCTAATTTAACAGTAACAGTTCCTTTATTGAAATCAAGTCCCTGTGAAAGAGTATCATCAAATTTGAGGTAATATGACTTATATGACTCAACATTTGCAGGTAATGTTGCTGTAAGCTGGAATGGAACTACATCTCCAATATCATAATCGGCTGAATCCTGCCATTCTGTTGTAACACCTGTTGTGTCGTTTGTGTCTTTTACTTTCTTCTCAACAGAAGGTACATCTGTCTTTGGTGTGATTGTTGTATCAGCAACGATATTGAGGATATACTCTGTGTAAGCCTCGTCACCTGTTAAAGAGCTATCCTTATCCTTGATGAGATAGTAACCAGGCTCAAGTCCTGTAATCTCAGTCTTGGCATTGTCCTGTGCTACTGAAACAGAACCTGCTACTGTAGTGCTTAAAGCTGAAGCAATTTTCTGTGCCTCTGCCTTAAGATCTGAAGAGTTCATTCCTGAAAGCTTCTCTACATAAGCTTTTACATCCTTAGCAAGATCTGTCTTTTTTTCTGCCTTGATACCGGTACCCCAGTCAACGTTTGAAAGTGTTGTCTGTGATTTTGAAAGATCTCCCTTTAAAATCTGGTAAGCCTCATAAGTGTGGCCTGCCTTTGCCTCATTAACCGTGATGGTAAATGTTTTTTTGGCGCCTTCGCCCTCAGCAAATACTGTAACGCTCATTGCAAGTGTAAGTATCATTGCAAGAACTAAAGCAATGCTTCTTTTGATCGTTTTCATATTGCATTCTCCTTTTTATAATGTTTCATGTTTTTTATAGAAAAGTGTTATTACGGCTATTGCTATAAGCACAACTCCACTTAACATATACAACCATCTGTTACCGCTTCCACCTGTTTCCGGAAGCTCATACTCTATGAGTTTGTTTGTAATCTCAACAGTACCGGACTCTATTGCATTGGCGCTGCCCGGTGCAACGTTTGCATCGGTCTTTGACATTTGTGTACCATTTATATCCTTAAATATATATGAAACATCATAGCCTGACATACTGTTGTTCTGATTTATTCCAACCTCTGTCACATAATATTTATATGTGGTACCGGTCAGAATACCATTTTCATTTACATCCTGCAATGGCAGATTTTCAAATACATATGACCATTCACCTGCCGAATCAGCTGTCACCTCAACCGGACTGCCATACTTCTTATCATTACCAGCCGAATCCACCTGATGCAGCTGCAGATAAATCTTTCCATCAGTCTTGTCTAACGGATTATTCTTTGAATCAGTCCATTTTTTATCGACTGAAATGCTGGTGGTCGCAACTGCTACATCCTCATAATAATACGGTGTATTTACCTTTGCCATATCACTTCCCTGTAATGAGCTGTTTTCAGCTACAACAGGATGTGCTGAGTTATCTGCACTGAAATAGAAATACTCCTTGTGTGGCTCTGCCGAGAGTATGTAACCATCCGGTGCCTTTGTCTCAACTATGTAATACTGTGTATTATACTCCAGATTGTCAGTACTCATACTGATATCAATTCTGCCGTTCTTATCGGTGGTATACTTACCTAACGGCGTATAAGAGCCATCCGGTGTGTATCCAAACAATTCAAACTCAGCGCCCTCAAGCTGCCTTCCATAATCATTCTTATCTACCTTATACAAGGTAAATGTATTGCTCTTAATTACTCCGGCAGATGATTTTGACTCTTTGTAAACTGTCCGGTTATCCTTTCTGTCTTCTCCCTTTTCGATGCCCTCAAGCTTTGCTGTATTGCTGACATCCATTATAATCGGACTATGTTCACCAGGAGTACCAATAACCTGTGCATTGACCTGATAAGTATATGTCAGCATAATGGTTTTGCCATCAGGTACATCTGCATTTATGTTTCTATATGAATAAGCACTCCTTTCATAGCTGCCATCCTGTGTACTGTAATTCCACTTACATTCATCAATCGTTTTTCCCGGCTTATATGTTCCATCGTTTTGCTTAATAGCTTCTCTAAACTTAACTGTAGCCGGCATTAAATCAATATACCATAATGTCTGAATACCATTGCCATATGTGCGTGTCGTAAATTTAAGCACATCTGTCAGCTTTAATGTATCGCTATCAGGCAGATAGTCCTTGCCATCAGGGTTTATTATAACCGTATAACGCAGCCTGTGATTATCCTCATCCCACTTGTAGTTCTTGGAAATAACCTTATCCCCCTCAGTAGGATTATCACTGCCCGATTCGTCAGGCTTTGACATGGTCTGTGTCTGATAAGCCGATCCGATTTCTTTATTTGTATTTGAAGATGCTGTGGCTGTATTCTTATAAGCCACTGTTTTACCGGCTTCAAAATTCTCAAAATCATCTATCGTGCACTTGTATACTACATATATGTGAGAGTTCTCATTCCAGCCATGTATAGTTGTATTGGCTTTATCAGGCTTTATAACCCTTGTAACCACAGTATTTGTGTTTTTATCCAGCGTAGTACCTGTTTGAATTCCATTTATAAACCAGTCGCTGCCTGATACCGTATGTGGCGTACCATCAAAGTCAGGATAAACAAAGCCCTCCTGATTAGGATATTTTAGCATTATCTTTACACTCTGCAGTGTAACACCCTCCGGAAGCTTATCAGTGATAGTATACTCTGTAGCATCAGCATCCATAAGTACATCAACGCGCCATGTGAGTGTTCCATCGCTTTCTGTGGTTTTCAAATATGTCTGACCTGTTTTACCGTTTCCATCAGTCTTTACAATCTTTGATGTCGTATGGCTATAAGATGCAGATGCACTTGAATTTAAAGCTTCGAACTTATTCACATACTCAAGCTTTCCACTTGCTGTTGTGTCGGCAGTTGTGCTGTACGTAAATACTACTTCTTTTTCACTGTTGCTTGTCGGATAATCCTTATTAAAGCTGACATTTACCGAGATAAATCTGTAGTCATCAGATTCGGATACTTCATTAAATTTTGCTGTTTTTGAATTATTATTCTTATCCAGATATTTAACAGTAATGTCACCGATATATCCATCAAACTTTTCCTTAACCTGACTTACAAAATCATTCATCTGGGTATACGTCATGTAATGATAATTGTTCTGAGGTTTGGACGACATTGTATCAGCTATGCCAAACTTCTTAGGAAATCCCGATGCCGGAATTGTAAACTTAGCTTCCCATTTTAAAGTATACAGACTGTTATCTGTCTTTTGAGCATCAACAAGCTTCTTTGTAATATTCTGCTTTGTTTTTGGAACATTTACACTTGAAGAGCTCTTATATGACTTATCATCCTTAGTGAGAATAGCATTATTATTAAATTTCTGGTCATCAAATGTCTGCAATGCCTTTGTATAGTATCGGACAGTATACTTATTGCAGTTCTTGTTACCATCTGTAGAATTAAATGTAACCGATGTCACCTTGCCACTGCTGTCTTTGTTAATTGTATATCCGTCACTAGGTGATATATCAATGCCTGTAATCTTATCAAACATATCATCTGTCAGGACAGCTCCCGCAATATCCTCACAGGTTTTATTTACTGTAACCGTCCAGATAATTTGGTTATTAGTCTTATCATATCTACCGGATTTTTGTATAAGATTTTTGTAATACTTTACATAGCTGCTTGACGTATCTATGACAGTTTCTTTTGATTTTTGGTCTGTTGATTTACCGGTAACGAAATTAGTTGCCTGCCATGTAGCATTATTCCCCAAATTTCCGGCATTGGTCAGGTAATACCTGTATGTAATAGAACATTTCTCACCTGCCTCTAATTTTGGAAGCTTTGCAGTAAGTGTTGCCTTTCCCGCATCTGCCGGGTCATTCTTTCCTGTCGCTGTTGCAGTATAACTGCTTTCAGCATCCTGACCGTTTTTCTTTATGCTGTAGGTAAATCCGGTAGTATCAACCCTCATACCATTGCCGTTAAATTCATCTGTGATTTCGATATCATCAGGTGTACCTTTTTTAGAAGATACATCCACAGTAAACTCAACATAATAATTACCATTTTCATCAATAGCAATATTATTATTGTTTGTATTGCTCTTCTTTACAGAAATATCGTAGTTTAAGGAATCATTTCCGTTCCAGTGGACATTATTCTTGTCTACTGTTATGGTGACATCACCACCGATATAGATATCCACATCACCAGAATCATTGGTCTTGCCCTCACCAAAAGCTTCTGCCTTTGCCCAGCCCTTTATATCGCTGCTGTTACCCTCAATATAACCATCTGCAAACTTGATAAGAATCGCATATGTACCATCCTCATTCTTGATATATCTGTACTGAAACTGTTCCGTATCTCCGTTGTCATCACATTTTGTCTTCCAGTAATTGCACAGCTCATCCGGAATAGTCACCGATGGATCATAGACATAATAATAATTCTTAACAGTATTGCCATTGGCATCTACCGTATCATTCTTTCCGATTCCAAAGTCCAGCTTAACCTCAAGCTTGAACTTCTCGCCGTTCCAGTCCACCGGTTTGCCCTCACTTGACATTTTGGTATATGAGCCATTTGATTGCAGTTTTTGAAGATTAACATAGTTTTCTGTGACATTATCTATGGTATAATCCTTCTGATTCTGATCTGCTGCTGATGCAGGTTGTATAAGTCTGTACGCAGTAATGCCCAGCACTATAACAGCCATCGATATAATAAATGTAGCAAGCTGTCTACGTCTTCTCACTCTTTTAAGCCGCTCTTTGCCGAGACGTTCCATATCCTTATCCATTCTGCATCCTCCTTTCATAGAGTTATATATAATTCATTTTACTTAATCGTTATTCAACAGCTAATATATTACACACTTTTGGTCACACAACGGTCACACGAGCCTTCAAATCGGGATTTTCTACTTTTTTACCAAAAAGTTCCAAATAACACTAGTCAATTTTGCCAATTTTAGACAATGGCCAGATAGCAAATGCGATTCTGCCGACTACCTGCTCCTCTGAGACACAGCCTATAGCTGTATTTCTTGAGTCAAGTGATACGCTTCTGTTATCGCCCATCACGAAAATCTTGGATTCAGGAACCTGATAAGGCAGCTCTATATTACAGTCTCCTAAAGCTTTTTCATTGAGATACGGTTCATCAATTGCGATATCGTTTACATAAACCGTGCCATCCTCTGATATATTGACCCAGTCACCAGGCATCGCAATAACTCTTTTTACAAGTATCTTGTTATTGTAATAAAAAGCTATGACATCTCCTGTTTTAAAGTCATGCCCCTTTGATGCCATAAGCACCTGTCCCTCCTGTAACGTCGGTGACATAGATGTTCCAAAATAGGAAGCCACAGGTTTGCGACCAATATTGCTGCCGCTGCCACTACCACAAGTGTTCCTACGGTATTGAAGAGTGTTGCTGCAAATTTGTTGTTATACTTCACTCTTCTCAGTTCCTGACGCAGCTCCTTTATGCCAAGATCATCGCTATAACGGTCATAGTCGTCTGTCATGATACTGCGATAGCCCGATGTATCTTCAGTCTTCTCAGCACTTTTATTCTCAACTCTGTTTTCTTCTGAAACCTTCCTTGATATTTCCTTTTCTATATGTACAGATATATCCTCCGGCCGGTTTCCTTTTTTAGTCTGCTGATATTCCTTCTCTATTTCAATATTTTTTTCTATATCAGTAGTTATGTCTGGCGCCGGTGTTACATATTTGGCCGGAATTATTTCCGCTATTTCCTGTGATATATTTTCATCAACATTTTTGGTCTGCTTATGTACCTGCGTTACTTTTTCAGATGACTTAACAGATGTTTCCATCATATGTGCCAAAAGTAAATCAAGCTTATCCTCATTGGTAAGTGGTTTCTGTTCGACATCCTTCAGCTCCTCATCTTTGCTTAAATCCACTACATCAATATTATTTTTGCTTTCTGCAACAGCTGCAGTATTGTTATGATTAATCTCTGCAACTACCTTTTTATTGTATTCAGCATCTGTGTAGCTTTTTGTCGAATTTGTAAGGTTAGCTGATTTATTCTGCTTAATTTTCTTCTGTTCTCTTTTTTTTCTTAGCTCAATGTACTTTACAGCAACTCTTGCCAAAGCATATATTGCCTTTTTATATATTTTTTCTATCATTCTTTTGTCCAATTATCCATTCATAAACACAAAATATTGCTTCTATATTATTTTCTTGTCAGATTATTTGAAGCCATTGATATTACAGCAGCAAATTTTTGGATTTCCTCTGTTGCTGACGTGAGTTTATTAATTGCAGCATTGATATCACCCGATGTCTTTACCTCACGCTCAAGTGTCTGAATATGTTTTTTTGTCTCGTCAAGCTCTTTTCTTAAGTGTTCAACCTCTTTACTTCTGTCTAAAAGCATCTCCAGCAGCTCACTTCTGCTCAGCTTCTTTAATTCTTTTGCTTCCATATTCACAACCTCCATATATCAAAACAACCAAAGAATAGCTTACTATATCTTTGGTTGCCCTTTATTATCTGTATTATATTACAAAATTAAAATTCAAATTTCTTTTCAAAGTAAGCTTTTAAGTCTTCGATTTTAATTCTTTCCTGTTCCATTGTGTCACGGTCACGTACGGTTACTGCACCATCGTTCTCAGACTCAAAATCATAAGTAA
>OHAD01002752.1_pt1 | contig 12539 bp, 8 predicted proteins | sample 1577011 | NCBI WGS metagenome assembly OHAD01 (sample SAMEA3541510, study PRJEB24748) | human gut metagenome | biome: human gut; feature: human-associated habitat; material: faeces | place: China | collected 2012
ACGGCCTGGACGGCGAGCGGGGCCGAGATGCGACGGCGGTAGTCGGCCGAGCCCCACAGGTTGGTTCCGTAGCTCAGGGCACGCACGGATGCAGCAAGGGCGCGAAGCTCGTCCTCGGAAGGATGCTCGTTCACCAGGCCGCACGCCTCGCCCTGCAGCAGGGTCGCGCGCAGCGGGCGGGCGCCCACGGTGACGTGCCAGGTGTTGTCCCACCAGGCGGCGGTGACGTTCAGCGAGGGGAAGTCGGTCGCAGCCTTGCGCACGGCCTCGTAGCTCGCGCGGTAGTCGTGCTTGACGACTACGACGCGCTCGATCACGTCACGCACGTAGCCCATGTCCACGAACTCCGCGAGCGGCACGCGGCCGGCGCCCGTCAGCTCAACATAGGAATCGAGCGCGAGGAAGGCAGAGAGAACGTCCGAGAAGCCAAAGCGACCGTAGATGCTGCCGCCCACCGTGGCGGTATTGCGCAGCTGCACGCCCACGATATCGTGGACGGCAAACTCAAAGACATTGTTGACAAGCGCGTTGAGCCCGGCATGACGCTCGAGCTGGCGCAGGGTGCACATGGCACCGATGCGAAACTCGGTCTCGGTCTCCTCGATCTGATCGAGTCCGCAGGCCGAAAGGTCAATCGCCGTCGCCACGCGACGCGAACCCAGGCGCATCCAGATGCCGCCGCCCACAATCTTGTTGTTGCGGTTCTTCTGTAAGAGCTCATAGGCTTCGGCCGCGTTTCCAACACGGACGTAGGTACCGAACTTGAGCACGTTCTCCCCCATCTCTTCACTTGTCCAGTGTCCTCTAGTGTACCAAACGAGGGCGCACGGCCCTCACCACCATAGAAAAAGGCTCCCGGCACAAATGCTGGGAGCCTCATCAGTTGCTATGTCGAGCTGGATTTAGCAGACGCCCTGGGCGAGCATGGCGTCGGCGACCTTCAGGAAGCCGGCGATGTTGGCGCCCATGACGAAGTTGCCCTCCTGGCCATACTCCTTGGCGGTGTCGTCCACGTTGTGGAACATGCCGCGCATGAGCTGCTCGAGCTTGCCGTCGACCTCCTCGAAGGTCCAGGACAGGTGCTCGGCGTTCTGGCTCATTTCCAGGCCGGACACGAGCACGCCACCGGCGTTGGCAGCCTTACCGGGCATAAAGGCGACGCCGTTCTCCTGGAAGTAAGTCGTGGCCTCGATGGTCGTGGGCATGTTTGCGCCCTCGCCGACCACCTTGCAGCCGTTGGCGACGAGCGCCTGGGCGTCCTCGAGCAGCAGCGTGTTCTCGCGAGCGCAGGGCAGCGCGATGTCGCAGGGCAGCTCCCACACGCCGCGGCCGTCGCCCTCGTGCCACACGGCGTTGGGCTTCTCGTCAACGTACATGGCGAGCGTGACGCCCTTGTCGTGGCCGGAGCGCTTCTGGTTGTAGACGTGCTCGAGCACGGAGTAGTCGATACCGTCGGGATCCTCGACCCAGCCGTGGGTATCGGAGCAGGCAAGAACCTTGCCGCCGAGCTGGGAGACCTTCTGGACGGCATAGATAGCAACGTTGCCGGAACCGTGAACGACGACGTTCTTGCCCTCGAAGGAGTCGCCGCGGCTCTTGAGGTACTCGTCCACAAAGTAGACCAGGCCGTAGCCGGTGGCCTCGGTACGGGCGAGCGAGCCGCCAAAGGAGAGGCCCTTGCCGGTGAGGACGCCGGTCCACTCGTTGGTCAGGCGCTTGTACTGACCGAACATGTAGGCAACCTCACGGCCGCCAACGCCCAGGTCGCCAGCGGGAACATCGGTGTTGGGGCCGATGTGGCGATAGAGCTCGGTCATGAAGGACTGGCAGAAGTGCATGATCTCGTTGTTGGACTTGCCCTTGGGGTCAAAGTCGGAGCCGCCCTTGCCGCCGCCCATGGGAAGGGTGGTCAGGCTGTTCTTGAGGATCTGCTCCAGGCCCAGGAACTTGAGCATGCCCAGGGTGACCGTCGGGTTAAAGCGCAGGCCGCCCTTGTAGGGTCCAATGGCAGAGTTGAACTCGACACGATAGCCGCGGTTGACCTGAACCTTGCCCTGGTCATCGACCCAGGGGACACGGAACATAACGATGCGCTCGGGCTCGACGAGGCGCTCAAGCAGGGCGGCCTCCTCGTACTCGGGATGGGCGTCGAGCGCCGGCTGGATGGTGCCGAGGATCTCGGTCGCGGCCTGGATGAACTCAGGCTGCTCGGGATAGCGGGCCTTGAGCTCGTCGAGAACTTTCTGCGTGTAGCTCATGCTTCCTCCAATTGATGGAAAAGAAAGGTGTCGTTCGCGGCGCCTCATACGCCGCGAGCTTTATCGAGTATGGATAATATCGCACTGTTGCAGCAAAGTTTCGCATAAGCCGACGAGCAGATGTTTCGTTTTGATTACGATGCAGGTAGATGCGTTTTTGAGCACCCGACGTACAAATCGCGTGTTTCGAAGCTGTTTCGTCCACGTGGTCCATACCACCACAAAGAGGACAGGCACCTTTGTGGTGGTTGGCAGGATGCGTTGGCGGGAACGTATGTGAATCGAACACATCCAAGACGTTTTGCACGCCTCACAACGGTTTTGAGGACCGCGGGGCCCACCGGAGCCCATCCGTTCCCAAACGTGGCGGTATTTTACCAAACCCAACAGACCACAACCGAAAAGAGCGATGCGGAAACCGCTAACGCAGCGATCTCAGACCGCCGGCCTCCTTGTCGAGTACTGTAAAGCGCACGGCATCCAGGTGCTCCAAGATGCTAATGGTTCGTTTGCGCGACACGCCCAGGGCTTCGCGCAGCACACTCGTGGTGGCGGCGCCGCCAGCAGCCTCGATAGCCGTCGCAACAACCTCACGCGCATGGGCCTCGGCAGCGGCGGACAAGGCAACGTCGCGCTCGACCTTAACGATCGAGTGGTTGAGCGAAAGCTCGCGCAGTGCACGCGTCATGGTGTCGCGATCGAGCTGCAACTGTTCGCTCACCTCGGGAAGCGTCGGCGCATTAAGACCGGCCTCATCCAGCAGGGCCACGATACGCTGGCCAGCCTCGCGCACCACGCGTATCGCCGCGGCGGCGGAATGCGGGTCGAACACCTCGGCACCGTCGACGGCGCACACGCCACGTGCACAGCCCTCGGCAATAAGTGCCATCGCGACATCGTTACCGGCGCCCGGCCAAGCCGCGTGCGCGACCGCACCGGACGTAAAGCCGATCTCCTTGGGAGCCGCCGCGTGCATGGAGGACAAGGCCGCAGCCAGCACATCCATTGCAGCATCGAGAGCCGAGGCATCTGCGTAGAGCACCGCACCGCCCGCAGCAAGCTCGCACACGGCAGCCTGGTCCACAAGCCCACGCAAAACGATCTCGACCTCGCCGGTAACAAGATCGAGCGCTGCGGCAACACCGGCAGCAGCAACAGGCAGCGTTTGCAGCGCCAGCCACGCGTGTACGCCGTCCGCGACATCTCCGGACTCAAGCGCCGCATACAACGCGCGCTCCCCCGCCGACAGGACCCGCGCGCGGCGACAGCGCGATAGCAGGACGCGTCCGCCGCCAAGCAGCGAAATCGGCGAATACGACAGAATGACGGCATGATCGCCGGCGCGCAACGGCAGCGGCCGTTCCAGGCGCACCTGCACCACACGCGTCTCGCCGACCGCAATAGGCGGCTCGTCGTCTAAAAGCATAATGCGGCCGAGCACCTCAGCCGTGCCCGCCATAACGTGCACGCGTGTACCCGAAGCAAGAACGCCGGCTCGCACGCCATCGCGCCCCACATATGTCAGTTGCATCAAAAAGCGCAGCGTCTGGCCCACGCGACCCTCGACGCCGAGCATCTCGCCGCGCTTGAGGCCCGCCACGCCATCGCCCACCAGGTTCAGGGCGACGCGCTGGCCGGGAACCGCGCACTGGGTATCCCCGTGAACCTGCACCCCGCGCACGCGACAGCGCGTTTGCGACGGCAGCGCAACGAGCTCATCGCCAACCGAAACGGGACCGTCGTGCAGCGTACCCGTCACGACGGTTCCGGTGCCGCGGATGCTAAAGCAACGGTCGATGGGAAGACGGGGCGCGGCGCCCGAGCCAGCGGTCGCCTCCAGATGCTCCGACCAGCACGAACAAACCGTGTTATCGAGCGTCGTAAGCAGCTCGTCCAGGCCCTCGCCCGTCTTGGAGGACACCGGCACTATAGAGGCACCCGCAAACACGGTCCCGTCCAGAAACGCCTCGACATCGAGCTCCGCCAGCGCGGCAATCTCGTGGTCGGCCAAATCGCGCATCGTGAGTGCGACGACCATGCGCGTCACACCCAACAGCTCCAGAACCCGAACGTGCTCGCGGGTCTGCGGCATCACGCCCTCAACGGCCGAAACCGCCAGCAACGCAACGTCCACGCCGGTGGCGCCCTGCACCATGGCGCGCAGATAGTGCGCATGCCCGGGTACGTCGACCAAGCCGACAAGCTTGCCGCTGGGAAGCTCGAGCTCGCCAAAGCCGAGCTCAGTGGTCATGCCTCGGCGCCGTTCGACCTCCAGACGGTCGGGATTTTTGCCGGTCAGCGCCTCGATAAGGGCCGACTTTCCGTGGTCGACGTGTCCTGCCGTTCCGACGATAACGGGACATTCGACAAGCTCGCGCGCGGTCATCGACGCAAACCTGCCCGCACGGCATCCGCCAACGCAGACGCACACAGGTCAAGGTCGGTGTCGCGCAAAAGCGTGCGAACGTCAAAAAGCACCTGGTCGTGCCGCACGCGCGTCACAACCGGCGTATCGGGCTCCTGTACCATAGCGCGCTTTAGGCCATCGGCGGATAGACGCCCATCGACGGGACAGACGGCAACGCAAAAAGTTGGGAGCTCGACGGTCGGCAGCGAACCGCCGCCCGGAGCAGACACGCCCTCGACAACCTGCAGCTCCACCGCCTCCTCACACTGAGACTCGCGAAGCTTGCGCAGCATGCGGTCATGCAGGCGCTTGGCCTGACGCTCGAGCGGAGCCGGCGCGCCGGAAAGCATGTTGAGCACCGGGATCTCCCGATGCGCTGTATCGGATCCGGTCACATACAGGCGCAAAGTGGCCTCGAGCGCCGCGAGCGTGAGCTTGCCGGGGCGAAGCGCGCGCATAAGCGGATGCGAGGCACAGGCGGCGATTACCTGGGCGCTACCGAGAATAATGCCCGCTTGCGAGGCGCCGAGCAGCTTGTCGCCCGAGCACGAGACGACGTCAACGCCGGCGCAAAGCGAGGCGGGCGTGGGCTTCTCCCCAGCATCGACGAGCACCTCATCTGTAAGCAAAGCGCCCGAGCCCTGGTCCTCGTACAGTAACAGCCCGTGCTCATGCGCCAGCGCAGAAAGCTCCGCCGCGGAAACCTCCTCGTGGAAACCCTCGATACGGTAGTTAGAAGGATGAACTTTCAAGATCATCGCCGTATTGGGCGTAATGGCGCTTCGGTAATCATCCAGATGCGTGCGGTTGGTGGAGCCCACCTCGACAAGCTTGGCACCCGAAGCCGCCATGATATCGGGAATGCGGAAGCTGCCGCCCACCTCGACAAGCTCGCCACGGCTCACGATGACCTCTTTGCCGCTTGCATGCGCGGCAAGCACCAGCAGCACCGCCGCGGCGTTGTTGTTGACAACCAGGGCGTCCTGCGCCCCCGTGAGCGTGCGCAGCAGACGCGCGGCATGCTCTTTGCGGCCCCCACGGGCACAGGTCGCGACGTCATACTCAAGCGTGCTGTAGCCGCGGGCGACATCGGCCACCGCCTGCACCGCTGCGGGAGCAAGCGGAGCACGGCCCAGATTGGTGTGAATCACAACGCCCGACGCGTTGACGGCAGGGCGCAGGGTCGGCAGCGACAGTCGGTGGCACCGCTGCTCGATGGCCAAGGCGAGCTCGCGCTTATTCCTAGCGGGGACGCCAGAGCGAATCGCCTCGCGCTCGGCATCGAGCTCGGCATCAATCGCCTCGCGCACAATCATGTCGCCCGCATCGCCGGCAGCCTTCATGACCGGCCACTCGGCCAGCAGCTCGTGAACGGCGGGAATGGAGCGCAGGCGGTCGCGCACCTCGGCAGGCATGGATTCGCAGTCGCTCATGGAAAGCCTTTCGACATGTTCAATAAAAAGCGGGTCCCCTTTGTCGTCAGCAGCAAAATGCGGCAACGCACATGCAAAAAGGGACAGGTCCATTATGGCAGCTCGTGACAAGACGGCGCAGCGCCTCGCTCAAAACCTGCCAAAATAAACCTGTCCCTTTTTGGTCGGTTATGGGTTGGGTCCTTTAGGACTCTTTGTTGGCGTAGATAAACCAGTAGCCCAGCGCCACGATCAGGGCGCCACCCACGATATTGCCCAGCGTGGCGACCGTAAGGTTGAGCGCCAACCCGGCAGCGTTGAGGGCATCGGCGCCAGCGACATCGGCTCCATAGCCGCAGGAGTGCATCAAAATACCCATGGGCAAAAAGTACATGTTGGCGACGCAGTGCTCAAAACCGCAGGCCACAAAGGCAGCGATGGGCAGCAAAATGCCCACGACCTTGTCGACCACGGTCTTGCCGGCAGTGCCGATCCATACGGCCAGGCAGACAAAGATGTTGCACAAAATGCCGCGGAAGAAGATGGTAACGGCGTCGATCGCAACCTTACCGGCGGCGACGCTCACCATGGTATTGGCGACGGCCTCGCCGTTGAGCTTATAAATAGCTGCCATGTAAATCAAAAAGACAACGAACAGGGCGCCGGCAAAGTTGCCGATCCACACAACAGCCCAAGCCTTGAACATCTGGACGAGCGTAATCTTTTTGCTCTTAAGCGCGCATACCATAAGCGAGTTACCGGTAAACAGCTCCGCGCCGCAAATGAGCACGAGCACCAGTCCCAGGCAAAAAGCAAGACCGCCCACGAAGCGCTGGGCGCCCCAGCCAAGCGTGGGATCGCTCAGAAAGACCGTGAAGAACAGGCCGCCGAAGGCGATAAACGCTCCGGCGAACATGGCGAGCAAAAAGGCCTTCGAGACCGGCAGGTTGGCCTTGGTAACGCCGGCAGCCTCGGTCTTCGCCTCGATCGCGGCGGGCGCCAGACAATCGGGGGTGGGGTATTCTGCCTTACTCTGTGCCATGGCAATCACTACTTTCTTACGATATGGGACAAGCGTTGCTCATGAACATGTCCCGCTGGGGTGGACAAAAACAAAACAGGCCAGAAGTAAACGTACCTCTGACCTGTAAATAGCATGGAGCGGGCGACGGGAATCGAACCCGCGTCATCAGCTTGGAAGGCTGGGGTTCTACCATTGAACTACGCCCGCAAGATATGGTCGGGACGACAGGATTTGAACCTGCGACATCCTGCTCCCAAAGCAGGCGCGCTACCAAACTGCGCCACGTCCCGAAGGTGTTGAGCAGCTAAGGTCTAAACCTTGCGTGTCCCAAAGCGAAGGAAATTATAGGGGAGACTCCCCGCCTGTGCAAGCATTGATGCCTTAGCTCCTCGAATGTGCGACAAAACGACTATGGAGCAGACCGATCACAAATGCCACCACGGCAACCGGCGCCCACGCGGCACCGATATCCGCCAGCGGCAGCGCATCGAACGGCAACCACGCGCCCGCAAAGAATGCGTCGCGGACCGAGGTGATCACGCTCTGCACCGCGACCACACCGCCAACCCAGACCCACACCTGCGGATGAGCGTCGCAAAAGCCGTGCACCAGGCCCATCAGTACCAGCACGATGGCAACGGGATACAAGGCGTTGAGCATAGGCACCGAGAACATGAGGATCACGTCGAGACCCACGTTGGAGAGCACGCACGAAAACGCTGCGAACACAAAGGCGAGAACCGCAAAGGGGCGGCGCATGGCCTCCTCAGAGGCCTCCGCTCCCCCTTCGACCACATACGTCTCGCAGAAGTAACGCGAGCAGCAGCTGATGAGGCCGATGCACACGTTCATGCAGGCGAGGAAGAAGATGGCGAAGACCACGACCGTGCCGGCAAGCCCAAAATGCATGGAGGCCGAACGGGCGAGGATGGCGGCGCCGTTGGTAGCGTCGGGCATCACGGTGCCGAGCTGCATACCGGCAAGGCCCAAGCCGCAGTAGATGATGGCCATGAGTACGCCGGCGATCACACCGGAACGCGAAATCTCGAAGGCCACGCGCTTGTCATCGGTAACACCCAACTCGTGGATGGTCTCGGCGATGATGATGCCAAAGGCGAGCGACGCGAGCAGGTCCATGGTCTGATAGCCAGTCAGAAAGCCCTGCACGGCAGCGCCTGCATCGTAGGGGGCCTGCGGCGCGGCAGCGGGACCCAGCGGCGAGATCACGGCAGCACCAACGACCAGCACGATGAGCGCAATGAGCGCGGGGCCCGTAATGCGGCCGAGCACGTGTGTGATGACGCCCGGGCGCAGCGTGAGCGCAAACGCGACGACAAAGAAGCCGACGGCAAACACCAGGCGCGCCGTGCCGAGCGAGACGCCCTCGGGCAACAGCGGCACCAGCATCTCGAAGGCCGTGGAGCTCGTGCGCGGAATAGCCAGGCACGGGCCGATGGCCAGATACACCGCCGCAACGAAGAATTCGCCGAACTTGGGGTGCACGCGGCCAGCAAGCTCGCGCGCCGTTCCGGCAAGCGCCACGGCGATAAAGCCCATAACAGGCAGACCGATAGCGGCAATCAAAAAGCCGATCATGGCAACCGGCGTGGCAGAACCTGCCTGCAGCGCCAGCAGCGGCGGAATAATGAGGTTACCGGCGCCAAAGAGCATCGAGAACAACGCAATGCCGACGGTAACGACATGGTCGGAGCGCAAACCACGCGGGGCGGATGAGGCCATAGGCACACCTTTCGGGTCGAAACAAAAACGGGACGGGCAAAAACACTCGTCCCGCAAGTATATACGCTTTAGCAGGCTAAATCGCGCAAAGCGTCAATCGCGATGTCGACTTCCTTATCCGTGTTGAAATACCCAAATGAGAAGCGGACGACACCCTGGCGCTCGGTCCCCAGCGCACGGTGCATGAGCGGAGCGCAATGGGCACCGGGGCGCGTCGCAATCCCCCACCCTTGCATGAGCGCGTCCGAGATCTCGGCAGAGTCGATATCACCCACGTTGAGTGAAACGATCGCCGAGCGCACGGGCTGGTCAAAGGCACCGTAGAGCTTGATCTCCGGGATTTCGCGCACGCCAGCGAGAAAGCGATCCGCCAGTGCTCGCTCATGCGCCGCAATCGCCTCGACCCCACCTTGGGCCTCGATAAAGTCGAGGCCGGCAGAAAGGCCGGCGACACCGTGGCCGTTGAGCGTGCCCGCCTCCAGGCGCGTGGGCCACTCCATGGGCTGTAACGCATCGAAGCTGTGCACGCCCGTGCCGCCCATGGCCCAGGGCGCCACGTCGACGCCCTCCGCCACGGCCAGGCCGCCGGTGCCCTGCGGGCCCATGAGCCCCTTGTGGCCGGTAAAGCACACCACGTCGAGCCCCATGGCCTGCATATCGATATGCGCCGTACCGGCAGACTGCGAGGCATCGACGATCACAAGCGCACCCGCGGCATGTGCCAAGGCCGCCACGCGCGCAATGTCGACCGCGTTGCCGGTCACATTGGAGGCGTGCGTCACCACCACGGCACGTGTGCCCGGCGTCACCAGCCGCTCAAGCTCTTCGTAGTCGAGCGCACCGTTCGCGTCGCAGCCCGCATGCTCAACGGTCACGCCCTGCTCTGCCGCCAGGCGGTTGAGCGGACGCAACACGGAGTTGTGCTCGAGCACCGTCGTGACCACGCGGTCGCCGCGACGCACCACGCCATTGATGGCGGTGTTGAGCGCCGCCGTGGAGTTGGGCGTAAAGCACACATGGTCCGCCCTCGGGCAGCCCAAAAGGCGCGCGAGCTTGGTACGGCAAGCGTGAATCGTACGAGCGGCATCGAGGGCACCCGACGTAGCACCGCGCCCGGCATTGCCGAGCGAGCACATCGCCTGCGTCACGGCATCGATGACCGTCTGAGGCTTGTGCATGGTCGTCGCCGCGTTATCCAGGTAGATCATCGCACGACCTCCCACATATCAATCACGGTATAGCCCTCGGTGGGAACGCCCGCCGCGGCGAGCTCGCCGCGCAGCAGCTCCTCATCGGCAGGCAACGCTTTCCACGCCAGGCCACAGCCGGCAGCGACCTCCCCGGGCACGGGAATCGTTCGCCCGGGAAGGCCGCGCTCGATGCACAGAGACTCGCAACCCATGGCGGCCGCCGTGGTGGGAAACGTGATGACAAGCGCCGGGCGTTTCTCCCTCATGGCAACTCCAACCAATACGCTACGGGCGCACGACGCGCACGGCCTGCTCCATCTTCTCCACGATCACGTACATGTTGGTGACCTCGCCCACCGCAAGCTGGTCTTTAATGCCAAAGTGATCCAGGCAGGTACCGCAGGTGAGAATCTCGACGCCCTGCTCAGCCAGCCCCTTCAGGTCGTCGAGCACCGGAGAGCCCTCGACGGTCAGCTTGGCGCCGCCGTTATAGAACAGCATGGTCGCGGGCAGCTCCTCCTGCTGCATCACGGCAAAAATGAAGGCCTTCATGAGCTTGTGGCCCAGCTCGTCGTCGCCGCGGCCCATGCAGTCGGTGTAGACGGAAATGACGAGCTTGCCCTTGCCGGCGCTGGCGTCGCAAAAAGCGGCACCGTCCTGCTCGGGGTCCGCAACTGCCACGGCACCGGCGGTCGCGACAATCACGTGCCACTCGGCGTCCGAGATCTTCTCGACCATGCCCTCGTACTCCTCGACCGTGTTGCCGGAGACGTTGGCGATGATTTTGGTGTCGTACCGGCGCAGGAACGGAATCTGCTCCTCGATGAAACGGTCAATGCCCGGGTTCTGCAGACCGACACAGTTGAGAATACCCTGCGGGGTCTCTGCGATGCGCGGCGCCGGATTGCCGAGACGCTCGGTCGGTGTCAAACCCTTCACGCCGATGCCGCCAAGCTGGGACAGGTCAAAAAATTCGCCGTACTCATGCCCAAAGCCAAAGGTGCCGGATGCGGTCGTGATCGGGTTTTTCAGCTCAACACCGCAAAAGTTCACTCTTAAATCTGCCATTACCACTCGACCTCCTCAGCATTGAACACCGGACCGTCCTTGCAGACATGACCGTAACGGGTTTCGCCGTTTTCCGACTTGAGCGCGCACGCGCACACCAGACAGGCACCGATGCCGCAGCCCATACGCTCCTCCATCGAAACCTGACAGGGCACGCCGGCTTCCTTTGCAATCGCCGCAATCGCCTTCAGCATAGGCTTCGGACCGCAGGCAGCCACGCCGGTCGCACCTGTCACCTGCTCCTTCAGCACATCGGTGACAAAGCCGTGACGCGCGTAGGTGCCATCGTCGGTGGTGACAAAGGTCTCGCATTCATCACGGAAGTCGCCCTCCAGGATTACCGCACCCTTGTTGCGGAAACCGAGGATTGCGGCAGGCTGTGCACCCTTTTCTGCTGCCGTGCGAACACATCCCAGCATCGGCGGTACGCCAATGCCGCCGCCGATAAAGATCGGACGGTCGCCCAGTGCCTGCACGTCAAAGCCGTGTCCGAGCGGTCCAAGCACGTCGAGCACATCGCCGACCTTGCGTTCGCTCAGCCACTTCGTGCCGTCACCCTTCACCTGAAAAACAATGCGCAGATGGCTGCCCTGCCAGGTGCAGATCGAAATCGGGCGGCGCAGCAGATGACCCTCACCGCATGCAATGTGGACGAACTGGCCGCACTGCGTCAGTTTAACGATTTCCGGCGCGTCCAGCACCATCAGATACAGACCCTCGCCCAGCCGTGTATTTTCTACAACACGGCAGTTTTCCTGAATCGACATAACATTTCTCCCTCCGTTGATCGGTCTGCCGACGAAACAGTGGATTTTTCGACAGCAGGCGAAAAATTCTTCGATAGTTCTATTGTACAGGAAAATCGGGAAAAAGAAAAGATTCTCCTGCATTTTATGCAAAAGAAAAAGCAGCAACTTTCGTTGCTGCTTAGATGTAGGCGTTGAGTTATCTTCCCGGGCCGTCGCCAGCCAAGTATTGTCACCGTAAACGAGCTTAACTACTGTGTTCGGAATGGGAACAGGTGTACCCTCGTCACCATTAACACCTACTTTTGAAGATTTACACCCTCAAAACTGAACAATCCTACTCGCAAGCTATCTTTCGAGGTTACCTAACATTTAAGGTCAAGCCCTCGGCCTATTAGTATCAGTCCGCTCCATACATTACTGCACTTCCACTCCTGACCTATCAACCTTGTAGTCTACAAGGGGCCTTACTCCCGAAGGATGGGAACACTTATCTCGAGGGGAGTTTCACGCTTAGATGCCTTCAGCGTTTATCTCGTCCGTACTTAGCTACCCAGCTATGCCCTTGGCAGAACAACTGGTGCACCAGCGGTACGTCCATCCCGGTCCTCTCGTACTAAGGACAGCTCCTCTCAATATTCCTGCGCCCGCAACAGATAGGGACCGAACTGTCTCACGACGTTCTGAACCCAGC
>OHAD01002753.1_pt1 | contig 12538 bp, 8 predicted proteins | sample 1577011 | NCBI WGS metagenome assembly OHAD01 (sample SAMEA3541510, study PRJEB24748) | human gut metagenome | biome: human gut; feature: human-associated habitat; material: faeces | place: China | collected 2012
ATTGCAATGAGCTATGGCTATGTATATGTAGCACAGATCTCCATGGGTGCTGACTTCAACCAGACGGTAAAAGCAATCGCAGAAGCAGAAGCATATCCGGGACCATCCCTGATCATCGCATACGCTCCATGTATCAACCATGGTATCAAGAAAGGTATGGCAAAAGCTCAGACAGAAGAAGAACTGGCAGTAAAAGCTGGTTACTGGCATTGCTTCCGTTACAATCCGGCTGCAAAAGCAGAAGGAAAAGATGCATTCACTCTGGATAGCAAGGCTCCTACAGGAGAATATCAGGAATTCCTGAACGGCGAAGTTCGTTACAACTCCCTGATGCGTTCTAACCCTGAAAAGGCTAAGAAACTGTTCGCTAAGAATGAAGCAGAAGCAAAAGCTCGTTATGAATACCTGAACAAACTGATCACACTGTATGGTGCAAATAAAACAGAAGAATAATGAGAAGATCAGCATTTGCTGATAATATAAAAGAGACCGCAGAGCGAAATGCCCTGCGGTCTTTTACGTGAATCTTGAATAATAAAATTGCATTTAATCGATGCCGACGCGGATACCGCCGGAGCGTTCACATGGCTGCAAAAGTACGCAGACCGGTTCGTTGCCGGACCATTCATAGGCATAGGATTCTCCGGAAGCCTGCCCGATCAGGTTTTTCCAGGAAAGATCACTGCGGATCTGCGGATCGCCATATCCGCGGCGGCTCATCCAGCAGATCACGGCATCCGGGTCTACAGAAATTGTAGCATGGCTGTCGGTGTTGTCCATGGCGATTGGGTTGCCGTCCGAGAGCACAGCGACATAGGCATTCGGACCGGCTCCGGTCAGCATTGAGGTTGCCAGACCTTTCTGGGAAAAGATACCGCAGCCGATAAAGCGGACGCTGTAATCACAGTCCTGTGTAAAAGCGAGAATATTCTCGGACTCTACCGAAAGGATTTCACCCTGGGCAAGTTTATACACAACTACATGCTGTCCATGATTTGCATAATAAGTGACAGAATCGCCATTCATAGTGACTTTCATCAGAGGCAGATTTTCACGGGTGACGCGTCTTGTCAGGGAACCGAGGGCTGCCTGCATCAGGTTGCTCTGTGGACCGAGCAGCAGTTTTTCGAAACGATAATTTTTTCCGCCCTGGCTTTCGCCGGCGATAAAAGCACCGGCCTTTGTGAACAGTACATCATTTCCGGTGCAGGTAACTTTCAGACTCAGTTCATTGATCACTTCAAAATTTAACATAAAACGATTTCCTCCTTAAAAAGAAACGGTGTTCAAGTCTGTTTAACCTGTACACCATACAGACCGCATAAGCCTTCCAGGTCTTTGGCGACCCCGTTTCCGATGGCATTGAATTTCCAGTTTCCGTTATGTAAATAGACTTCTCCGATCATCATGGAGATGACATTGGAATAATATTCATCCATCACAAAGCTGACCAGCTCCCGGTCAGAAGCGGCATCTAAAATCCGCACATAGGCATCCTCGATCATGCCGAAATTCAGGCGTTTGGAAAAGGCATCATTGATCGTCAGCACAAAGACGATCCGGGTGATCGATGGATTCAGTCTGGAAAGATCGATCGCAACGGACTCGCGGTCCGTGTTTTCCCGATCAGAAAAAATCACACTGCAATCCGGACTTTCTTTTTGACCGTAAAATACAAACCAGTCATCGCCTGAAACTTTTCCGTCACGGCCAAGAAGAAATGCGGAAACATCCACATCACAGGCCGGATTTTTGACATTCCAGCCAAGGCAGGCCTTGATCTTTCCAAGAGAAATTGCATCTCCAAGTAGTGTTTTCTGTCCTTTCCTCGTTTGATTTATCAAAGCAGGCATGATCTGGTGTGAGATGCCGGGAGTTTCCGATGCCCTGGATACAGTGAATGGCGCGGCTTCTGCAGAGGAGAGAGATTCACTTTGCGTCACGCGATTTATGTTGTGTATGCCTGTATAGTCCTCAGCTCTGGAGGTGACACGGTTGATCTCAAGGATCGAATCTGTGTGAAGGGGGTGCGAAGTCTTTTTTGGAAGAACAAGCATAAAATGACCTCCTTTTCTTTTATCTGCTTTGAGTATACGCTAAAAAGCAGAAATTGTCACGTCTGGATCCGATTTTTCAGGTATCTGTACGGCGACAGTATGCAAAGAGAAACGATTGCCTGGTCGTTTCTTAAAATGCTTGAAAAGAAACGCAAAAAATGATATAGTGATTTATATGTAATTTTACAGAAAAAGAGAGGGCGACATTCGCATTTCACCTATGTTCAGACAACAGAAATTAAGCATACTTGACGATTATTTTAAAGAGCTTTCGGTCAGAACGACAAGAGAAGAAGTATACTTTTACCGCATCAGTGGTTATACACCGCAGGTCGCGGCCTTTATCCGGAAATATTATGAGGAGGCGAGGCTTCGCGGCGTTGTGATCGAAGGCAGGATTCCCAATCCTGCCGGGCAGAATCTTTCTTATTATGAAGAGATGATGGGCATGGATTTTCAGATGGCTCCTGGTTTTATCGAAAGTCGTTTACAGAAATGGCTTCCGCGGATGAATCCGTACCAGCGGAAAAATATGGCGATGTCCATGTATGATTTTTTTGCTTCTATGCAAAGGGCAGGCAAGACAGAGGGTATGCTGAAAAATGCCTACATCAAGTTCATGTGCTGGCTGTATTATAAGTTCGAGCGGATCGTCAATCTGCTCGGTGAAAATTCCGTCCCGAAGATTCTGTACGAGGGAGACATCAGCCATTATGAGCTGATGCTTTTGTCTATATTGTGCCATGCGGGCTGCGATATTGTACTTTTGCAGTACCACGGAGATCAGAATTATCAGAGACTGGATGCGGCGAATGCATATTCTATGCCGCTGACCTTGCCGGATATGCAGACATTTCCGGGGGATTTCAGTCTGAAGAATCTTCGCATGCAGCAGCAACAGGAGATGGAGCGAAGCCGCCTTTACGGCAGACTTCCGGATGTCAGAAACTGCACCAATGCATGGATTGAGGGAAAGCCTCTTCTGGATATCGCAAAGCCGCCAACCGTGCGGGGCAGTGATCCTGAATTTTATTATAATTGTTATTGTCAGATAAATGGTGTAGAAGATAAAATCTCTTATACTAACGAGCTTTACCAGCTTTACCAGGAATTAAAAGCCCGGAAGCGAAACATTGTGATCGTAAACGGGCAGATCAAGCCGCCGACTCCGGAGGAAATCGCAAAAGTTTCCAGAAAAAATTACAGCAAAACCGATGAGATGCTTCTGGATCTGAAACGCAATTTTCAGTATCCGGCGAACCGGGAGCTTCAGAGCCTGATAATCAAAGCATTTCTTGATGTGCTTCTGGAGGAGGAAAAAGCACTGGATGAGAACCGCAACAAACTGACCAACAAGGCAGTCTATCTGATCTGCTGGATGATGCGTTATCTGCCGGAGTTATTCAAAAGCTGGCGTATGCCACAGATTGGATGCTTTTTTTATATGGGCGGATGCAAAAATCGTTTTGAAGCGTTGTTTCTGAAAATGCTGGGCAGACTTCCGGTGGATGTACTGATCCTCGATCCGGATCGCAGTGCTGCGTTTGCACTGGAAGATCAGTTGCTCTATCAGATGAATTTTACGGAGACGCTGCATTTACAACGTTTTCCGCAGGAAAATACCGAAGTCCGGATGGGGACGGCTGCCTATCATGCGGAGCGGGAACTGGATACTCTGATGTATCAGGATAGTGGACTGTACCGCAACCAGCAGTATCAGAGGGCGGATATCATCAATCTCCAGACGATGTACGAGGAGATCCGGCTTTTATGGAACGAAGAAGTGAAATACCGGCCGAATTTCAGTACGACGGAAAGCACTGTCAATATCCCGGTCATTTTTGCAAAAGTTTCCGGCGTAAAAGACGGAAAAGTATCCGAGTACTGGTCATCGATCCGGGAGCTGATCACAGAAGATACCATGGTGATTAAAAGCTTTCCTTATATTCAGCCGCTTGCAGCCAATCCGATCAAGCCTTATGTGACTGAATTTTACAAAAATGGCAGACTGCAGAAGGCAAAGATCAAAAACCATCCGGCGTATGCCTATGGCTTTTTAAGAGAAGAGATCCAGGAGCACATTCTGGACAAGCTGCAGATCCTGATCGAGCAGAAGCTGATCCGCGGCACCTTTGAAAACGGCACGGAGTACACGATCCTTTCGACGATACTGAACCTGCCGAAAGAAATCCTGCGGATGCTTCAGAAATTTGATTTTACAAAGAAAAATCCGAAACTGATCTATATCAATCCCGGTGAGAAAGTAATCTCACTGGAGGATGCGATCCTTACCGCGTTTTTGAATCTGGCCGGTTTTGACATTCTGTTTTTCATACCGACCGGATATCAGAATATAGAGAACTTTTACAACAGAAAACAGATGGAAGAGCATCAGATCGGGGAGTATTTATATGATTTAAATGTCCCGGATCTGACGAGGGTTCCATTACCAAAGGCACGCCAGAAATCCTGGCGGGACATACTATTCAGGAGGGAGTAAAAGATGGGACTTAATTTTAACAGACCAGATGCTCCAACGCAGACAGCTCCGGCCGCACAGGCGGAACTGGAACAGGTGAAGTCTTATGATATCGTTGTGGACAGAAAGCAGATGAGTGCAGAGCTGGTTGGTTCCAAAGAAGTGGACGATATCGTCAGCACGATCGAGGTCAATAATCTGGAGACGATCGTATCGTTTGGGGCAGAGGTCGCAGAAGAGATCTCCAAAGCATCGGATGTGGTGTTAAACAGCATGGATATGAAACAGCTGGATGAGTCCAGTCAGATGCTGAACACGCTTGCAAAGATCATGGAGAAGTTTGATCCGGATGAATTAAAAGAAAACAAAGGCCTGTTTGACAAACTGTTCGGCGGGCTTCGCAAACAGATGGACAAGATTCTTGCCAAATATCATACAATGGGCGAAGAAGTAGATCAGATCTATGTTCAGCTCAAACAGTATGAGACAGAGATCAAGCAGTCCAACCGCAAATTAGAGACGATGTTTGAGGCAAATGTAAATTATTACCACGAGCTGGTGAAATACATTCTTGCCGGAGAACAAGGCTGTCAGGAGCTGGAAGCCTATATCGCACAGCGTCAGGCAGATATGGAGGCTACCGGGGATCAGTCGATCCAGTTTGAGCTTACCAGCTTAAATCAGGCACTGATGATGCTGGAGCAGAGGACACAGGATCTGCGTACCGCAGAAAACATTGCCATGCAGTCGATCCCGATGATCAAGACGATGGCATTCAGCAACATGAACCTGGTCCGCAAGATCAATTCCGCATTTATCATCACACTTCCGGTATTTAAGCAGGCACTGGCACAGGCGATCATGCTGAAACGCCAGAAGATCCAGGCAGAAGCCATTTCTGCACTGGACCAGAAAACAAATGAGATGCTTATTAAAAATGCACAGAATACCGTGCAGCAGTCCAAGATGACGGCACAGCTGGCATCCGGCAGTTCGATCAAGATTGAGACGCTGGAGACGACCTGGAAAACGATCGTAAACGGTATCGATGAGACAAGACAGATCCAGGAAAATGCAAGAAAACAGCGGCATGAAGATCAGGCAAGACTTGAGAACATCAAGCAGGAATTCAACCAGATGTACCATATGCCGACAAAGAGATACTGAGAGCAAACAGGGTGAATCTTCACCTTAATATAAATCCATAAAGGAGGAAACATTATGCCTATTAATTTATCAAAAGGACAGAAAGTAGATCTGACAAAAGGAAATCCGGGACTGAAAAGCATTATGGTAGGACTCGGATGGGATGTGAACGCATTTGATACAGGAGCAGATTTTGACCTGGATGCAGCAGCATTTATGTGCGGTTCCAACGGCAAATGCCCGACCGAAAAAGAATTTATCTTTTACGGAAATCTGGAACATCCGACCGGATGTGTCAAACATATGGGCGACAATCTGACCGGTTCCGGCGAAGGCGATGACGAACAGATCATGGTCGATCTGACACAGGTTCCATCCAACATCGAACGTATCGCATTTACCGTAACGATCTACGATGCAGATGTCAGAAGACAGAATTTCGGACAGGTATCCAACGCATTTATCCGTATCGTGGATGATGCAACCGGAAAAGAACTGATCCATTTTGACCTCGGAGAGGATTTCTCCATTGAGACAGCCGTTGTGGTAGGCGAGCTGTACAAGCACAACGGAGAATGGAAATTCAACGCCATCGGCAGCGGATTCCAGGGCGGTCTGGCAGCACTGTGCGGACATTATGGAATCGAAGTCGCATAAGCAAAAGAAAATCGCAGCAATGCTTAAAAACCTGGAAAAGGGGGCATGATTATGTCTATCAGTTTACAGAAAGGACAGAAAGTGAATCTGTCCAAAGAGAAAAAGGGGTTATCCAGAGTCGTAGTAGGACTTGGATGGGATGAAGTCAAAAGATTCAGAGGATTTTTTGCACTGAAACCGGCACCGATCGACTGCGATGCTTCTGCAATCTTACTGCAGAACGGCAGAATGGCAGGAAGAGATGATCTGGTATACTATAACAATCTGACACACAAATCCGGAACCGTCCGTCACATGGGTGATAACCTGACCGGCGAAGGAGAAGGCGATGACGAGCAGATCGTGATCGACCTGGATCGTGTGCCGTCTGAGTATGACAAGATCGTGATCGTTGTAACGATTTATCAGGCACAGCAGAGAAAGCAGCATTTCGGACTGATCGAGAATGCGTTTATCCGCCTGGTAGACGGAAAAAATGACCAGGAGATCTTAAAGTACAACCTGACAGAGGACTACTCCGGAATGACGGCGATGATCTTCGGTGAGATCTATCGCTACAACGGTGAGTGGAAATTCGGTGCCATCGGACAGGGAACAAGGGACGGCGGCATCGGTGAGATGGCAGCAAGATTTCAGAAATAAGAGCGTACCGGTATGACATGGTGCGATATGGGAGAGACTATATCTGAGATGAAGTGATTCATATAGTTTCTCCCTGCTTATAAGCAGAAAAACAAAAACAGGAGACAAAAAGATGAAGTATAATGGTTTGACAGACAAACAGGTCGAAGAGTCCAGAAGTAAATTTGGTTCCAACGAGATCCCGGATTCCGAGCCGACTACATTCTGGGAAGAGTTCAAAGAGACGTTCAGTGATCCGATGATCAAGATCCTGCTGGCGATCGCAGCACTGATGATCGTGATGTTCTTCTTTGGGTATGCGGAGATTTACGAGCCGCTCGGAACGATCGTTGCAGTGCTGATCGTGGCAACCGTATCTGCAAAGACCGGTGTTGCAAGCGATACCAAGTACCGTGAACTGAAAGACAATACCGAGAAAGACAAGTGTAAAGTTCACAGGAACGGCGTGATCACGGTGATCGATGTGGATGATGTTGTAGTCGGTGACAAAGTCCTGCTGCAGTCCGGTGATAAGATCCCGGCAGACGGTGTACTGATCGACGGGGCACTGCGTGTGGACAACTCCGCACTGAACGGCGAGGCAGAAGAATGTAAAAAAACGGCGGCATCCGAGGATTTTCAGCTGGAAGATGACATCACAGGAGATACCTTTGTCGATGCACACTCCCTGTTCCGCGGAGCAGTGATATTTGACGGCGAAGGTATTCTTGATGTACGCAAGGTCGGACTGAAGACCATGATGGGAAAAATGGCAGAAGAGATGCAGGAAGATGAGCCGGATTCTCCTTTGAAAGTAAAACTTGCCAAACTTGCAAAACAGATTTCCACGTTTGGTTATATCGGTGCGGTATTGATCGCCGTACTTTACCTGGTCTACTTTGTTATGCAGGCGGGCGGAGTTTCCCAGTACTTTGCAATGGGGATTGAACCGGTTGTCAAAGATGTTGTAAGGGCTCTTTCTCTGGCAATTGTCATCATCGTCTGTGCAGTTCCGGAAGGACTTCCACTGATGATCTCCCTCGTACTGATGCAAAATACAAGCAAGATGCTTGACCACAATGTCCTGGTAAGAAAAGGTTCTTTAAACATTCTTTTCAGTGATAAGACAGGAACGATCACAAAAGGTATGCTTGAAGTGGTCGATTTCTTTACCGGCGACGGCAATTCCATTGATATTGCACAGCTGAGTAAACACAGCAAGGTAAAAGGTCTTGTGGATCTTGCCATCGGTAAGAATACACAGTCCATGTTTGATGCATCCCATAAAGTCATCGGCGGAAATGCAACCGATCAGGCACTGATGAAGTTTTTGGGTGAGGAGACATTCAAAACTCTGGAGAACAGCAGCGAATATAAAATAACAAAACAGCAGTCTTTCAACTCTGCAAATAAATTCAGTCAGGCACGCATCGACAGCACCGGTAAAACTTTCTATAAAGGGGCACCGGAAAAACTTCTGGCAAATGCAGTGAAATATCTGGATGCAGACGGCAATATCTGTACCATGGACAACGCCGTCCTGAACCGCAAGATCGATGAACTGGCAGCAAAAGCAATGCGTGTGCTGGCCTTTGGTTATTCAGAAAAAGACATGGTTGAAAATTCAATCAATGATGATATCGTGATCATTGGTCTGGTGGGCATTCGTGACGATGTACGTCCGGAAGCAAAAGAAGCGATCCGGGAAGTACAGGGAGCCGGTATTCAGGTCGTTATGATCACAGGTGACCGCCTTGAGACAGCGGTAGCGATCGCAAAAGATGCAGGACTGTTAAAAGGAGGCAGCGACCGTGCACTTTCTTCCGCACAGCTCAATGAGATGAGTGATGAAGAAGTGAAGAAGATCATACCGAATATCCGTGTGATCGCAAGAGCACTGCCGACCGACAAGTCCCGTATGGTACGCCTGTGCCAGGAGATGAACCTGGTAGTCGGCATGACAGGTGACGGTGTCAACGACTCACCGGCACTGAAACGTGCAGATGTTGGTTTTGCCATGGGAAGCGGAACCGAAGCAGCAAAAGAAGCAGGTAAGATCGTTATTCTGGATGATAATTTTAAATCCATCAAAGATGCCATCCTCTATGGAAGAACCATCTACCATAACATCCTGAAATTCTGTAAATTCCAGCTGGTGATCAACGTGGCAGCCGTTGTGGTCAGTGCAATCGCACCGTTTTTCGGTGTGGATGAACCACTGAAAGTAACACATCTTCTCTTTGTAAATCTGGTCATGGACGGACTGGGAGCGATGATGCTTGGCAATGAACCGGCAAAAGAAGAATATATGGCAGAAGCACCGCGAAAACGTGATGAAAGTATTGTAAGCAAAAAAATGATGGGACAGATCCTCACAATGGGAATCTGGCTTACCGTGGTAAGCTTTATCTATCTGAAAGTGCCGTTCTTTGTAAATCTGTTTGCAAATGAGGAACAGCACCTGACGGGTTATTTTGTACTGTTTATTGTGGCAGCTTTGTTCAACGGCTTTAATGTGCGTGACGATGGATTTGCAATTTTTGCCGGTCTGAATGAGAATAAAGATTTTATTAAAGTATTTCTGATTATTATAATCGTGCAGGCATTGCTCGTAAATGCGGCGATCGTTCCGCTGGCCCCGTTCCAGTGGATTGGAGAAATGTTCAGCTGTGTTCCGTTTGGAATCAAAGGCTGGATTGCAGTTGTTCTGCTGGCATGTACAATGATCCCGGCAGATATGGTCAGAAAACTGTGCGTAAATAAATAACAGGTAATCCAACAGGGAAAGTGCGGTGTCACGTATGGGATCGCACTTTTTCCGTTGATATAACAGGGGTTTGTACATGAGAGAATTCAGAAGATAATTTCCTTTATTGGCCGAAAGGAGTTTCATGTACTTCAGACGACGACAAACCAGTATATTGCATGTGGAAATGCGGCGAAGCAGCTGCAGAACGATCCGATTATCTGACGGAGCAGGTCAGGCTTTATGCGATGACCGGGCAAAGTAAATATATGGATGCTTATTTTGAAGAAGCAGAAACAAAACAGAGCAGAGAGAAAGCTCTGGATATTTTGAAAAGATATTTTGACGGGACAGAAACTCAGACCGCCCGAATAAAGGAGAGAGTATTTTTAAAGATGCAGACCAGGCACTCTATTATGTAAAAGAATATGGCAGAAAGGGCTGCAGTTTTTATGAATAAATAAAAAGAAAAGAGGTTTTTTCATGGCAATAAAAGAATTACAGGCGTACGAACTTTTAAGGGAAGAGGGGCTTTCCGATATTCAGTCAGTCGGCTATCTGCTGCGTCACAGAAAAAGCGGTGCACGCATCATGGTCATTGCAAACGATGACGATAATAAAGTGTTTCATATTACATTTCGTACACCTCCGGTAGACAGCACCGGGGTAGCACATATTCTGGAACACTGTTCGCTGTGTGGAAGCGAAAAGTTTCCGTCCAAAGATCCGTTTGTGGAGCTGGTAAAAGGTTCGCTCAATACCTTTCTGAATGCGATGACCTATCCGGATAAGACCATGTATCCGATTGCAAGCTGCAATGACAAAGATTTTGCAAACCTGATGGATGTCTATATGGATGCCGTTTTTCATACCAATATTTATAAAAAAGAAGAGATTTTCCGCCAGGAAGGCTGGAATTATCATCTGGAAAATCCGGAGGATGAGATCACCTACAATGGTGTGGTATACAACGAGATGAAAGGAGCTTATTCTTCACCGGAAGATGTGCTCGATCGCGAAATTTTAAATGCACTTTATCCGGATACACCGTATGGATTTGAGTCCGGAGGAGATCCGCAGTGTATCCCGGATCTGAAATACGAAGATTTTCTGGCTTTCCATGGAAAATATTATCATCCGTCCAATGCCTACATCTATCTCTATGGAAATATGAATGTTGAGGAACGCCTTACCTGGCTGGATCAGGAATATCTCTCTAAATACGGAGAAAAAGAGGTAGATTCAAAGATCAGTATGCAGAAAGCGTTCGATGCTCCGCATGAGATCTATAAAAAATATTCTATTTCCACATCCGAATCGGAAGAAGACAACACCTATCTTTCCTGGAATGTGTCCGTTGGCATAAGCAGCGATGTACGTCTTGTGACTGCCATGGCAATCCTGGAATATGCACTTTTGTCAGCACCTGGGGCACCGCTTAAACAGGCTCTTTTGGATGCCGGGATTGGAAAAGATATCCTAGGCTCTTTTGAGAGCGGCATTCAGCAGCCATCCCTTTCGGTAGTCGCTAAAAATGCAAATGTCGGTGACAAAGAAAAGTTCCTGGCAGTGATCCGCAAGGTACTGGAAGAGCAGGTGAAAAACGGCATCGATAAAAAAGCACTGCTGGCAGGTATCAATTCTTCCGAGTTCCGTTTTCGTGAGGCAGATTACGGCTCTTATCCAAAGGGCCTGATGTACGGAATCGACATTATGGACAGCTGGCTGTACGGCGGGGATCCGCTGGTGCATCTGGAATACCAGAAAACCTTTGACTATCTGAAAAAGGCGGTGGAGGAAGGCTATTTTGAACAGCTGATACACCGGTATCTGCTGGATAATCCTCATGAGGCGGTTATCACGGTGCGCCCCAGGGTGAACCAGACAGCTGAGGAGGACCGCAATCTGGCTGAAAGGCTGAAGACCTATAAGGAATCCCTTGGCAGGGAGGAGCTTGAGGCCTTGGCTGCCCGGACCAGACAGTTAAAGGAGTACCAGGAGGAGCCGTCACAGCAGGAGGACCTGGAAAAAATTCCCATGCTGCAGCGGGAGGACATTGAACGGGAAGGCGGCCGTTTTTCTTATGAGGTCAAGATGGAGGACGGAGTGAACGTTATCCACAGCAACCTGTTCACCTCCGGAATCGGATATCTGAAGGTGCTGTTTGACACCAGCCGGGTGCCAGTGGAGGACCTGCCTTATGTGGGGCTTCTTAAGGCAGTGCTGGGATATGTGGATACGGAGCACTACAGCTACGGGGATCTGACCAGCGAGATTTACCTCAACAGCGGCGGCGTGAGCTTTGCGGTGTCGTCTTATCCGGATGCAGCGCATCCAGGACAGTTTACAGGGGCCTTTGTTGCCAGCGCAAAGGTGCTGTACCATAAACTGGACTTTGCCTTCTCTATTCTGGCGGAGATTCTAACCCGATCCAGACTGGATGATGAAAAGCGCCTGGGTGAAATTCTGGACGAGACCAGGTCCAGGGCCAGGATGAAGATGGAGGATGCTTCCCATGGAGCGGCGGTTGGCAGGGCTTCGTCATATTTCTCTGCGTCAGCGGCCTTCAACGATATGACCGGAGGCGTTGGATATTATCAATTTCTGGAGGATGTCAGCCGCAGGTTCGCGGAGGATGCTTCCGGCAGAGGACAATTGATTGCCAGGCTTAAGGATGTCTGCGCCCGGCTGTTTACATCAGATAATCTGCTGGTGGCATACACGGCTGATACAGAAGGCTACAGCAGGCTGCCTGCAGAACTTAAGACCTTCCGGTCAGTCCTTGGAAAGGGAGACGGGAGAACGTATGAGTTTGTATTCCGGCCGGACAAC
>OHAD01002756.1_pt1 | contig 12524 bp, 7 predicted proteins | sample 1577011 | NCBI WGS metagenome assembly OHAD01 (sample SAMEA3541510, study PRJEB24748) | human gut metagenome | biome: human gut; feature: human-associated habitat; material: faeces | place: China | collected 2012
TGGACGAAAGCCAGAGCATCAAGGCGATTTATTCCTTTATTTCCCAGGGCGTTGTGGAGTGGGAGGTCAGCAATCTGGATGCCACCCGCTCCGAACCTTTGATTGAAACATTCACCATCACCCACAAGGGGCTGAAAAACATTCCCATTCCCTCTCTGTTCTAGGTTCTAGTAAAAGGGAGGGCCGGAGAGGAGGAAAGGCATGGGCATGGGAGGATTCAAACCGATAACCGGCACCATCGGCCGGGGGCTGGGGGAGTTCACCCTGCCTGGCAGCAACTCCGCCTTCTGCCAGTCCATCCTGCAAAAGGGGATTACGGGAGAGGCGCTGCGCCTGGAATCTTTGTCCTATGTACTCCCCCGGGAGGGGCAGGGGCCAGAGCTGACTCCGGCGCCTCAGCAGCCGGTGGTGGTCAATCTTTTGATGCAGCTGCGGGCTTATTGCGATGAAAGCAACACCTTTCTCCGCCAGCAGCACAATTTGCAGCTTCAGCTGACCCGTCAGCTGGATCAGGCTCTTTCCACCGCTCGGGGCTCGGTGAGCTCCCAGGCCCAGCAGATCCGGCGGGCCGTGGAAGGGGAGATGCTCCAGGCTGGCCAGTTCCAGAAGGCTCTCTCGGAACTGACCCAACAGTTAAAAAAAAACGGCAAATCCGGTGAAGCGCGGCTGACCCGGGCCGTGTTATCGGGAAGCTCTGTCCCGGTGCATGGAAGAAAGCAGGCTCCTTCTGTTGGCCCAGCTTCTCCAGTTTTTTCTTTGAAGCCGGAGACCTCTGCTCCTAGCCGGACAGAGACCGAAAGAAAGCTGTGGTCTTTGCATACCACCCCTTTGACTGTAGTGCAAAAACAAGAGCAAGGGGAAACGGTGCGGGAGCAGGCTCCATCGCCTCGTGGTTTGCGGCGTCGGGAAGCCGGCCATGGCCCTCATGCACAAGGGGAGGTCCATTCCCCAAGCAAAGGGAAAACCGGACGCGGCCAGAAGAAGCGAGGGGAAAACAGTATCCTACCTTCCCATGGGGAAGAGATCCGGGAACCTGCTTTGTCTCAGGCCGAAGAAACGAGCCGCCGCAGTTCAGCGGTGACAGGGAAAAGCTCCCGGGAGCGAAGCGCCCAACTCCCCGTTCAAGGGACACCGGAAAGTGTATCCCAGGATTCTGCAAGCGCTGTTTCTAAGCCGGAGCATGGGAGCACAGCCCGGCCAGTTTCCGCTGGAAACCGGGAAGTACATGGGGAAGAAACAGAGAGACCGGGGGAAAAAAGCCTGCCGGTCCTTCGGACTTTTCCGGCGATTTCCCATGGGGCCGCCGATTTTCAGCCGAAAATCCTTTCAGCAAAGGCTGGAATGCCTGGGCCGGTGGGAAATCTCCCGCCACTTGCGCCCTCTGGGGCTTTGGGAATGCCGTCCTTTTTGTCGGTTTTTCCATCTTCTTATTATGTGTCGTTTCCTTTTGGAGAAATTGCCAAGACCGGAGCGATATCCCCTGGGCCGCTGACTCTGGCTTCCAAAGGGGCGGCATGGGGGAGGAAAGAAGAACAGCTTTCTCTGTTTTCAGGTCGTGTTCAAGGGATGCCTTGGATCGCCTCCCCTCTTTCTGCAGAGGGAGTGTTTCCTGGGCGGAAGAGCCAAAGCCCGAAGGCGATGCCTTTGCGCTTCCGGGAGATTGGTTCCAATGAAGAACCGGCTTCAGGCTATGAAGTCCGTCCGCTTTTTCGATCAACTGGTCCTCGCACAGAATGGGCCGAAACAAGGGCAGAAGCCGGAAAAGCCTGGCCTATATCCCAGGCAGGAGAAAACAAACGGGGAACTGACAGGGAAAGACCGGGCCAAGAAGATGTATTTGGGCAAAAAGCGGCTTGGCCGCTGGGAGAAAAGGCGAAAAATGCTTTGGTATCTCAGCCTGTGAGTAGTAAAACGCCAGGTCTGGGGTCCCGTGGGGCCGCTACCCTTTTCCCACAGGGGCGAGCTGGGCTACATTCTTCTTTGGTCCATCGGGCCGCAGCACAAGCAGAGCAGGAGGCCGCTCTTTCGTCGGTGAGCAGTGAAGCTCGTGAGCCGGTGTATCGTACGACTTTGCCGGTTGGAGCATTGTCCCGATCTGGTGCTTTGACGGGGCCGCAGCCGGTGAGCGGTGAAGCTCGTGAGCCGGTGTATCGCACGGCTTTGCCGGTTGGAGCGTTGTCCCGGTCCAGTACTTTGGCGGGGCCGCAGCCGGTCAGCAGCGGAGCTTATGAGCCAATATACCGTACGGCCTTGCCGACTGGCGTTTTTCGTTCCAATCCAGTGAATCAGGGGCGTGAGGCGTTTGCTTTCCCGCCGGGGCGGGCGGCATTGCCGCCTTCTCCCATTCCAGAACCTTCCTGGAAATGGGAAGGTCCCTCGCCTCTTCCTCTCCCGCGGCCTTGGGCCTGGGATGGAGAGCCGGTACGCCGGAGTGGGGAGACCGTTGCCATCCGGCCGGGAACAGAAAGGGGAAAATCCTTCTTTTCCTATCCATTCTCTCTTTCTTTTGTTTCTCCCGCTGTTCCCGTCTTGGAAAGCGTGTCTGCCATCGGCCGCGCTTCGTCTCTGGCCCCGATGAGAGCCAAAGGGACTGCGGCCCCGGCGAGAAAGAGGACGCTCCCCTTTGCCCGTCCCTGGCGGGGCGGGGCCTGGAACGGTGGAAAGAGCTTTATTCCTTCGCCAGAAGGTCAAAGCCCTCTTTCCCATTCCAGTGGAGTTCCTCCCACGGCCTGGGAGGAAGAAGGACCGTGGGGCATGGTGTTCCGCACTTCTTTGGACACCCAGCCGGAGCAAGGGGGCGAGCAGGAAAGAGCGGAGGCTCTCTCTATAGGGCCCATGATGGGGCATCTTGCTCTTGCTTTGGAGCAGGGCAAAACTCAGGAATCTGCACCATTGCAGAAAGAAGGGGCACCGGTGATTCGGCGAGGCCAGGGACTTTCCTCTCTGCTGTCTTTGGAGAATGCCCGACCTCCTGCCAGGCCGGATGCAACTTCCCAGGCTATGGTGCACACCGCCTTTTCCCCGGAGTTTTCCGAAGGAACACCGGTTTCACAGCCGGACAGATCGGCAGCTTTATCTCAGGGTGCACCGAAAGGGACAGGGCAGAGCGTGGTCTATCGTCTGCCGCCCCGGCCGCAGAGTGCACCCCAGGAGAAGGAAGAGAGCGGAGAAGAAGCTAAAAATACTCTTTTAAGGAACAAAGTAACAGATGAGGAAATAGCCATGAATGCGGCCTATTCCTATCAGGCGCCGGAGAGCCGTCCCAGGCCGGAAGCTCCCGGAGCCATCAGCCAGGAGACCGAAGAGCGCATCATCCAGCAGGTGTTGCAAGATCTCAATTATAACCGCATGGCCGCTCAGGTGCTGGATCGGGTCGAGCGGCGGCTGCGGACAGAACGGCGGAAAATCGGCCGGTAAAAAGATTGAAATGACAAAAAGGGGGTATGGCCCATGTGTGCGTTGGGCGGACGGTTCGGTGCGGTGGATAAAGCCACATTCACTATCGCCACCAAACAAAAAAGCAATGGAAAATGGGAATCCGAAGGGCCTTATCCTGTGCTGTTCAACCCATCCAGTCTGAAGGTGAGCGCCACCACGCAGGTGAAACGGGAAGAAGGGGTCGCCAATGAAAAAACCCCGGAGACCGCAGCCGCCGACGGCAAGATTCTGCCTCGGGGCATTGGGGAACAACAGGTGGATATCACCTTGATTTTCAACATTGTGGAAGAATACAACGCCAAAACCGACGGGGTGGAGTTCAAGGCCCTGGCCACGGCGGCCACCAGCATTGTCACCAGCCTGATCGGCAGCGGCGACAAGATCGGCCAGGCGGAAAGTGCTTTGAGTGATTTGATCAAAAAGACCGATTTTACCAGTCTGAGTTTGTTCAACGAGGATCTGTGCTGTTATACCCCCTTGATGAAGGCCGCCCATAAGCAGGTGCCGGTGATATTTACCTGGGGCAATATGGCCTATAAAGGGATCATCACCAAAATCCAGACGACTTTTAATTATTTTTCCAGCCAGGGAGCGCCGCTGGGGGCCGAAGTCTCTTTGTCCATGGTGACCAAAACCAATGCGGATCCTTTGGAGCAAAGCGATTCCACCTCGGATATGCTGAAAATGGTGGAAAAGGCGGGGAAATTTCTCCGGTCTCTGCCCATTTGACCGGTTTGATGAAAAGCGAAGGGAGGAGAGAGCGTGACCCTCAACGATGCGGCCCAAAAATTCAATAATTTCCAGCGGCCGGTGGCTTATTTTCATGTCAACGGTTCTCTTCTTCCTGGAGAGCAGCTGATCTATACCAGCATTCAGGTGAATATGTCCACCGGCATGGAGGCCAGCGATTGCACGCTGGAAGTGGTGGGCCAGTATTCCCGTTTTGAAGATGGGAAGCTTCAAATGGATACCTCTTTGGATAAGCTGGTGCTGGGGGCCAAGCTGGAGGTTTTTCTGGGCTATGGAGAGAGCAAAAACGCGCAATCGGTGTTTGTGGGCTATATCTCCTCCCAGGAAATCGACATCCAGGGGGATCGGGTGGCTGTGATCGTCACCGCCATGGACTGCAAGCAATTTATGATGAGCAGCTATCGCTCTTTGCAGAAAAAGGGCATCACCAAATACTCCGAAGCGGTGAACGATGTGCTGAAAAACTACACCGCTCTTTACAAAAGCAAGCAGGTGGAAGTGAGCGCAGAGGTGCTGGCCCCCATCGAGCAGCACAACCAGAGCGATTATGATTTTGTGGTCTCCCTGGCCAAACGGCTGAATTACCTTTTTTATGTGGTGCAGGATACGGTGTATTTCGTCAGTTATAAGAAATTCACCGACAGCCTGCTGACGGTGGAGCCGGGAGAGAATCTGCGCCGGTTTCGCCGGGAGGTCACTCTGGCTAATCAGGTGAAATCGGTGACGGTGCGCAACCACAACACAGAGGACGCAAGCAAGCCCTTTGAAGCCAAGGCCACCGCCGTCACCGGAGTGGGAGGCGGCAAAAAGGCGGGGGCCGACGCCACCAAGCTGATCACTGCCACCATGGAAAAGGTGGTGGCTGACGGCTCGGTGCGTTCCGAGGCTGAGTCCAAGGCCCGGGCCCAGGCTTTGCTGGATCAGATGTCCATGGGGTTTCTCACAGGCACCATCGAACTTTCGGGCATCCCCATTTTGTTCCCCGGCCATATGATCACCCTCAAGGGCTTCAATGAGGATCTGGACCGGGATTATTTCATCACCAAAGTGGTGCATCATCTGGATCGGGATGGATTTGATACCACCGTCCACATTGCGGGAAACAAGATGTAGCAGAGGAGGAAGAATATGAGCATCTTCGAAATGCTGGCCCAGGAGCATGAGGACCAGTCCTTCTGCGGCATCACGGTGGGCATCGTCAGCGACATCAAAGACCCGGAGAAAAAGAACCGGGTGAAAGTCCGGCTGCTCAACCGCACCGATTCCCTCCAGGAGACCGATTATATCCGGGTGATGACCCCCATGGCCGGCAAAGACTACGGCGCCTTTTTCCTGCCGGAAGTGGGAGACGAGGTGCTGGTGGGGTTTGTGGATGGGGATTTCACCGCCCCCTATGTGCTGGGCAGCCTGTACAATGCCAAGGCCCCTGGCCCGGGTAAGGTGGAGGAAGGCAAAAACCAGCTGCGCACCATCAAATCCAAAACAGGTCATCTGATGGAGTGGAACGATGGAGAGGAAACCCCCGGTCTGACGCTGAAAACCGCGGGGGAAAGCGCCCTTTCTATGAACGATAAAGAAAAGACCATTGCCCTCACCGATAAAGATGGAACCAATCTGCTGAAGATCGATATCGGAGGCGGCACCGTGACATTGGAGGCCAAAACCAAACTGGTGCTCAAATGCGGCGGCGCTTCCATCGAGCTGGACGGCAGCGGCAATCAGATCACCATCAAGGCCTCGGGAAACATCAAGGTGGATGGTCAGCAGGTGGATGTCAGCGGCAAGAGCGCCGTCAATGTGAAAGCCAGCGGACAGCTGAATCTGGAGGCCAGCGGCGTCACCAATGTGAAGGGCGCCATGGTGAAAGTCAACTGATAGGGAGGGAAAGAGGATGGCACAGCTGCAAGGATGGGCTTTTCCGGTGGAAGTGGATGAAACCACAGGCCGTATCCGGATGGTGGAAGATGAAGAATGCGTCCGCCAGGATATCCGGCTCATTGTGAAAACCGACCAGGGCGAGCGGAAAATGCGTTCCACATTCGGCGCCGGGCTCAACCAGTTCATGTTCCAGAATGTGGATCTGGTGCTGGTCAATCAGATGTCCCAGACTCTGGCCCAGAGCATCAAGCGGTGGGAAGAGCACATCAAGGGAATCAATGTGGGGGTCATGCAGTCGCCGGAAAACCGGACGGCGGTGACGGTGGACATTCAGTATGTCTCCGACATCGACCCCATCCGTCCCCAGCAGATGCGGCAGGAGATGGAGCTGAACCAAGGGGACAGATGACTTTAGAACACACAGAAAGGAGGAAGGACAATGCAGACACCCAAGCTGGATGGGCGGGATCGCCGGGATATCATGGACCAGCTGAAAGCTCTGGCCCGGAGCTATGTGCCTGAGTGGCGATGGGATGAGGAACACCCGGATGCCGGCATGGTTCTGGCCCATGTTTATGCTGCCATGATGGAAAATACCGTCAGCAAATACAACCGGACCATGTACAATCACTTCCTGTCCTTCCTCAACTTGCTGGGTACCCGGCTTTTGCCTCCGGCCCCGGCGGAGGGGATGGTGACGGTGGAAGTGCTCCCGGATGGGGGAGAGGTCTATCTGCCCCAGGGCACAGTGGTGTATGCCGCCGCCGACACCGATGCAGGCCGGGTCTTTTACGAGACTACTCAGGGCATGACTGCACTGGACACCCAGGTGGACAGCATCTTTTTCACCAGTGCGGAGAAGGACACCATCGTCATGGCCCATGACCGGAATGAGCCAGGAGAGCCGGTGCGGCTTTTTGATCTGGAAGGGTATCCCCAGCTTCAGCAGCACATCCTGGTGTTCCGGGATGACCGGGCCTTTTATACCAAAGATCGTACCCACTTTATCATGCGCCTGGATCATGCCCTTTCGGAAAAGCAGCGCCGCCAGTTGGCGGAGGTGTTTTCCAATGAGGATATGGCCCAATGGGAATACCATACCGAAACCGGCTGGAAACCCTTTGACCGGGTTTTGCTCACAGAAGAGGGCATCGGGCTGGAAGGAAGCCAGGGAAGCCATCCGGTGGAGGTGGAGGGGGAGCAGACCATGGGGCTGCTGCGCTGCCGCCTGAAACAGATCCCCGATGGAGGGGTCTCCTTTACCCACAGCGCCTGGAAGGGCTGGGGAGAGGGACTGGCCCCCGACGCGCTGTCCTGGGAGGGAAATCAGCTGCCGGAGGAGAATTTCTCCCCCTTTGGCGATGGGCTGAGCATCTTCACCGCCTTTCAGTTTTCCAGCCGGGAGGCTTTTTCCAAGGCCGGGGCCGTCATCACGGTGGACTTTACTCTGGAATATTACAAAGTGCCCATTGAGCAGGCCTATGAGCCCGACCCCATCCGCTACCGCAGCGTCATGACCCGGGAGGATTTTGAAGGCTCCCGGGAGCGGGATGTGCGCATCGAGCGGGTGGTGTGGGAATATTGGAACGGCTTGGGCTGGGCCAGGCTCTTTCCCCTGGGGGAGGAAGAGGATTTCTTCACCCCGGATCAGACCGGCGTGCGGGTCAAACGGCTCACCTTCCGCTGTCCCCCGGACATGGAAAGTCTGCTGGTAGGGGCTGCGGAGGGACTGTTCATCCGGGCCCGCATCGACAAGCTCTCTTATCTGTTTTCCACCAAGGGCCATTACATCGTCCCCTTTGTGCGCCATATGGAGATCGGTTACCGGTACCAGGATTGGCAGGAAGGGAAAGAGGTGCTGGTGGAGAGCAATGTGGAGCGCAATCTGGTCGAGCTGCCCCACAGCGGCCAGACGCCCTTGGTGACGGCGGGCCTTTGTCCTGATCCGGCTATGTATGTGTGCTTTACCAATCCCCTCACCGGCGGGCCTTTGCGCCTCTTCTGGGATGTGGCCGAAGGGGTCTTTCCCGCCCCGCCCCCTCTGCGGTGGGAATATTATGGCATCACCGTCAACGGGGAGCCGGGATGGAAGAGCATCGAAGTGATGGATCAGACCGAAAACCTCACCCGCAGCGGCATGGTGACTCTGGTGGGCAAAAAGGACTTTGCCAAAGCCCGGTTTTTTGGCCGGGAAGGGTATTTTGTCCGCCTTGTGGATGTGGATGGACGCTATGACGAAAAGAAAAAAGGGAAAAATCCGGTGCTGCGGGCTGTGTGGCCCAATACCGTGCCGGTGATCCAGCGGGAGCGGGGCAGCCGGGCCTATTTCTACATCGACCGGGGGGAAAAGAACAAGCGGTGTTCTTTGAATGTGCCCAATCTGTGGGAAACCAGGGTTTGGGTCAATGAACATGGTTCCCTTTCGGTAAAGGAAGAAGAGCAGCTGCTGCAAACCCCGGATGTGCTGGTGCAGCGCAGCGCCGAAGGCACGGTGGAACAGATCTGGGTGCCCTGGCGGGAAGTGGACCGCCTGGAAGGGTGCGGCGGGGAAGAGCGGGTCTATATGGTGGACTATTCCCAGGGGGATGTGGTCTTTGGGGACGGACGCCATGGCCGGATTCCGCCGGAAAGCCCGGAGGAGAGCATCCTGGTGGAGCACACCCGCTGCGACGGCCACCACGGCAACATCCCGCAAGGGGCCATCCTGGGCTTTTTGTCCCGCCCGGCGGGAGTGGCTGGGGTGACCAACCACAAGCCCATCAGCGGCGGCTCTCCCATGGAGACCATTGGCCAGGCCGCCCATCGCCGCACCGGCGAAGTGCTGGAAATGGACCGGCTGGTGACGCTGGAAGATCTGGAGCGGGCCGTGCTGGCCAGCAACCGGAATATTTTCCGGGTGAAATGTGCCGCTCATGTGGACCGGTATGGCAGACCGGCAGAAGGAAAGCTGGCGGTGGCAGTGCTGCCCCGGACCTTTGGCCGGGGCGGGGAGTTCTTCGATGCCCTGGTGCGCCGGGCCCGGCAGATGCTGGAGGAAAAGGCCTCCTTGCTGCTGGCCGGAGGCGGTCAGGTGGATTTCTTTGAGGTGCGGTATGTGGAGGTTTATGTGACGGTGGATGCTGTCATCCCCGATTATGACTGTTACCATGAGACCCACCAGGCCATCCGCCGCAGGCTGGAGGAATTTCTCGATCCCATCACCGGCAACTTCGGGGGCCAGGGCTGGGAGATCGGCCAGATTCCCAGCCGGGAGCTGATTTATAACAGCATCAAGACCATTCCCAATATCAAATGGATTCGGGGATTGCATCTGTTTACTTATATGGTCACCCAGGACGGGCGGCAGGCGGTGGAATTTGACCGTCTGCGCCGGGATGGCTTTACTGTGCCGGTGTGTGGTGAACCGGAAATCAATCTGACCGCAGAACAGGGGAGGTGAGGGCGTGCTCAAACTGGAAAAACTCAACAGTGAGACCTTTGAGGACATTGTGGAGGCCGCCGTCAAGGAGATCGCCCGTCACGACACCTCCTGGAACAATCTCCAGGCTGCCGACCCGGGCATGACCCTGGTGGATCTGCTGGCCTGGCTCAAGGCCATGCAGCACCAGTATATGTCGGTGATCTTCCCCGAAAGCAAGCGGCGTTTTCTGGAGCTTTTGGGCATGGAATCCCGCTCGGTGCAATGCGCCCGCACGCTGGTGGAGGTCTCCGGGGCCGAAATCGACCTCCGCATCCCGGAGGAGAGCAAGTGGCGGGCCGGGGAGCTGGTGTTTGAAAACAGAACCCCTGCCGCCGCATTGGCAACCCGGCTGAAAAGCGTGGTTTTCCGCAGCGGAGAGCGGGCGGAGCAAGTGGAAGCCGGACAGCTGGGACAGGGGAGACTGTTTCCAATTTTCCCCGGCCTGGGGGCCGAACCGGTTCGGGAGCCACAGGAGGAAATGGAGCTTTGTTTCACAGATCCCATTCCTTCGGGCTGGGTGTTTTCCCTGTATGTTTCCCTTCAGGAGGACCCCCGCCGCACGCCGGTACGGGAAGGGGACGACTTTGTGCCCCTGGCCCGGCTCTCCTGGGAGGTTTATACCCGGGACGGGTGGAAAGAGGCGGAAGTGGTGCGGGACGATACCCATGGCTTCCTCTTTTCCGGCCTTCTGAGCCTGCGCTATGAAGGGGAGATGGCTCCCCTGGAAAACCAGGGCTTTGCTGTGCGGGTGCGGCTTTTGCAGGATGGCTACGATCTGCCGCCTCAAGTGCGGGACATCCGCTTCAATGTGGTGGAGGTCTTTCAGCAGGACACCCTGGTGCGCCAGGATGTGTTCCATGGCCCGGCGGTGATGGAAAGCCATTTGGGGCTTTTTGGCCGCCATCGGGTCTTTGTCAATGGGGAAGAGGGCTGGAAGGAAACCGGCTTCTCCTTGGAAGAGCAGGATGGAAAGCAAGTGATCCGGCCCCTGCAGGAAGGCGGCGGGGAGACCATGGTGATCTCCTACGGTCTGGATGAGCCCCAAGGGGTGACGCTGGGAAGCGGCACCGGGTTTTCCCATCAGCGGCTGGAGTTTCCCCTGGTGAAAAAGGGCATTTTGGACCTGGATCTGCTCATCGGCCGGGGAAGGGGAGAAAAAATCACCTTTACCCAATGGGAAAAGCGGGAGGACTTTTATTCCTCCGGCCCCCGGGACCGGCATTTCGTCATGGATACAGAAGAAGGGATTCTTCAGTTTGGCGACCATGTCCAAGGGGTCATGCCTCCAAAAGGCGAGGGAAATATTTTGCTGGGACAGTGCCGGGTGAGCCGGGGCAAGGAAGGAAACATCAAGGCCGGACAGATCCGGAAACTGGATGCCCTTTCTCCTGCGTTGGCTGCGCTGACGGTGCGCCAGATTCTCCCCGCTTCCGGGGGAGGGGACGGAGAAAAACTGGAAGAGACCCTGGCGCGGGCCGAGGAAGCTCTCCGCTCAGGAGAGCGGGCGGTGACGGCGGCAGACTACCAGGCCCTTCTCCGCAAGATCCCTGGTCTGATCGTGGAAAACAGCCGGGTGCTCACCGGCTTTGCAGGGCCGGAGGACCGGCGGATCACTTTGGTGGTGCAGGGGGCAGGTCGGGCCCGGGAACAGGCCCTTCCATCCTACGAAGAGAACATCCGCCGGGTGATGGAACGGCACCGGCTGCTTACCACCCAGATCCATGTGGTGTGGCCCCGGCGGGTGGAGCTGGTGGTGCGGGGCCGTCTGGCCGCCGCCCCTTATGGCCAGGACGCTCCCGGACAGGTGCGTCGGCGGATCGAGCAATTCGTCCGGGATCTCAATCAGAATTTTGGCAGCGTATTCAGCTTTGGGGAGCTTTATTGTGCCGTGGATCTGCTGGACTGTGTGGAGCGGATCGAAAGCCTGAGCGTGGAGCCGGTGGGAGAATACATCCAGAAGACCACCGCCGACGACATTCTGGCGCCCCCCAACAGCATTTATCATATTACCCGCTTCGAGCTGAGCTTCACCGGCAGCTTGTAAGGGGAAAAAGGAGGTGGGACCGTGGCATCGGGAACCAAACATTTTCTCTATAACCGCCGGGAGGACTGGGAGGACATGGGCCTTATTCAGGGCCTTTCCGCCGGAGATGGAGGTTTGTGTCTGGAAAAGGCAAGGGAAGGGACCTACATATCCCGCAGCCTGGACACCCTGGAAAAAGGCACGGTGTGGCACCGGCTGCGGCTGGAAAGCACATTGCCGGACAACGCCCGGCTGGAGCTTTTTGTCTATTGCAGCGATGAGGATACCGTCCCCTTCTTGGGCGAGAGCCGTCAGAAGCTGGATGATTGGCTGGAAAAGGCGGGTGGAAAGGCCCGGGAAGAGTTTTTCCGCCGCTATGGGCAAAAAAGCTGGGACGATCCCGTGGATCTGACACTCTATGGACTGCAAGGCCGCTATCTGTGGTTCTGCCTTTTTTTCCACAGTTACGATGGGGAGGCCATGCAGGTGCACAGCATCAAGCTGGAATTCCCCCGCATTGCTTTTATCGACTATCTGCCCCAGGTTTACCGGGGAGCGGACAGCCGGGATTCCTTTTTGGCCCGGTTTCTCAGCCTGTTCCAGTCCATCTATGTGGACCTGGAAGAGGACATCGACCAGATGCCCGCCCGATGCGATCCGGCGGTCACTTCACCGGAGTTCCTTCGGTTTTTGGGGGAGATGCTGGCGGTGCCTCAGCAAGGGCTGTGGCCGGAGGAAAAGCTGCGCAGCCTTCTCAAACAGGCGGCGGGGCTCTACCGGATCAAGGGCACCCGGCGGGCATTGGAGCAGGTGGTGGAGCTTTATACCGGCTATACGCCCCGGATCGTGGAACAATTTGAACCGGCGTCCCAGCCCATCTGGCGGCAGGACCAGGAGGCTCTGGAGCGGCTTTACGGCAAAAGGCGGCAGACCTTCACGGTGCTCATGCCCGGCAAGGCCGGCGGCCCGGAGGAA
>OHAD01002759.1_pt1 | contig 12508 bp, 13 predicted proteins | sample 1577011 | NCBI WGS metagenome assembly OHAD01 (sample SAMEA3541510, study PRJEB24748) | human gut metagenome | biome: human gut; feature: human-associated habitat; material: faeces | place: China | collected 2012
ACCAACGGAAAGGTTGATCGCTGCACAGATAAATGCAAGGGAAATGGAAATCCTTGATCCAAACCATACGGCATCGAATGTAGACTGTCCGGCTGCACCGGTACCTAAGATCCAGTGAATGTTCATTCCCAGACGTTCGATCGCTGCAGATGGTGACAAGTGTTTAGTTGTCGCATCCATTAAGTTACCAAACTTATCATATTCCACAAATAATGGGTAAAGGTAAGTGAATGCGATCAACACACCCAGAATCGCCAAAATAATAATATTAATCTTTTTCTTAAAAAATACACGGAATACAGAATGCCAGTAAGAATATCTTGGCGCTGTAATCTTTTCTGATTCCAGATCACTGTGGTCTACCGGAGCGAATAATTCTTCCTCCGGCATACCGAACTTTTCTAAATCCTGACTCATTTCTAATTACCTGTCCTTTGTTGAGAATGAAATTCTAGGATCAACCATTGCCATTAGGACATCACCTAAAATAAGGGATGTGACTGTTAAAATCGCATAGAACAGTGTTCCACCGACAATAACACCATTATCATATTTGTTGATAGCCTCTGTTAATAAGTTACCAATACCTGGAACGACATACACACGCTCTGTGATGATCGCTCCTGTCAATGCTCCAAGCACTGCCGCAGGGATTCCCTGAATGATCGGGATCGCTGCGTTCTTCAAAATATGTCTGGTGAAAATCTCACCCTCTGTCAGACCACCGGATCTTGCGAATTTGACATAGTCCGAATTCATCTGGTCGATCATATAACGTCTTATCCACTTCATCAGATTTGCTATGGATGGAAGTGCTAACGATACGATCGGCAATATATACATCAGTCTGCTCGGCGATTCCATATCAAAGGTTGTTGGCAGACCAAAGCTTCCGCCGATCGCCTTGAACAGGAAAATATACGCAAGTGATGGTACTGCGATAATAAATACAATATAAAGCGTACCGATCTTATCGACCAGTCTGTCTTTCTTTCTCGCCATAAGGATGCCCAGCGGCACACCGATCAGATAAGACATGATAACTGCGATCAGTCCGATCACAAAGGAATAACCCACTTTGGATTTTCCTGTTTTGTATGTTGCAACATTGGTGTAGTCATCTTCATAACGGTCTGCATACAATAAGCTGGATTCTCTGGAACCCTGCATATAGGTTGCAGTGTGCAGATTGTCCGCACTCTCCTCCACAAGACCGGTTGGATAGGTGACAGTTGATTTTATATAAGATCCCTGATGGCTTGTCATCGTACTGAATACATCCACTCCCTGATTTACCGTGTAGGATGTTCCAAGATTGATCGTCACAATATTCTGATGAACAAACGGAAACTTGGAATCAAAATACAGTAAATACTTGTGTGTTGTACCATTGCCAATGATCGCCGGTGAGAATTTTTCCCCACCATAGACAGGATCATGTAACGTAAAGGTGAGACCTCTCTCACCTACGATGTCTTCTACATTATTAATATCATCAATTGTTATTAAATTTGCAAAATATTTTCCCATACGGGATGCCAATGGGACATCTTTATACGCAAAAAGCTGCTGCTGGCCACTGTCGGCACTGACCCGGAATACGGTACCCTGCGTTTCACCTTCGGGATCATCGAACTTTCTGACGGCATCAGCATCATGACGGCGTCTTTGCGGACTACCGTGTATCCCTGAGACTTATAATACTTTGTGAATTTTTTGACATATTCACTGACCTGCTCAGAATCCTGTGCCTTGGTTCTTCCGAAACCAACCACTGCAGATCGCTCTTCCTCTGTTAATTCTCCACTGCTTACAAGTTCATTCAGCCAGTCAGAGTAGGTGACATAATCCAGATAACCATAATCTTCCCATTTAGAGTATTTATAGGCAACTCTTGCATTATTACTTGTATGTGAATATTTTGTATCCCCTGCAAAAACAAGGTTTCGGTCTAACATTGTGTAGATCATGATCATGACCAGCGCCACAACGATCACGATAGACACCAGTCCATGTAATATACGTTTTAATAAATATTTTGTCATAATTGTTCACTCATCAATAGTGCAGGGGAGCGGGGAATCCCCGCTCCGATGCAGTGTTGTTATTTCGTAGATACGATTAATAAATACCGATAGATTTGATCATGTATCCGGCATATTCTGGCTGGAATGTATCCAGATAAGATGCAGGATCACCATAGTCAGGACCCCATCCGGATAAGTCACAGAAGTCATAGTTCATTTCGTAACCATAGTTCATGTAATATCCGCTGTAGTACCAGTCTGTGTTATCTGCTGCTGCAATTAAGTTTACCTGGACAAGTCCCTGTGTAGAAGCTTCGATAGACTGTTTCAGAGAGTTTGCTCTGTTTGTAAATACTTCACTGGAAGAAGCATATACAACATCCATCTGGATTGGGTTGTCAGCATCGATCGTAAGACCATCTGCTGCTAACTCTTCTACTGCCTGACTCATTTCTTCCCAGGAGTTATCTGCATTGTACCATCCGTCATATCCGTCGGAAGAACCGGCACCCTCGTTAGCTGTTGGATCCCATACTGTGATCTTCACGCCGTCAGCATCGATCTGATCCTGTACGATCTGTCCATAGTATGTTCCAGCCGGATATGTTTTTTCTGTTCCGTTGATATCAACTGTTACTTCTTCTTCCAAAGTAACAAAGTTACCCGGTGTGTAAGAGTTTCTCATAGAAGCATATTTCAGATCATCACCAACCTGCTGTGCAACCTCGGCAACCAGCTTTGCGCCATCATTATCAATCTCTATGGCATTGAGAAGAGGTGGCAGCTCATCGTGCGCAAAGCGGATATCCAGTACCGGACCAATAACCTGCACTACCTCGCCAATGTGTTTTTCACTCATGTTTGTAATCTCCTATCTATTGGAAATTATATCTTAGCTGTCCGGTACCTCTTGGCAGTTACCGGACAGCTCATTATATTTAGATTTTAAAGACCTTCCGCACCTGCAACAATCTCCGTGATCTCCTGCGTGATGCTTGCCTGACGCGCTCTGTTGTAATAAAGGTTGAGCTGATCGATCATCTCTTCCGCATTACTTGTGGCTGCGTCCATAGCCATACGTCTGGCTGCCAGTTCACTTGCGGTACTTTCGCAGATACCACCATAAACCAGTCCTGCCAGATATTCCGGAACAATGGCATCAAATACTGTCTCTCCGTCCGGTTCATAGAGAATCAGATTCTTCGTCTCTATCTTACCGCCGCTTTCCTCTCTGATATCAGCCATAGGAAGCATGGAAAATACCTCCGGCTGCTGGGAAAGCATGGAATTAAAGACAGTATAGCATAATTCAACATGGCCAAAGGTTCCTTTGCGAAATTCCGTGCAGAGCATATTTGCCATTTCAAAACAGTCCGCTACAGAAATACTTCCTGCCTCTGCAAACTGTTCTGTCAGAGCTTCAACCCCTCTCTGACGGAAATATTCCACTGCTTTCTTTCCAACCGGCAGAACCATGTAGTCCTTACCTTCTGCCGAAGCCTCCAGACACTTGAAAAGATTTGCATTGTATCCGCCTGCCAGTCCTCTGTCACCCGCGATCACTACATAGCAAGTTTTATTGTTGGAGGACTCTTTCGCATAAACAGATGAGAAATCTGTATTCTCTCTTGCAATCTCTTTCAATGTCTCATGAAGTTCTGTAAAGTACGGACGGCATACCTCTGCACGTTCCTTTGCCTTACGCAGTTTGGAGGATGCTACAAGCTCCATGGCCTTGGTAATCTGCATGGTACTCTGTACACTCTTGATACGCAGCTTTACCGCTTTCATATTCGAAGCCATACGATACCCTCCTAATCACTTTATTTCTCAGGTCTTGTATTCAGGAAATTCTCTGTGTACGCATCCAGCACACTGCGTAGTTTCTGCTCTGTTTCCTGCTCCAGTTTACCTGTTGTGCGGATTTCCTGCATCACTTCCACGCCTGCTGCATCTGTATCCAGATACGTATATAATCCTGATTCATATACACTTACATCTTCAACTTTAACTGCTTCCAGAACACCCTTGGTGACCGCATAAAGAATCGCTACCTGTTTCTCTACAGGAACCGGTGCATTCTGGTTCTGTTTCAGAACTTCCACGATACGTGCACCCTGTTCCAGACGCGCCTTCGTATCAGCATCCAGATCAGAACCAAACTGTGCGAAGCTCTGCAGCTCACGGTACTGGGAATAAATCAGTTTCAGTGTTCCTGCTACCTTCTTCATTGCCTTGATCTGCGCATCACCACCAACTCGTGATACGGAGATACCCGGGTTTACAGCAGGCATGATTCCTGAATGGAATAACTCTGTCTCCAGGAAGATCTGTCCGTCTGTAATAGAAATAACGTTAGTAGGAATATAGGCAGATACATCACCTGCCTGTGTCTCGATGATCGGCAGTGCTGTCATGGAGCCGCCGCCATGTTCATCATCCAGCTTCGCTGCACGTTCCAGAAGTCTGGAATGCAGATAGAAAACATCACCCGGGTAAGCTTCACGTCCAGGTGGACGACGGATCAGCAGGGAAAGTGCGCGATATGCAACCGCATGCTTACTCAGATCATCATAAATGATCAGCACGTCTTTTCCCTTATTCATAAAGTACTCGCCCATTGCACAGCCGGAATACGGTGCGATATACTGCAGCGGGCTTGACTCAGATGCTGTAGCGGCTACGACGATGGTGTAATCCATCGCACCATTTCTTGTCAGGTTCTCTACTAATGTAGCTACTGTGGAACGTTTCTGTCCGATGGCTACATAGATACAGATCACATCTTTTCCCTTCTGGTTAATGATGGTATCTGTAGCAATCGTTGTTTTACCGGTCTGACGGTCACCAATGATAAGTTCACGCTGTCCACGTCCGATAGGGATCATGGAGTCGATGGCTTTGATACCGGTCTGGAGAGGCTGATATACAGATCTTCTCTCACAGATTCCAGGTGCCTTGCTCTCAATCGGCCGGAATTCTTTTGTATCAATAGGGCCGGCTCCGTCAATTGGCTGTCCAAGTGCATTTACAACACGTCCAACCATGGCGTCGCCTACCGGTACAGACACGACCTTGCCTGTACGCTTTACGGTCTGACCCTCACCAATGTTCTCATCTGAACCAAAGATTACGATGGAGACACTGTTCTCCTCCAGGTTCTGTGCCATACCGAAACTTCCGTCCTCAAATTCCAGAAGCTCTCCTGACATACAATTTACCAGTCCGCTGGCTCTGGCGATTCCATCACCGACCATAAGGATCGTACCTGTCTCGTTCTGTTGAATGGCATTTTCGTAATATTTTATCTGGCTTCGGATGACCTTGGAGATTTCCTCAGGTTTTAATTGCATGTTTCCATTCCATCCTTTTATATTCTTTTATTTTCGATTCCAGGACCAGCATACTAAAATCATTCGTGTCCGCACGAAAAGACTTCTTAACCTGCAATCCTGATATCTTCTCACATTACCATTTCATTCAGTTTCTTTGAAATACCGGAAATACGACTCTGCACTGTACCGTCAAGCTGCACGCCTTCCAGTTCCACACGAAGTCCAGCGATTACGGATGTATCAGTCTTCTGTATCAGATACACCTGCTTTCCGCTTATTTTCTCAAGCTTCGCTTTCAGAGCCTCCATCTGAGTTTCACTGAGCTTCACTGCACTCGTCACTACCGCTTCTGCGATTCCATGTGCACTGTTATAGCGTCTGATGAACTCTTCGCAGCATCCGGCAAATTCTCTCAGAATCTTGCGTTCACACAATAATTTCAGGAAATTCACCAGATATCTCTCTGCCTGTCCTCCGAAAGCCTCTTCGATCATCTTAAGTCTCTCTTCCTCAGGAATTGCCGGTTCTCCCAGCAATTTCAGATATCTCGGATTTTCTCGAAAAATCTGTCTGACTGCGATCATCTGCTCCATGATCTGTCCATCGAGTTTCTCCTCAGCGGCAAGGTCATACAGGCTGCCGCCGTACACTCTGGCAGTTTTTGTCATGATGCCTCACCTACATTCTCAATAAACTCATCAATCAGTTTTGTATGATCTTCTTCATTAATTTCGCGCTCGATCACTTTTCCGGCAATCTCAACAGCCATACCGCCAATCTCTTCTTTGATCTCGTTGACTGCTTTACGTTTCTCCTGGGCAATGTCTTTCTCTGCCTTTTCTTTCATGGCAGTTACCTGACTGGAAGCTTCTTTAATCATCTCTTCACTCTGGATCGCAGCTGTTTTCTGAGCTGTCATCACAATATCGTTTGCTTTATTCTTAGCTTCCTGCATATTCTTCTCATATTCTTCTTTCATTGCCTGGGCTTCTTCTTTTGCCTTCACCGCATCCTGAATCTCAGCATCTGCTTTCGCCTTACGCTTGTCCAGCATCTCGTTGATCGGCTTGAAGAGGAAACGTTTGATCAGATATACCTGAATAAAAAGGTTGCAAATCGTCGCTATAAAATTCCACGGCACAATTCCAACTAATTCCTGTACCTGCATGTTTGTAACCTCCTGTCTATACTTATGCGGATTCATCCAGCTGTTGCCGGAAATCTCCACAAGTTCCAATCAGATGCCTCTCATCTGTCATATCCGGCATCTGCGCTTTCTTATCAGCTCAGGAAGTTCATGAACATACCAGGTGCAACGAAGATAAGTAACAGACCGGTTACGAAACCGTAGATACCGGTTGTCTCTGCGATTGCACATCCAAGAAGCATAGTAGAAGTAACATCGCCTTTGCACTCAGGCTGACGTCCGATTGCTTCCAGTGCCTTAGCTACTGCGTTACCTTCACCAATACCAGGGCCGATACCTGCGATCAGTGAACATCCTGCTCCAATTGCACAACCTGCTAATGCGATACCTTTTGCCAGTAACTGAAAATCCATAGTAAAACCCTCCTGTTAGAAATATTTTGCAGCTTTTCCCCTGCTATCTTTCATCTCATCTGTTATATTTCAGCTGTTTTTCGATTACCACTGTTATCAATTCATTTCCAACAATGATATGGTTATAATTATTCTGCTGAAATCTCTGCTACTCCTCTGCTGCATTGGCGATATACATTACCGTCAGCATACAGAAAATGAACGCCTGCATGATTCCTGAAAACCAGTCGAAATAGACTGACAGAATCGCAGGTACACCGACATCAAGAATCGGTATCTTTGACAGTACATCTCCGACTACACCCGGGATCAGTCCCAGAAGTGCGGAACTTGCAACTGCCAGTGCCCCATAAATCAGACCATTGATTACTACACCGGAAAGGATATTTCCGAAATGACGACACGCCATACTGACAGGTGTAGCCAGCTCGGAAAGAATATTAAACGGTGTCATAACTGCAATCGGGGTCGTAAATCCTTTCAGATAACCACCAACTCCGCCGGTCTTGATCTTCTGTGCTGTGATCATGATAAAAACCACAACCGCCCATGCCGCTTCTGTAGAAAGATCGGCTGTAGGGCTTCGAAGTCCGATAAGACTGATCAGATTGGAAACCACGCTTGTCGCAAAAAGTGCTGCAACAAAAGGTATCATGTATCTGAATTTCTCACCCATGTTTCCGACTACAAAGCTATTGGCTTTCTCTACTATAAGCTCAGCCAACGCCTGTCTCTTGGAAATATTCTCTTCTTTCAGATCATGTGTCAGCCAGATGCACAGTCCTGTAATCAAAATCATTACGATCCAGCTTACTACCATTGTCTCACTGATCCTTAACGGTCCGAGAAAAGGCACATTGATGGGCAATGTAAAGAATATCCTTGCCCCGGTAATATCCAACTCCATACTCTTTATTCACCTCCCGTCTCTACCGGTCTGTTTTCCGGCTTGATAGAACAGATATTTGTAATCCGTCTTGCTGTCCGTTACCCGAATCTTTTCTCTGCAGCTTCATAAAAAATTTTTCTGATCTATAGCAATTTTATAGAATACTACAATTGTTATAATCACAGATGTCCGCCTGATTCCGGTCACATACAGCAACTATTTCTTATTATGAAAAATTCCTGCTATTTTAATTCCTGTTCCAGGAAATAAAAGCGGAACGATTCCTGCCACAAAATGGAAACATGGTGCAACGATCGCAACGACCACCCACAGCATCTGGAGCAGCATTCTCTGAGAATAACTTGCTTTAATTCTCATCCTCGCTGTGTCTTCATCTGTCGCTGCCGCAGCCTTCTGTACTGCCAGTCCCATGAAAAAGAAATTCAGGACTGCCACACATCCTCCGACTGCACCTCCAAGAAATACCGTATAATCAAGTGGTACTTTCTGAGGCATAAATCCATGCATTACTCCAAATATGATCCACATCAGTATCAATCCGATTCCTGTGATAGCTGCAACCCTCTGTGTTTCTTTCTTCACAGCCGGCTGGACATTATCCATTACACTGCTCATATAAATCTCCTTCTCATTTCTTATAAATGTCTGTTAAATGATATTTTATTTCTTTTCTTCTTATCTTCTTTCCTCTGCTGTCTGTTAATAGAAAGATAAAATTTATACGCCACTGTCCCGGAACCTCCAAGACCAAAGAAAAAACCGGGGATATACACCCAGCCCCCGACTCCCGTCTTCGAAACAATGAGCCAGCAAACTGCCAGGCATATCAGAATCGGTGTTATGAGAGACAGTCCAAGTTGCGACAACATGGTGACATTTCTGATAATCTCTGACCATTGTTTCATCGTCTTCTCCTTTCGTCAATTTTTTCTCTTTTTTCAACCAAATTTATAGTGAAATTGTAGCATATTTATCAAATAAATTCAATGTAATTGTGTGAATTATTCAAATATTTTTTTATATCCAATATTTTTTTGTTATATTTTTATCACGACTGATATATTATATACAATTCCAATATTACCGCCATATCTCATAATTATTTGCTTCAAAGCCATCTCTTTATGCTTTTTGATATGCGGATATATTACGACAGAGATTTCGCCAGAACAATAGACAAATAAAGCCGGATATCTGATAATCAGACACAGGAGCAACGTTTGTCTACTATTTTGTATTATCTCACTCCCCCAAAACGCAATCCAAACTGAATAAATTTTCAGGTCACAAAAAAACACGAAAACAAATATCATCAGAATAATTTCTGATATCCTTTTGCTTTCGTGTTTCTTTTTTTCTATTCTTTTTATTCTATCTCAGTGTTTTCCTGCTTCTACACTATTATTCCGTATATCTCGTCCCTATACATCATTATTCCGTATAAAGATATGCACTGCTATCCGGATCGTCCACGCTTTCACTGTCTATCCATGCCGGATTCAGAAGCAGATTCTTCTCAATCGTCACGGATTTCTTAGGCGCAGTTGTCTCTGCCGCTGTCCAGATCGTCTGATATCCCATTGCATAAGACTGCTGGGAAACGCATCCGATTTCTTCACCATTGCGGATTGCTTCCTGCTGTTTCGTCGTAGCATCTACTCCAACTAATGCCGGAGCATCACCCGCATCACTCTTTTCCAAACCAAGGTAAAGCTCTGTAACATCTGCATTTGTACAGAACACACCATCCAATGCCGGATATTTATCAAGAACCTCTTTCATGGCAGTTTCCATATCATCTACCTGATCAGAGTAAATTACTTCTACCACTTCAATATCCCCATATTTCTGGATATTATTCATAAATCCATCCACACGGTCCTGAACACTCTTTGTCTTCTGCTGTGCGGAAAATACAGCAACCTTTCCCATCTTTCCAAGTGCGCTTCCAAGCTGATAAGCAGCCATCTTGCCCACCTGCACGTTATCGGTTCCTCTGTATGCCTTTACCAGTTTCTTCTCAGATACATTGGAGTCAAATGCAACAACCGGAATTTCATTCTCTTTCGCAGCTTCAAGCTGTGCCTGGCAGGAATCCATATCACTTGCTGAAATACAAAGAACATCCGGATTCTCCGCAATAACAGCATCTATTGTATTAATCTGGCTCTCAACATCTTCTTCATTGTCCGGGCCCTCGAAAGTCATTGTGATCTGATCATCTTTCTTAAATCCATATGCATCGTTGATTGCCTTAACAGCATCTTCCATGCCCTTCTTAACCATCTTCCAGTATTCGCCCTTGACAGATTTACTCACCACCGCTATTCTGGATCCGGCTTCAATCTTTACATCAGTATCAATCTCCGGAATAAGCGGACTCTCATCCTGTTCATCCACCGCTTCTGCTTCTGAATCAGATTCCTCGATAGCGTCTGCCACTAATGGCTGAATTGTCTCTTCCACTTCTGCCTTGCTGCATCCTGTCAGCATAGTCAGCCCTGTCATCAAACTTATCGCTGCTACCACTGCTCTTTTCATTTTGATCTCCTCTTCCTTCAATGGTAAACTAATGAAGATTGCTGAAACCGCAATGCAGCACAACAATCCATAAATATCAGGTTATTCATAAAACAACTCTGCCCCAAACTCATGGGCATATTTCTTCCTACATTATACACATTTTACGGAATTCGTCCAGAGATTTTACACATTTTTCACCTTTGTTTCACACATCATCCAGGAATCTTATTTCATTCCATCCCTCAAACGCACTTCCGGCAGGCTTTACCCAAAATTCCAACTTCTTTTTCGTAACAGGATGCTGAAATCCCAGCCTTGCAGAGCAAAGCGCCAGCGGTTCCTGACCACTCTGCCGTGGATTATACTTTCTATCACCAACAAGCGGCATCCCGGCATGTGACATCTGCACACGAATCTGATGGTGTCTGCCAGTATCCAGACATATCTGTACCAGACTTCTCACTTTTCCATCCTGCTCAGTTCCCTCTTCTTCAATTCTCTTCGTCTCCAGTACTTCATAAGACAGCACTGCCTTCTTCGCCCCAACAGTCCCCGCTGCAACAACCGCCGAACTGTTGGTTCTGTTATCTTTCTTCAGCCAATCCTCCAGAATTGCCTTCTCTGCCTTTATCTCACCCTCTGTCACTGCCAGATAAATCTTCTTTATCTTTCCCGACGTCATCTGCCTGTTCAACTCTGCCGCCGACTTAGCATTCAGTGCAAACACCAGAACACCCTCCACCGGCTGATCCAAACGATGAACGATTCCAAGATATGGCATCCTTCCCGGAGCTTTCTGTGCAATATAATTCTTCAGCATACTCTCCATATCCATACTTCCAACCCGTGCACTCTGAACCGCAATCCCCGCCGACTTATGACACACCAGAATATCTCTGTCTTCATATAATATATAATCTCTGATATCTTTTATCCACATAAAAAAACTCTCCTTTTCATGGAGAGTATAACTTAATTTCATAATTTACGCAATCTGCACGTCAAAAACGGTCATCACTTTTTACTTTCCTCAATTTCAAAAATGATGACCGTTTCAATGTTCTTCGTTATTCAATTTATTTTCCTCTTAGTATTCTTTCTATAACAATATTTATTTACAGATTACTTTATGGGTTTCACTATTTAGTTTTTCTATATCTGAATTCTTATCCTCTTTCCTGCTCATAATTCATATGGCTACTTATAATCTGATTCGCCTCTGCTTTCTTCGATATCAGTTACTTCACTCATCTGAAACTACTTAGAAAGTTCTATAGATTTTAAATTATAATTTCACGTATTATAATTTACTATTTCTGAAATATCGGATACACTTTTTCATCAACGATTCGTGTTAAGCAATCATAAACTTAACTTCTTAAATTCACAACTGTTTAATTCCCTTATGTGCGTTTCATACTTTCTTTGAACATTAATGGCAGATGTTCTAAGCTTTATGTAAAATATCACTTGAAAAAGTACCTTAATATTTCTCTTCTGATATCTTTGTATACTTACTATGTATTCGATATCCTTCTGATGCAAAGCTTCAATCCATATCCCTAAACTTCTGATATGCATTTCAAAATATCGTTCTTACCTTCAATTTCTCTGTTCCCTGGAACTCCTCTTCCCGGCTAACTATTGAGATAAGGGTTATACTCTCTCGATAAATATTTCTTTACACATTTATCAAAATCCTTGTATCAGGTCTGTGACAGATATTCAATATAAGTTATCGCTTCTATAATACCCTAGATACAAACTCTTTTTCCCTTACTAAACTGTGCGTATATTTAATATAAGGAAAACACTCTCATTTACAATTCTATGTACCAGGTCTTTCTTGCAGGAAATTCGGTTCCTGTCACTCTCATATTGATAAGTTTATAACTTCTTTCCCAATGGAATCACCTGAACCTTTCTCTTATTTTTCATCCTTTCCATTGTAACATTTATATATACTATGAATTGAATGAATTTCTTTAATTATTTATTCTGTTTGCTGTTCTCTTTTGATGTCATTATAATACCACCCTGGTTCCTATTTGTCAATACATTTTTATATTTAATTTCATTATTTTTGTTCTATTATTATATTATTTGTATAAATTTCATAATATTTATATTCATTATATAATTTTCAGACTTTT
>OHAD01002770.1_pt1 | contig 12476 bp, 10 predicted proteins | sample 1577011 | NCBI WGS metagenome assembly OHAD01 (sample SAMEA3541510, study PRJEB24748) | human gut metagenome | biome: human gut; feature: human-associated habitat; material: faeces | place: China | collected 2012
GACAGCGGGAAATTGTCTGAAAACAGAATTTGGGAGGATGGTGGAAATTCCTCATCTCCTGCCCACAGCAAAAACTGTACGCGATGCCCGTTGATAAATTCAAACTCGTATCCGGCATCACCGTGTCCGCAATTTACTGCCCCCAGTGCTTCCATTTTGTTTTTAAATTCCTGCAATTTATTTCCATAAGAAAAAGCAAGCCGCATCATACATCTTCCGTTAAACTGACGGTAATAAACTTCTCCATGCGGCACTTCCCGATAAGTCAGAAACTTTCCGGTGCCTTCTGAGTACACACCCCTTGTTAAAAATCGGATTGCCATGATCTTTGGCGGAACGCCATCCTCCATGGCTCCATATCCTTCATCAAATGGATTTGCCTTTCGGATGGTACATTCCGGCCATTTTACAAGAAATGCTTTCTGCATCATTCGCACTTCAAATTCCTGTGTCTCTTCATGCCAGGGTACTCCCACCCTGGCTGCGGCCTCTTTTGGATCGATTGCTGCAAATTCCTCCAGATAATGTTCAAAAGGAATTCTTTCTTTATTATCTTTTTCGTATCTTACCTGCATAAAATTCTCCTTTTGATGCCGCATTTATCTTCCGTCTCACATACGTTCGACTTGAATTTTACCGATTCGGAAACAGGGATGCATCTGTATGCGGCAGGAAACATGCCCCTACAAATTCATCCATATACTGCGGAATCGTACTGAGTTCAATATATGTCATATTAGCGGCAAGTTCATATACTTTTCGCTCGGATTCGGTAGAACAGAGCATCGCATACGCACCTGCCAGTGATGTATTTCCTACATAATGATACATTTCAACCGGAATATCCGGGAACATTCCGATATTGATCGCATTTGCCATGTTGATACCGCTTCCGATACCACCTGCAACATAGACATTCTCGATCATAGAAATATCAAAGTCACAGTAAGAAAGCATGGTGCGGATTGCAGAGAAAATAGCTCCTTTCGCACGGATAAAGCTGTCGATATCCACTTCTGTGATTTCTACATCTTTGCTCGATCCTGCTTCTTCGCCTTCAAATGCCAGCACATAGCTGCCCATTCCGTCTGCATCGCGTTTCACGCGGCGGCCTTCTCTGACAAATTTTCCTTTTGGATTGATGATCTTGCAGCGGAACAGCTCACTGATAATATCAATGATACCGGAACCGCAGATACCAACCGGTTTTGTGCCTTCATTGCCAACGATCGTCAGCTTCGGCTCCATCGTTTCTGCATCTATCGTACATGCCTCGATCGCACCGTCGGTCGCTCGCATACCGCAGCTGATATCTCCGCCCTCAAAGGCTGGTCCTGCTGAACATGCACAGCTGAACATAAAGTCTGAATTGCCAAATACAATCTCACCGTTGGTACCAAGGTCGATAAACAGAGAGAATGGCTCCTGATTCCACAGCATCGTTACAAATGCTCCGGCTGTGATATCTCCGCCGACATAACTGCCGATATTCGGTGCAAGAATGATATGTGCATCCGGATTTACTTTGATGCCAATATCTCCTGCAAAAATCGAATTGGTCTTAAAGAAGGTCGGAATGTACGGTTCCATGCGAACCGGATCCGCATTAACTCCAATCAGAAGATGGTTCATCGTGGTGTTCGCTGCAACCGACATACGGTAAATGTTCATCGGGTTGATCTTTGCCTGACGGCACATCGTCTGTACCAATGGATTGATTGTCTCTTCAATGATCGCTTTCTGAAGTTTGTCCTGACCGCCCGGTTTGCGGGATTCGATAATACGGTTGATAACATCCGCACCGTAGCGAATCTGACCGTTACCGCTTGATCCTTTTGCAAGGATCTTTCCATCTGTCATATCTATGATGATCGCAGATACGGTTGTGGTACCAATATCGATTGCAAGTCCTGCAATGACCGGTGTTTCGTCCGCACCGCAGATATCATAGACAAAAATGTCTTTTTCTGTTTTCCGGATCACAACGTTTACATCAAAATTGTGTTCACGCAGTACCTGTGCCATTTTATGGATCACAGAATATGGAAGCTTCACACGCCGCATTCCGGTAATTTCACGGATGGCTCTTGTCAGACGTTCGTTATCCGGCATAGTGTCATCCAGAGTTGGTACATCCATTTTAACATGAATGTTTTCAAGATTATTTTTGAGTTCGATACCTGCTTCTGTAATAGATTGCTTAATATTATCAAAGATTTTTACTTCATCCGGTGATGACAGATCCGCAACTTTCATACGGCTACGATATGCGGAAGCAATATCTGGCACCATTACAGCAACATCCGCATTTATTTTGCTGCAGCATGCCAGACGCCATCCCTGTGCATATTCTTCATCACTGATGTGTCTCGTCTGTTTGGAATCCAATTCTCCCTCTACGAGTTTTACTCTGCATTTTCCGCAAGATGCATTTCCTGAACAAGGTGCATCGATAGCTACATTTGTTTTTCTCGCTACCTCAAGAAGGCTCTCACCGAAAGCAGCGAAGACTGTGACATCTTCGCTGTTTTCAAACTTAAAAGTAACCTTATACATTTATTAGATCTCCAGATAGGAGTCAGCATACAGAGTATTGCCTTTGAATACATCACAGGATTTGATGGTTTCCATCAGACGCAGGTCGTTCGGGTTAACGATTGCAGAAGTCAGACCCTGCATCATAGCCATTGCAACCAGGGCGGAATCCATGATCGGACGGATTGCTTTTGGCATACCGTTGGAGTTATTGGACAGACCACCTGTAGAATTCAGTCCCATATCAGAGAACATTTTGATACATTCCAGAACCTGCATCTGTTTGTCCTGCATACCTTTTACTACCAGGAAGAGCGGATCGAACCACAGATCTTCTGCTTCCATACCATGTTCCAGACCTCTTTCCAGAAGCATCTGGCAGTAACCCATACGCTCATCGTTGTCTTTTGCAATACCTTCGCCGTTACACAGTGCAATAACGATTGCATCGTTTGCAGCTGCAAGGTCGATGTTTTCGATTCTTCCTGCAGCATCTGCAGAGTTTACGATCGGTTTTCCTTTAGAACGGTTGTATACAGCGATACCGGCTTCGATGGCTGCTTTATTGGATGTATCCAGTGCCAGAGGTACGTTGTCAAATTCACCCTGCAGCAATTCAACTGCCCATTTCATCAGATCCGGGCCATATCCTTCTGCCGGTCCGATGTTTACATCCAGATATGTAGCTCCTGCATCCAGCTGCTGTTTTGCTCTTTTTAAGATCGGTTCCGGATCTCTTTCCAGAAACGCTTTATTTACTGCTGGAGCTGTTGTTGAAAGTCTTTCTCCGATTGTAACGAATTTTCCCATTATTTTGTTCTCCTTTTGCTTGTATATTTAGTTTATGCAAAGTCTTTCATGAACTTAACAAGCTGAACTGCTTCGTTTGGAGCAATGATGATCTCCCAGCCCGGCATTTTTGCTTCCAGCTCGCCCTTCAGGACAGCTACTTTACCAGGGATGATCAGTTTTCTGCTCTTAATCTTTCCTTCGATATCCTGTTCCTGGAAGAACTTGGCGATAGAAGAAGAAGAGAATTTACCAGCAGCCCATGATGTCAGTACGGAAAGACCGCCAGCATCATTGATAATCAGGTTTACCGGTACACCGGAACGTTCCAGCTCTCCGGAAACCAGGAAGTAAGTCAGTGCGAAGTCTACGGTTGTCAGGCATACAGAGTTTTCATCTGCTCCGTTCAGAGGATAGATGCCCGGTTCCACTTTCATTGGCTTCTGAGGATCGGTGAACAGGTTCTGACGCAGACCATACAGAGGCAGAGCTTCTGCATAACCGATATGTTCTGCAACGATTACGGAACCATATTTCATTGTGAACAGGGACAGCAGTGCTGCCTGTTTGTGAAGATCACCTGCTGCAATTTTGTGCAGATTTACAATAGAAGGATATCCGAATGTTCTGTCACCGTCTTTGATTGCTGCCTTACGGATCTGAACTGCATTTTTGAATGTCTCTTTTACGTCTGCTCCGGTTACATCGATCACCAGATTCTTGTTTCCAAGACCTTCCAGCTTTTCTACTGTATCGTGGATTTCAGACAGATCTGCTCCGCTTACGCCAAGTACAACACCTGCTGCTGTGGCAACAGCGTTCATTGCTTCGTAGTTGGAAGCATCTGCACCATTCAGGATCGGTTTTCCATCTTTGCATACTTCCAGTGCTGCTTTTGCAATTTCTGCATCCTTACAGTCAAGGATCAGGATACGTCCTGTCTCTGCTGCTTTTTTCACCAGCTCAACATAATCCTGTTTGCCATCTGCACTGTAATTTACATATACCATCTCAACGAACATACGCTCGCCGATACGTTCATAATCAACTTTTTTAATGTCCTCAAGTTTCTGTGCAACCGTCTCATCATCCATGCATGTGCAAAGAGACATTGCATATCTTGTTCTGCTTACGAAGGTTTTTTCATGACGGAACAGAACGGTTTCGCCACCCAAAGACAGCTCTGCATCGCCTGCACCAACTTTGATTGTTTTCATTGGCGGCTCGGTAGCTGCTGAAAGTTTAGCCAGTGCTTCCGGTGCGAAATACGGACAAGCAGCGATATCAACTGCACCCTGTGCAACCTTCATAGAGAATGCCATACATGTCGGGCATCCACATTCTTTACAGTTTTTCTTTGGTGATAATTTAAAAATATCAAGACCTTTAAGTGCCATAATTACATCTCCTCCTTAACGCAACTCTTAGACTAATTCTTTCATCAGACCAGAAATGATCTTGATGGATTCCGGATGTTTCAGGATTACCGCATTGGAACCGGCAGCGATAACTGCCATTGCAGTTTCTACTTCCATATCAATTCCACGTTCTTCCTGTGAGCCCCATTCAGGAGCATCTGTTTCAGAAGCCATAGCTTCTTTTACACCCCAAGCCTCAGATGCTACCGGAGTAATGATCGGCATCTGCAGATTTGCATCGCCCTGCTGCAGAGCTGCTGCTTTTACACGATCCATAGTAGAGATAACATACTCAAAACCGTATCCAACTGCTGCAGTACCTACGTTCATAACGACACTCTTGCTGTCAACACCAAGCTGAGAGATCAGTACGTTAAGCTGTTTAGCCAGGTTGATATCAACAGCTGATTCAGCACCTACTACCTGTTTGTAAGCCAGGCCTGCTGCTGCACCTACTGTCTTGTAATTTTCTTCTTTTGCTGAGAGGATGACTGCATTTTTACCGTTCAGGGCTTCTGCCGCTTTTGAGAACAGTTCTGCATCTTTCTCAACATTTTTACATCCGCATACTACAAGTGGAAGATCAACTGCATCTGCGATTTCTTTCAGTTCACCGATCAGTTCTTCTGTAGATTTGTTTGCTCCGTTTGGATCTCCGCCTTCCATACGGAAACTTAAAAAGTCTACACCTTCCATAGAAGCTGCTTTTCTGGCCATATCTGCCAGAGTAGCACAACCTTCATAATATTTTTTGATGCACTCCGGCTCATGTTCCATACCGAAATCTGTGATCTCGATACCTACCTTCGGTGCATTTTCGATTGCAGCATCAAAAGAATACAGCGGGAATACATTCTCGCCTCCGATTTTCACTGCTTTATCGCCAGTACCAAACTCAACAGCGTTGATGCTGGCATTGAATTTTCCTGATTTTGCTGTAAATGGCATTTCTAAAAATCCTCCTTCATGCTTTTTAGACTGTTATAAAAACATTACTTCTATTTTACAACAGCAGCCTATAAAAATCAATTATTTAACAATAAATTATAAAATTCGGCTTTCCGGACGATCCGCATAAAGCCAGAAAGCCGATATTTGTTACAAATGTCTGCTCCGCAGTCGCTTGTTTTCTTTCCTCTCGTCCTTTCGGACATCTCCAGAATCACAGCTTCGCTGTTTCGCACTTCGTGCTCCTGATTCTGTCGCTAATACCTCGGGTGAAATCAAATGCCTGCTTCGCAGTCGCTTGATTTCTTTCCTCGGTATTACATCATCGGTTCCATGGTCAGAGCCGGATGTCCTTTTTCTTCGAGGTAGGCCAGCAGTGTTTCCGGATCTTCTGCGATGGTCTCATCTGCGATCATATCACAGAAGTTATCAATGCCGTACAGCTCTTTTGCTGTTGCGTTCAGTCTTTCTGCTACCTGTTCTTTCAGTTCTTTCGGCATCCATACGATACGTGCTACTCCGCCTTCTGCTTTCATGAATTTTTTGGAAGCAATGAAATGTTTTCCATGTCCCATAAATCCAGGAGTCTGTACTCCACCACCTGTCATGGAAGCCAGTTCTGAGAATGTCATACCGATCGGAGTCATACCTGCATATTCACGGTTTGCGATGCAGACACCGTTTGACAGCGGCTCGATACCACAGATACACTCGAAGCATCCACAGGATGTCATTGGTTTTTCAATGATAGAATACAGGGATACGTCTTCCAGGGCACCCTGGGAGAATTTCTGAACTGCTTCGTTTACGTCTTCGTATTCACCGATACGTTCATCGATCGGTCTTTCTTTTGTGATAACCTGGCATGGTCCCTGAGGATCCAGCTCGTTGGTTGCTTTTGCATCCAGCCATGAAACAGCTCCGCAAAGTCCCAGTCTTTCCGGTGTAACCACGCATACGTGGGATGGGGAGAATGCCTGGCACATGATACAGCTGTAATATACATCAACGCCTTCGTCTGTCAGTGTGTTCAGACGCTCATCACGTTTGTCAAACAGCGGCATAGCTACTTCATGACGGACTCTGGTACATTCTGCAGAGTCTGTGTAGATTGTTACCTGACATTTATCTACAACGGCTGCGAATTCGCTTTTTACTTTTGCATACAGAACTTCACCGATATGTTTTGCACGGAAGCCTGCTTCAAATGTCTCTTTGCTTACACGGATACGGATCATATCACGCTGACCGGTATGCATCATACCTTCTACACAGTTCAGGTATGAGTGGAATTTACGCTCGAACACCGGTTCAAAGTCGGACTGCATACTCTTTCCTGCTACTTCTACTACATAACAGATGCTCTGTTTGCTTCCTACCGGCATTTCGTCGATGTCCGGTCCTACCAGTGTGATCTTGTGATCTTCGATCTCAGATGCATCCTTTGTCATAACCAGCTCGCAGCAGTCTACACGGGAGCCGTCGAATTCAACCTGCATATCGCCGCGGCGGATGATCTCACCTTCAAATGCAGATGCGAATGCAACCGGAATGTCGATGTTTGTGATCTTGATCTTGATATCTCTTGCTTCCAGAGAAGTTGCGTTGAATTTGGAAACGTCTGGCTGAACGATCAGGCTCTTTGGAACTTTGAAAGTATCTTCGTTTGTGATTACTGGGAAACCAAGTGCGATCGCACCTGCTCCACATGCAACGATAACCGGATCAAGCGGTGCAAATGCATTTACAAATGCCGGTACACGTTCCATGGTGTATTTCATCAGGCCTGCTGCATCACCCGGCTGAATGTTACCGAAGATCAGAGCTGCTCTTACTGCAACGGATACAACATGTATTACACTTGTAACATCTTTGCCCAGAGGGATCACACGTACGTTTGCACCTGTTTTGTAGCCAAGTTCTTCACACTGATCAATGATACCGCCAACCAGTGTAACCAGGATACCCTGTGACTGATAGCTCTTTACCAGGTCAACGCCTTCCTGTGCAGTCGGTGCAGCACCAAGGATAACTGCAACACCCGGGATATCACCTGTTACCAGCGGTACACCAAGTTCACGGATCACTGCATCTGCCAGATGTCCGTAGCACGGAGCTTCGTATGGTGCAGCTCCGTCAATATATTTCAGTACTTCGATAAATTCTGCACACAGAGCGGTTGCAATACCGGACATAAATGCATCATTTAATTTCTGCTCTCTTGTCATCAGGGTTTTTACAACACCCAGAGCTTCTTTTAACTGTCCCAGTGTAGCAACCTTTGTACCGGTTACTGCATAATAACATGGCAGGCTGTAAGCCGTATCCGGGAAAGCAATCGCTTTATCTGCACCATGTTTTTCGATCGCAGCATCGATTGCACCCTCTGTCAGGCCATATACGGTATCATTTCCACTGAATACAACATCAAATAATGTCACTTTATTTACCTCCTTTGGACAGATCTGCGTCTATCCTGCTTTTTATTATTGAAATCTCTGCTTTTGCGTTCGGGCTTACATCAAACGGTGATCTTCCCTGACGGTCTGCATCGATTATTTCTGAATTGTAATGAATAAATCCAAGCAAATCTTCCTGTGGTATTTTGGAACGGATAAATGCTTCATCATCCTCGTTCCTTACTTTGTTGGCAACCACGCGTACCTGGCGAACTCCAAGTTCCGCTGCAAGTCTCTTTACATTTTTATAAGTCTGGATACTTCTTGCCCCTGGTTCGATCACAACAATGAACTGGTCCATGCCTTCTGTCGTTCCACGGCCAAGATGCTCAAGCCCAGCCTCCATATCAAGAATTACAACATCGTTGCTCCTTAACACCAGATGATTGATGATGCGCTTCAACATCACATGCTCCGGACACACACAGCCGCTTCCTGCTGTTTCAACGGTACCAAGAACCAGAAGTTTTACGCCATTACAGGTTTTTGAATAAGCATCTGGTATATCATCCACTTTCGGATTCAGCTTGTAAAACTGATTCTGATCATTCGCACCTGTACGTTCCTGAATCAGCTTTCGCATCCTGGTGATCGGCACGATTGAATCCAGATCTTCTTCTGAAAATCCAAGTGCCAGTCCAAGATTTGCATCCGGATCTACGTCTGCAGCAAGAACATGCTTGCCTTCCTGTGCATACAATCTGGCAAGTGTGGCTGCAAATGTTGTTTTTCCGACACCGCCTTTTCCGGTAACTGCAATTTTCATATCACTATCCGCCTTCTATTTTTCTTTGCAGGGCGGATAAAACCGCCCTGCGTTTGTTTTCATAAAGATTAGATTCCCAGTGCAGTTCTCTTCTCTTCGATTCTTGCGATCATAGCATCGCCCAGTTTGTCGATATCTTTCTCTACGGTGTATGCGGCTTCTACCCAGTCACGTACGCCTTCTGTCAGCAGCTGTGCGATCTGGTCAGAACCGGATACATACGGATCAACGCCCAGGAACGTATCGATACCGGTAGCTACTACATAGTTACCGATGGATACTGCTTTTTCGGACATCCATTCCGGTGCACATCCGACAACCGGAAGCTGAGAAATGTTCAGGCCGGAATCTTTTGCCAGCTCTGCTGCCAGGATCATCATACGGGAAATATCTACACAGGATCCCATATGCAGTACCGGTGGGATATCCGCCAGTTCACACACTCTCTTCAGACCTGCTCCGCAGAGTTCTTTTGCTTCTTTGTCCATCAGACCTGCTTTTGCAGCAGCCTGTGCAGAACATCCGGAAGCAATGATAATGATATCGTTTGCGATCATTTTCTTCATCAGCTCGATATGGGCTGTATCCGGTCTTACTTTCGGGTTGTTACATCCAACCATGGCAACTGCACCGCGGATAACACCGGATGTGATACACTCCAGAAGCGGTTTTGTTGTTCCCATCTCATCAACCTGAGAGTTTGCAACGCCATCCAGAGTTTTGACGATTGCTTCTACAGAATATCCAACGGTTGCTTTCTGTTTCATATCCGGGATATGTACCAGTTCCGGTTTTCTGTTCTTGAAGTTTTCGATTGCCATCTTAACGATTGCTTTTGCGTTTTCTCCTGCTGTCTCTGCATTGAAGCGGATATAGTCAGCATCCGGCATCTGTGCAATCGGAGAAGTGGTCACAAACTTGGTATGGAAACATTTGCTCAGAGGGCCAAGTGCCGGGAAGATACACTGAACGTCTACAACGATTGCTTCACATGCACCGGTCAGTACTACGTTTTCCTGCTGCAGGAAGTTACCTGCCATCGGAATACCACGACGCATTGCAACTTCGTTTGAAGTACAGCATACACCGGATACGGTGATTCCCTTTGCTCCCATTTCTTTTGCGTAAGCGATCATTTCCGGATCATCTGCATATTCACAAATCATCTCAGACAGTGATGGATCATGTCCATGAACAACGATGTTTACGTTTTCAGCAACCATAACACCCAGGTTTGCTTCGGTTTCGATCGGCTTCGGTGTTCCGAACAGTACGTCTGAAAACTCCGTACCGGCCATGGAACCGCCCCATCCATCAGACAGACCAGCTCTTAAGGACTGACGGATCAGTGCCTCAGGCAGGGAAGAACATCCCATATGGGACATATGTAAAGAACATGATACCTCGCGGTCGATCGCTCTTGGTGCGATCTCTTCTCTCTCCCAGATCTCCTGTGTATGCTTTGGAGCTCTCTTTAAGAAGTTCTGTGTACCGAATACTTTACCGTACTCGCTCATTCCCAGATATGCCATCTCGTGTGCCAGATCATAAATATCTTTTCCTTCTAATACATTTTGATGCGTACTCTCCATCACAATATAAGATTTTACGTTATTGACATCTTCAGAAATGAATACGTCTGCAAACTTCTGCATTTCTGATTTTTTCTTTGATTTTACCGTCCCAGAAATCACTTTCTCTACACGTTTTTCGGGAACAAGATTTTTCTGCTCCTCCTTTGATTTGTGGGAATTCGGCTTATATTCCTCCATTAAGTTGTCTCCTTTCCGCTCACCAAACTGATCTTTCCAGGCAATATAATCTTTGTACCCGGAAGTCGGTTGTTTTTCTTTTTAAACTGATAAGTAAGGTTTGACCTTGCTTTCTTTTCTGAAACTGCCCGTGTAGAAGCAATCCAGCGATTTGCAACACAGTTGTCAAATTCCATAACTGGGCCATCATACGAATACATGTTCATAAATTTCACCTCCGGATAAAAGAAAAAAAGGGAAAGCACCTTGTTACAGGTACTCTCCCTCGTGTTGAAACACATTTTTCTCTTTAAGCTTCTTCGGAATCCTCTTTCTCGTTCTCCACGATTGGCTCTTCGGGTTCATCCCACTCAGCATCGATAATCTGCTGCTCCTTCTGAGCTTTGATTTTGGCAATCATCGGCTTACCCACATACCTGTAGATTACAACACCTGCAAGTACGGCTAAACCGATACCGGCCGCAACCTTAAACCCCTTACCAGAACTCGCTTTAACGATTTCCTCTGTGGCTGTTTCCATAACCTCTTCGTTGTTCATGATTTCATTGGTTTCCATGTTTATTCTCCTTTCAATTTTTGAAAATGTGTGGTTCTTCTTCCATTAAAGCCACTGTTTTTTTCGCGCGTCACATCAGCTCACTGAAATCGTATCTCGGAGCAATACTGTAATCAATCACCAGGCAGGGAGTTCCATCGCCGGCCAATTGAGAACTAAATGATAGATTAATATACCCATTATCAATATTCCATCCCAACTCATCGCCGATTTTGATATTATCCAGACCGACTTCGTAGTAGAAATCATTTAAGGATACATACATCTCATCGCGCATCTGACGATTTAATTCACATTCCGCTTTCTTAATTTTGTCGATATCGCCTTTAAAATATCTGCCAGAAATCGCGTCATAGCAGAGCGTATTTCCCTTTTCTGTAATGATTACCTCTCTTGTTACCACTGGATTTTTCTCGATTTTATCCTTTGCAACGGCATCTTTCACAGTTTCGTGCTTCTTCTCTCCGAACATCTCAACGACTTTTCCCTGATAATCCTTGAGAGCGGATTCCGATAAGGTATATGCCGTTGCAAGTGCTGCATTCCGTTTAGCGTTTACTGAGCTGGCTCCAATTAAACATGCAATGGAGAGGGTTCCCGTAATCGCTGCCGGAATATAACATAACCAAGTTGTTTTTACCACATCCGCGACTTCAAGCTCCTCGGCTCCAATTTCCTCTTTTCTTTCCTCAATGAGAATCAGTGCTTTCGGCGTTGCCCGGACCGCCATGACAGTCGTTGTGATCATACCGGCAATACCAATTCCTGTAAGAATTTCAGGGCTGTGCTTTGCCATGGATGTTCGAACTGACGACAAAACTTTTGATATGTTCGATTTATTCATTATCTCATTCCTCCAAATATCACACTGAATATCGTTTTAACCATGTCAAGAGCCTGATTCTCAGTAAAGCCGGCACGAACAAAGCTGTCCATAATTACTTTGGTTTCCGCTGTTGCTTTATCGTACTGCTTATATTTTTCTAACTTCTCAATTTCCTTTTTCAGAGTATCAATCTCATTTTCTTTATTCCAAATTTCCATCTTTAACGCTGCTTCTTTTGTAACCATTACATCATTCTGACAATAATGCAGAATGTCTTCTGAACCAGCATCAAAGCCCCAAGGATAACGGCCAGATCTACGGGGCACAGGGCCCCTGGATTCCTGCTTAACCAACCAGAATTCCGGACGAACCCCCGAAGAGTTCGAAGCGTCGTTGCAGTTCGCATA
>OHAD01002773.1_pt1 | contig 12463 bp, 7 predicted proteins | sample 1577011 | NCBI WGS metagenome assembly OHAD01 (sample SAMEA3541510, study PRJEB24748) | human gut metagenome | biome: human gut; feature: human-associated habitat; material: faeces | place: China | collected 2012
TGCTGTATTCCTTGCAAGCGTACTTGGCGTAGATATGGGTATGTTCTACAAACGTCGTGATTACAGCCACATCGTAGACGGTACAAACCCGATCGTCGCTCATGAGTTCCTTGGTTCTTCTCTGGACGGCAAAGATGTATGGGTTGTTGATGATATGATCTCTTCCGGCGGAAGTATGATCGATGTTGCCCGTGAGTTAAAGAAACGTAACGCTGGCAGAATCTTCGTAATCGCTACTTTCGGTCTGTTCACAAACGGTCTTGAGAAATTTGATAAAGCCGTAGAGGAAGGTCTGATCTACAAAGTGGTTACAACCAACCTTACTTACCAGACACCGGAACTGTTAAGCAGAGATTACTACATCAGCTGTGATATGAGCAAATATATCGCTTACATCATTGATACATTAAATCATGATGCATCTATCAGCGATCTGCTTGATCCATATCAGAGAATTCAGACTCTAGTTGCTAAATACAAAGGGGAAATTCCAAAAGAGGATGAGGAGTAATATTCAAATCTGATCATAAGAAAAGAGCGTCCGACCGGGCGCTCTTTTTTGAGTCAGAAGAATCTTGCATCTCCTCCTGATATAGGGAAGTCTCCTTATTTATTACTTTTGCAGAATTGAATGAAGGACGTACTTAAATTGGATTAAAAAAAGAAGCATCGGAATATCCGGTGCTTCTTCACTAAACTGATATACTATAAAGTTACATACAGAGCAAAAACTTTTCCATGGCATTTAAAGCATCTGCTTCATCTGCGCCTTCAGCCTCAATTTCAACTTCCACACCGTTGTGCGGGTTGAAAGCCATGATCCCCATAATACTTTTTGCATTGATGCGATGATTTCCACGCACCAGATACAGTGAGCTGGAAAACTGGCAGGCTACCTGTACTAACTCTGCAATTGGATTATCGTACTTATTTACGACATCTGCAATGACAATTTCTTTCTTACTCATACGTTTTTCCTAACCTCCGTCTAATACACTATTGTAGTTTAGTCCTTATTTCTATGTTTGACAAGCATCTTTTCAAAAACCGTTACTTTTACTGAAATGTCATGCATTTTTTATCATTTCTTGGTCGTTTTTTCACGCAAAAAAAGGACTGCGGAACAGTTGTTCTGTCCCACAGTCTCTTCATTTTTATCAAGCAAAATGTATGCCAATTTTATCTTTTTTCAAGATTTCAATGATTAGCAAACACCCTGTGCAAGCATAGCATCTACAACTTTCTCGAAACCTGCGATGTTAGCGCCTGCAACATAGTTGCCCTCTTTGCCGTAACGTTTTGCAGCGTCATCGATGTTGTGGTAGATGTTAACCATGATGTCTTTCAGTTTTGCATCTACTTCTTCGAATGTCCAGCTAAGTCTCTCGCTGTTCTGTGACATTTCAAGTGCAGATGTAGCAACACCACCAGCGTTTGCAGCTTTACCAGGTGCAAAGATCACACCATTCTCCTGCAGATACTGTGTTGCTTCTAATGTAGTAGGCATGTTAGCACCTTCGCATACAGCTACGCATCCGTTAGCAACTAACTGTTTTGCATCTTCAAGGTGAAGTTCGTTCTGTGTAGCACATGGAAGAGCAAGGTCAACCTTAACAGACCATACACCGCGTCCTTCATGATATTCTGAATTAGGACGGTAGTTCTTGTACTCTGTCAGTCTTGCACGTTTTACTTCTTTGATTTCTTTTAATGCTGCAACGTCGATTCCATCCGGATCATATACCCATCCTGTAGAATCACTTGCTGTTACAACTTTCGCTCCAAGCTGCTGAGCTTTCTGGATTGCATAGATTGCAACGTTACCAGCTCCGGAAACTGCAACTGTCATTCCCTTGATGTCTTTTCCGTTGATCTTTAATAATTCTTCTGTTAAGTAAAGAAGTCCATATCCTGTAGCTTCTGTTCTTGCCAGAGATCCGCCGTAGCTTAATCCTTTTCCTGTCAGAACACCTTCATACAGACCTCTGATTCTCTTGTACTGACCGAACATATAGCCAATCTCTCTTGCACCTGTTCCGATGTCTCCTGCAGGAACATCTGTGTCAGCTCCGATATATTTGCAAAGTTCTGTCATAAAGCTCTGGCAGAATGCCATTACTTCTCTGTCTGATTTGCCCTTAGGATCGAAGTCAGAACCACCTTTACCTCCGCCGATTGGAAGTCCTGTCAGTGAGTTCTTGAAGATCTGCTCAAATCCAAGGAATTTGATGATACCAAGGTTTACAGATGGGTGCAGACGTAATCCTCCTTTGTATGGTCCGATTGCGCTGTTAAACTGTACACGGTATCCTGTATTAACCTGAACCTGTCCTTTATCGTCTACCCATGGAACACGGAATTTGATCTGTCTTTCAGGTTCAACAAGTCTTTCAAGAAGAGCGTCTTTTCTGAATTTCTCCTCGTTAGCCTCTACAACAACTCTTAATGACTCTAATACCTCTTTTACTGCCTGGTGGAATTCTGGCTCTGCAGGATTCTTAGCTACTACTTTCTCCAGTACTTCATCAACATATGACATAGCTTTCTACCTCCTAAAATAATATACGTATCCTTTTCAAAAGCGTCCCTGTCCAACAATTTGTCCAAATACTGCGATCCAGCCGCCAGCTGTTTTTTCTACACGCTTTGGAATAAAAAAAGCAGATGACTTACGCCATCTGTTTTTCCCTGACGCCTTTGTCCTTTACTATTGTAAAGCAAACAAGTGTATCTGGCAAGATATTTTTTAGAGTTTTTATTATTTTTTGCAACTTTTTACAAAACCCTTGCAGATTTTGCAAGGGTTTTGTGCTTTTTCTCATGTTATATTCATTTTTATGAAACAGATTGCGCTCTAAATTGCATTTATTATAATACAAGGATGCCCATTTTTATCTCATTACCGGAAGTCTCAGACACCTGAACATTCATTATTTGAAGTATTTTACTCCTGATTCGAAGATCTTCATATCCTGTTCTCCGTAAATGTTCATTGCCACACTTCTGTTTCTTCTTTCTGAATGCGCCATCTTACCAAGTACACGTCCGTCCGGGCTTGTAATACCTTCGATCGCACAGTAAGAACCGTTGACATTCCATTCTTCGTTCATTGTGATATTTCCTTCCGGATCACAGTACTGTGTTGCAACCTGGCCATTTGCGAATAACTTGTCCAGCCATTCTTTATTTGCAACAAATCTTCCTTCACCATGAGATGCAGGGTTGGTGTATACTCCGCCAAGTTCTGCTTCTCTGAGCCATGGAGATTTGTTCGTTACTACTTTTGTATAGACCATCTTGGAGATATGGCGGCCGATCGTGTTGTATGTAAGTGTCGGTGAATCCGGCTGCTGTCCTGTAATCTCTCCGCTTGGTACCAGACCAAGCTTGATCAGAGCCTGGAATCCGTTACAGATACCAAGTGCCAGTCCGTCACGCTCATTCAATAATTTTTCTACCGCTTCTTTCATCTTCGCATTCTTAAATGCTGTTGCGAAGAATTTTGCTGATCCGTCCGGTTCGTCACCTGCACTGAATCCACCTGGGAACATGATGATCTGTGACTGTTCGATCGCTTTTTCAAATACTTCTACAGAATCAACGATATCAGATGCACTCATATTTCTGAATACTTTTGTGATTACCTTTGCTCCTGCTCTTTCGAATGCTTTCGCACTGTCATATTCACAGTTTGTTCCAGGCATTACCGGGATAAATACGGTCGGCTGAGCGATCTTGTGGTCACAAATATAAATATCAGATGTATCATATAATCCTGTCTCCACCTTCGCATCCTGTCCTTCCGCTCCGGAATTGGTCGGGAATACTTTTTCCAGTGTTTCTTCCCATGCAGATACTGCTTCGTCTAACGCAATCTTCACATCGTTATATTCAATAGCTGCGCTGTCTGTTACTTCACCAATTACAGTATAAGTAATTCCAAGTTCAGATACCTTATCAGCCGGTACTTCTGCGATGATATCTCCGAATGCCGGTGCAAATAAGTCTCTTGCGTCTACATCGTGCTCGATCTTCACACCCATGCCGTTACCGAATGCCATCTTGCTGACTGCTGCCGCAATACCATGTCTGTCCAGTGCATAAGCTGCTACGATCTTACCGCTGTGGATATCTTCTGTAAATTTACCGTACTGCTCCATAACTTTCTCGTATACAGGAGTGTCGTAATTATCTGTCTCAATACGAAGCCATACCAGTTTATCTCCGGCTTTCTTAAGTTCCGGTGTGATAATGTCTTTCTCTTTTGCAATGTCCACTGCGAAAGATACCAGTGTCGGTGGTACATCGATGTCTTCGAATGTTCCTGACATACTGTCCTTTCCACCAATGGATGGAAGTCCGTATCCAAGCTGTGCACTGTAAGCTCCGAGAAGAGCTGCGAACGGCTGACTCCATCTGTGTGGATCTTCTGTCATACGACGGAAATATTCCTGGAATGTGAAACGGATCTTGCTGTAATCGCCACCTGCTGCAACAATCTTTGCGATAGACTCTGTCACTGCATAGATTGCTCCGTGATATGGGCTCCATGTTGACAGATATGGATCAAATCCGTAACTCATCATACTTACGGTATCGCAGTCTCCTGTTAATACCGGAAGCTTGGCAACCATTGCCTGCGTCTCTGTCTTCTGATATTTTCCACCGTGCGGCATGAATACAGAAGCTGCTCCGATGGATCCGTCGAACATTTCTACCAGACCTTTCTGTGAGCATACATTCAGGTCTTTTAACATACCAAGCCATTTTTCTCTTACGTCTTTTACTTCTTCTCTTACGAGGATGCTGTCTTTTCTGTTCGGGATATCAACCGCTACAGTTGTCTCCTGGTGTGCTCCGTTGGTATCAAGGAATGCACGTGAAAGATTTACGATCTCTTTTCCTCTCCATGAAAGGACCAGTCTTGGATCTTCTGTTACGACAGCCACCTTTGTTGCTTCCAGGTTCTCTTCGGATGCATATTTCATAAATTCATCTACATCTTTTGGATCTACAACAACTGCCATACGTTCCTGTGATTCAGAGATTGCGATCTCTGTTCCGTCAAGGCCGGCATATTTCTTAGGTACTTTATCAAGGTCGATCTGAAGTCCGTCTGCAAGTTCTCCGATAGCAACAGATACTCCGCCTGCTCCGAAGTCGTTACATTTTTTGATCAGCTTGCTGACTTCTTCTCTTCTGAATAATCTCTGGATCTTTCTTTCTGTAGGTGCATTACCTTTCTGTACTTCTGCTCCACAGGTCTCGATAGACTCTTCTGTATGTACTTTGGAAGATCCGGTTGCTCCACCGCATCCGTCACGTCCGGTACGTCCGCCGAGAAGGATAATGATATCTCCCGGATCTGAAGTTTCTCTGATGACTGCACGTCTTGGTGCTGCCCCGAGTACTGCGCCGATCTCCATACGTTTTGCAACATAATTCGGATGATAGATCTCTTTTACTGCTCCGGTTGCCAGTCCGATCTGGTTACCATAAGAGCTGTATCCGTGTGCTGCTTCTCTAACCAGTTTCTTCTGTGGAAGCTTTCCTTTTAATGTATCTTTTACAGATACGGTTGGATCAGCGGCTCCTGTAACACGCATTGCCTGGTATACATAAGTACGTCCTGACAGTGGGTCACGGATGGCTCCTCCAAGGCAGGTAGCAGCTCCACCGAATGGCTCGATCTCTGTCGGATGGTTATGTGTCTCGTTCTTGAAGTTCACAAGCCACTCTTCTTCCACACCGTCTACTTCAATCGGCACAACGATACTGCATGCATTGATCTCATCGGATTCTTCCTGATCCTGTAATTTTCCTTCACGTTTTAATTTTCTCATTGCCATCAGTGCAAGATCCATCAGGCAGACAAATTTGTCTTCTCTTCCTTTGAAGATCTCGCTGTGATCAGCGATGTACTGTTTGTAAGTCTCTTCCATCGGCTCTCTGTAATCGCCGTCGCCGAATGAAACGTCTGTAAGTTCTGTCGAGAATGTTGTATGACGGCAGTGATCTGACCAGTATGTATCCAGAACGCGGATCTCTGTCATGGAAGGATCTCTGTCTTCTTCTGATTTAAAATAATTCTGGATATGCTGGAAGTCCTTAAATGTCATGGCAAGTCCGAGAGAATCATATAATTCTTTTAACTTGCTTTCTTCCATATCTTTGAATCCGTCAAAGATTTTTACATCTGCCGGCTCATCAAATACGGTAACTAATGTCTCCGGCTTTTCGCCCTGTGCTTCTCTAGAATCTACAGGGTTGATGCAGTGTTCTTTGATTGCTTCAAATTCTTCATCTGATAAGCTGCCTTCTCCTCCATGGATCACATAAGTTGTCGCGGTACGGATGACCGGCTGCTCGTCTTCTTTGATGAACTGAATACACTGAACAGCGGAATCCGCTCTCTGGTCAAACTGTCCCGGAAGGAATTCTACAGAAAAGATTCTGCTTCCTTCTTCTGCCGGAAATTCTTCTTTATATAATGTATCTACAGGTGGTTCAGAAAAGATGCCATTACATGCTTTCTCAAATGTCTCATCGGATACATTTTCCACATCGTAGCGAATCAGTACACGAACACTGTCCACGTCTTTGATTCCAAGATAGCTGCGGATCTCAGTCTTAAGCTCCTTGGCCTGTACATCAAATCCTGATTTTTTCTCCACGTACACTCTTTTTACATTGCTCATAAGTAATCCTCCATAAATGAATTTTTACACATTTTCTATTGTTAGTATAACACAACAATCATTATTTAATACAATTAATATATTTAAACGCTTTTATAATCTGTACTTATTAATCCTTTATCATTTTCATTCCCGTCAATCTATTTTTACGGATTTACGATTCCTCTGGCTTTTTATAATATTTTTTAATAACGAACAATACGATCCATATCACTACCAGCACCGCTCCAAATACCTCACTGATACGGATCACCATATCAGAAAAGAATCCTTCCGGCAGCATCCGGATCATATAATCAGTCTCCGGATTGAATATCCATAGATTATTGGTAAAAAACAGTTTATGAAAAATCGTAAAACACGTCGTAAAATCTATACTGAAAGCAATGCCAAGCAGTACACCTATGACCAGCCATACACCAAGTGCGATCGAATATGCCCTGCAAAAAAGTCTCTTCCAGTCTTTTTCCCGCTTTTTAAACATCGTCAGTATGGCTGCAGCTACAATCAGGCAAACTCCCCCGACCTTAATACCTCCCAGGAATAGATTCCTGACATCTCGCATATGCAGCCGGTCTCTTTCATTGAAGAAATCCTGCTCTTTTCCTTCCACCGTTGTTACAACTGACAGCTTCTCTTCTTTTCCGATCAGATAGTTCATCATATGTTCTGTCACGTACATGACATGGTCGATGTTCATATCCAGATCTTCTGTCACTTCATATTTCTGGTATTCTTTTTTGTAAAATCTATAATGACTGTCTCCATATACTGCCGCCCAGATACTGAATGCAAGTGCTGCGATCACTGCACACATCATGGCCACAACCGATATGAGCGTTGTTAATTTCTTCAAGTTTTTTTCCTCCTGTTCTTCATTATTATAACACTTCTATTGTAAATACGGTTGTAATTTTCTTTCATTTCACTTATAATACAGTTAAGATTCATTAGGAGGACTTATCATGGATATTAACTATGAGTTATATAAAGTATTTTACTATGTAGCTTCCACCTTAAGCTTTTCGGAAGCTTCCAAGCAGTTGTTTATCTCGCAGTCGGCTGTCAGCCAGTCGATCAAGGCATTGGAGAAAAAGCTGGATCAGACCTTATTCATCCGAAGCACCAAGAAAGTACGTCTTACTACCGAAGGAGAGATTCTTCTGCGCCATATCGAACCGGCGATCAGCCTGATCAAGCGTGGGGAAAGCCAGCTTCTCGATGTCGGCGTACGCGGAGGACAGCTTCACATCGGAGCCAGTGATACGATCTGCCGTTATTTCCTGGTGCCTTATCTGGAACGCTTCCACCGGGAATTTCCGGGAGCGCATATCAAGGTTACAAATGCGACATCGATCCGCTGCGTAGAACTCCTGGAGACCGGGCAGGTGGATCTGATCGTTGTCAATTCACCGAATTCCTATCTCGGAAATGTTCCGAATGTGAAAAAGATCAAAGATTTCCAGGATGTGTTCATTGCCAATGAAGCATTTAAAGAATTAAAAGGAAAGAAGGTTTCTTTCAAAGAACTTCTGGACTACCCGATCCTTATGCTGGACAGAAAGAGTACAACCAGTGAATATCTGCACAACCTGTTTCTTCAGAATCAGCTGGATCTGGTTCCGGAGATCGAACTCAGCAGTAATGACCTTCTGATCGACCTTGCCCGCATCGGACTTGGAATCGCATTTATTCCGGATTTCTGTCTTTCCCAAACAGCCGATTCGGATTCTCTGTTCATTGTTGAGACGAAGGAATCGCTTCCGGAACGCGAACTTGTCATTGCGCATAACGAGAAGGTTCCGGTATCCAAAGCCGCACAGGAGTTTTTATCTTATTTTTAATATGTTTACAAACTCTTTTTCCTGCCAAAGTATCCCCGAAAGAACTACCGGTGTCTGCTACTTTTATTTACTTTCGCATAAAATACCATGTGGCATATGTCCCTCATGGTATTTTTTTCTATCATATTGTTCTATAATATATTTTTCTATAAATAATATTTTTCTGATTCTGCTTACCTCTTATCCATCTGTTCTTCCTTCCAGAACCCTGCTATCTTTTCTTCGATATTTTCACTGTTACAGATCTGGAAATCATTCCACTCCCTCGGAAACACCTCCTGGCACCGCCGGTCCATAAAACGTTCATCCAAAAGTGCAATCACCCCTCTGTCCTGATCAGTCCGGATGACTCGTCCTGCCGACTGTAGCACCTTATTCATGCCCGGATACAAATAAGCATAATCGAATCCATTCAGATTCTTCCGGTCAAAATAATACTTTAAAAGTTCCCGTTCCAGACACACCTGCGGAAGTCCTGTCCCGATGATCATTGCCCCGATCAGTTTATCTTCCGTCAGATCAATTCCTTCTGAAAAAATACCACCCATCACACAGAAGCCGATCAGGCTATGTGCTCTTTCCTGTTCGAATTTTTTCAGGAATTCTTCCCGTTCCTGCTCCGTCATATATTGGGACTGTACTGCAACTTCAATCTGTTCCTGCGGCAGTTCCATGAATGCTTCCCACACTTCTTCCAGAAATCGGTAAGACGGGAAAAAGGCAAGATAATTTCCTGTTCTTCCTTTTATCACACGCATCATATATTCTGCATACTTACGGTACATCTCCGGTCCGCGTCTGGTATACTTCGTGCTGACATCATTTCCCAGAAGCAGTAATCTTTTGCTTTGTTCAAATGGAGATTCTGCATAGATCGCATAATCATCCTTTGCCGCAGATAACAGTTTCTTATAATAATTGATCGGAAGAAATGTTGCCGAAAATAATATCGTACTATTTCCTTTTCCCATATATTCCTGCAAGCATCCCGCCGGATTGACACAGAACAGATGCAGGTAAAACTTTCCTTCTTCACTTAGTTCTGAATAAATCAGATAATTTTCATCCAGCCGGTCATGAATATATATGAAATTACGGATACCAAAGTAAAACTCCAGTACCCCTTTCCGTATTACTTCATCTTTACAGTCTTCTATAAACTCTTCCAGCTTTGTCATCAAAGACAATAGCTTAATATACACATGTGACACACTATTCAGTATCTGGCAGCCGTCACATTCTCTTTTTAACTCCAGAAGCTGCTTATTGCAGCTCTCCAACGCCGAGACAAGTTTCGGTTCTCCGTATTTTACCAGCTTTTTGATTTTCAGAAAATCTTCCTTGCAAATACTGGTGCTGTACATGGTTCTCCCACGTTCGACCAGATTGTGTGCCTCATCGATCAGAAACAGATATTCTCCTTTGACACCGTCTCCGAAAAAGCGTTTCAGATGTGCATTCGGATCAAAGACGTAATTATAATCACATATAACCGCATCTACCCACTGCGATACATCCAGTGCCATTTCAAACGGACACACATTCCATTTCCTTGCCTGTTCTTCCAGCACTTCCCGGCTCATCTCGTCTGTCGATGTGAGCAGTTCATAAACGGCATCATTTACACGGTCAAAATGCCCTTTTGCATATGGACACACATCCGGATTACAGATGGTTTCTTCACAGAAACAGATTTTTTCTTTTGCCGTCAATGTGATGACCTTCATCTTCAGATCCTGTTCTCTCAGAATCGTGAATGCCTGACTTGCCACCGTTCTGGTGATCGTCCTGGCCGTCAGATAAAAAATCTTTTCTCCCAGTTCTTCCCCGACAGCTTTCACCGCCGGAAATACGGTCGCCATCGTCTTGCCGACTCCGGTAGGTGCCTGGATGAATAATTTCTTTTTTCTTAAAATGGTCCGATATACAGACTCAACCAGTTTCTTCTGTCCATCTCTGTATTCGAATGGGAATTCTACGGTTTTAATGGAAGCATTTCTCTTTGCTCTCCATGTCATCTGGTATCTTGCCCATTTTTCATATTCAGATACCAGCTTTTCGAACCATTTCTTAAGTTCTGCCCGGGTATATGTCTCCCGGAATCTGCGGATCTCTTCGGTATCCAGATTACAATACGTCATCTGCACTCCGATCTCTTCCAGATTATTTTGTTCTGCATAAATATATGCATAGCATTTTGCCTGTGCCAGATGCAAAAGCTGTGGTTCTTCCAGACGTTTCAGATCTTTAAATACACCTTTGATCTCGTCAACCACCACACGCTTCGGAAGTTCTATGATTCCGTCCGCTCTTCCTTCTACACTCAGGATAAATCCATCACACGGGATCTGATATCTTAACGGAACTTCTGCACGGTACTCTGCCCCCTGCTGTCTCTGGATTTTCCGATGTATGCGGCTGCCCTGCTGCATGGCATCCTTATCTGCCCCTCCGGTCCGGTTGTCAATATCTCCATGTCTTAATATAAATTCCACCAGATTCCGCACCGAAATGCGGATACACGGCTGTTCCAGATTCATGATCTGCTTTCCCCCAATCGTTCTTCATACATCGATCGAATCGCTCCCGTCATCCCTGCGATCACATCGATCACCGTCATGATATCTCCGCTCCGATTCTTCTGGTAAGCGTGGTAGCTTCCCTGGATACAATAGCTGAGCATCACATTCATTGCTGTATCTTCTTTCAATTCCGGGTATTTTTCAAAGATCATCTGCTTGATGCTCCGCTCGATACTATCCGCAAAATGATTCGCCTGACTGCCGGAAAATAAAATCGCCGTCAGGGAATTCTGCGATACATAAGCCATCAGAAGTTCCCGTGCAAACTCTGCCGGATGCTCCAGCAGATATTCCGGATGCTGGATACTGTTCGCAATCGACTGTACTACTTCTTCTTCCATCGCATCTGACAAATCGTAGATATCTTTATAATGCGCATAAAAGGTAGACTTATTGATTCTTGCGCTTTCACATAGTTCTTTTACTGTTATCTTTTCCAAAGGTTTCCTGGAACGCAGTTCGATAAATGCGTTCTTGATTCCCCGCTCTGTTTTCTCAATTCTAAGATCCATCTTACCTCCCATTTCCCAACACTTTCTCATATTCGTCGGTTATCCATCCTTTCGTCGGTTTTGTTGGTGGATACCTCCTCGCATTTTTCTTATAATATAATTATAAATCAAAAAAGCAACTACTGTCCATTATCTTTTCGACAGTTGATCTTTTACGTTGCATTTTCACGGAGGTTAATATGGATTTTTACGGATTTTACACAGGAAAAATATTCGACGCTTATGAATTTCTCGGCGCACACCCGGACAAAGACGGAACCACATTCCGTACCTTTGCACCTGCCGCATCACGCATTACAGTCATTGGGGAATTTAACGACTGGCAGGAATGGGAACTGAACAAAACTTATGACGGCAATTTTTGGGAATGCTATGCCAAAGGTGCAAAGCCGGGCATGATGTACAAGTACCGCATCTACAGACAGGACGGAAACTGCGTAGAGCACTGCGATCCTTACGGCTTCGGCATGGAACTACGCCCGGCCTTTGCTTCCATCATCCGCGATCTGTCCCACTATAAATTCAAAGACAGCAAATGGATGCAGAAGCGTTCGGTATGCAAGGACAAGCCGCTGAACATCTATGAACTGCATTTCGGATCATTTAAGAAGCCTTCTGAAAAGGCAGACGACTGGTACACTTATGTAGAAATGATCAACATCCTGATCCCTTATCTTAAGGAAAATGATTATAACTATATCGAGATCATGCCGCTCAGCGAACACCCGTGTGACGAATCCTGGGGATATCAGAATACTGGATTCTTCAGCCCGACATCACGCTATGGAACTGCCGAAGAACTGATGAAATTCATTGATGCCTGCCAC
>OHAD01002783.1_pt1 | contig 12411 bp, 10 predicted proteins | sample 1577011 | NCBI WGS metagenome assembly OHAD01 (sample SAMEA3541510, study PRJEB24748) | human gut metagenome | biome: human gut; feature: human-associated habitat; material: faeces | place: China | collected 2012
ATTCGTCGGTTCCTCCCTGAACAAGCTCCATATTGGTCATGCCATGTATGTCAACGGTCTTCATTAACGCACCTCCCGCTTCACAAATATATACTGCTCAAATACGTCTCGTTCATAGTGCAAGTTAAGCCTGCTCACTCATCAAGGACACATTTCCCCTTTGTACCATCAGCATTCATATAGTATCCATCTATAATGGTGCGATAGCCACCGCCAAAACTCCACTCATTTTTCTCAATGAATGCAATAAATTTATCAATAACTTCATCCATCGAGACGTCTTTTGGAATGGTAATGCAGCCTTGAATTTCAATTTCTTTTCCGTATTGATCTACTAATTTTGTTCCTTTTTCTTTATTGAACTGTTCCATGTAAGGCGCATGCTGGAAGTAGTTTGCATCAAAATCTCCACTGTCTACAACTTCGTTTGGCTGTACATAATCATCAAATACCGTTACCTCAAGGTCGTATCCCTCTTCCTCAAGGATCGGTTTTGCTGCTTCAAGGATCTCGGAATGTGGTGTCTCGGATGCTGCTACTGTAATGGTTTTGTCATCATCTGCTGCGAAAACAACGGATGTTCCAACGGTTCCAAGTACTAATGCTCCTGTGAGTGCTGCTGCGATTAATTTTTTCATAATAAAGTTCCTCCTCTTTTTTTAAAAATATATTTAGTTTCTACATTACAATCATTTTTTGATTTATTTTCTTTTATCCAGCTTGTTGGCGATCAACATACCAATAGTCTGGAAAATCTGTACCAGTACTACCAGAAGGATAACTGTCACCAGCATAATGTCTGTCTGCCAGCGGTTGTATCCGTAACGGACTGCAATGTCTCCAAGTCCGCCTCCTCCTACAGTTCCTGCCATTGCGGAGTAACCAAGGATAGTTCCTGTTACAATGGTAGCTCCTGAGATCAGGGATGTTCTTGCTTCTACCAGCATTACCCTAAATACGATCTGAAGGTTGCTTGCTCCCATGGATCTTGCAGCCTCGATAACTCCCGGGTCTACCTCATTTAAGGAAGACTCTACCATTCGTCCGATAAAAGGGATTGCCGCAATGGTAAGGGGTACGATGGTGGCTGTGGTTCCATAGCTTTTTCCTACCAGAAATCTGGTGAATGGAATGAGCAGGATCAACAGGATCAGGAATGGGATGCTTCGGAAAATATTTGCGATCACATCCAGGATCTTATATAGTACTGCATTTGGCCGCAAGCCTTCTTTGTCGGATACTTTCAGCAGGATTCCAAGGGGCATTCCAAATACATATCCGAAGAAGGTGGAAAACAGGGTCATGTATAATGTTTCCCCTACACCTGCGATTATCATATCGGTTACTTGTTTCGTCCACATAATCAGTTCGCCTCCCCTATCTCAAGTCCACGTTCTGTAAGGAATTTCTTCATCTCCGGTACATTGGTGCTGTCTCTCATGAACTGGAGGATCATTTCTCCTTTGGCTACACCGCCTACGTTTTTGGTGTTTGCCTTCAGAATGTTTACAGGTTCGTGGAAGGTTAATATAAGGTTTGCGATTACTGGTTCGAATGCGGAGTTCTCAGAGAATACGATTCGAACGATTTCGCCGTCCTGGATTTCGGACTGGGTAAGCTTTTTGCTTTCTACGTCGTTTCCAGAGTCCTTGCTGATCAGTTCTTTGGCAACCTGTGATTTCGGGTGGCTGAAGATTTCTTCTACAAGGCCTTGTTCTTTTACTTCACCGTCTTTCATAATTGCCACATGAGTACAAATCTCACGGACAACTGACATCTGGTGGGTAATGATCACGATGGTGATTCCAAATTTCTGGTTGATGTCCTGCAAAAGTTCAAGTATGGAGGATGTGGTCTGGGGATCCAGGGCGCTTGTGGCTTCGTCGCAAAGTAAGATCTGCGGATCGGAGGCCAGGGCTCTGGCGATTGCCACTCTTTGTTTCTGTCCACCGGAGAGCTGTGCGGGATAGGCTTTCGCTCTGTCTGCCAGTCCTACGATTTCCAGAAGCTCCAGGGCTTTTGCTCTTGCTTCGGCTTTTTTCTTCCCCTGAATGTACAGTGGGAAGCAGACGTTTTCCAGTACGTTTTTCTGCATGAGCAGGTTGAAATGCTGGAAAATCATTCCTATTTTCTCTCGCTCTTTGCGGAGTTCTTTGGGGGAAAATTCGCTGAGGGATTTTCCGTCTATCAAAACTTTTCCTTCGGATGGTACTTCAAGAAAGTTCATACATCGTACCAGGGTACTTTTTCCTGCACCGGACATTCCGATGATTCCGTAGATATCTCCGGTTTCAATGGAGAGACTTACGTGGTTCAGGGCTTGTACGGAACCGTCTTTGGTTTCGAAGGTTTTGCTCACATCTTGGATTAATATTGAAGACATGTCTTTCCTCTTTCCTCTTTCCTTTAAGTGGTGTTTCATCGTCGATATGGTTACTATAACACAATTGGAGTAAAAGTGTTAATTCATAAAAGTTAGGGCTAGTTATAGGGTAAAGCTATAGCTAAAGTGGACGCCAGCGGGGGAGGGATAAATCACGCTCACCGTCGCAACGTTCTGGTGAGCTAATGACTAACTGCGACTAATGCGCTCGGGAGAGCCCTCTCGCATAAGTCTCCGTAAGTCATGGATCTCACCGCCACTAAGGGCGCTCCTTAAATGGCTCGCTTAGATTTATCCCTCCCCCACTGGCTGTGTACTGGTTGGTGAACAGTTGGTTGCAGCGGACGTTTGGGCGGGAAGGCGCTGCGCTGTTTCCGCCCAAACTGAAAGTGGGGGGGGTGTAGTGGGTGGTTAGGTTCAGCTTTAGTTCCAAATGGAAGTTTATGTAAGTGTGTGGATTATCGTAATGCTTTGTCTTTGTATTTGGCAATTTCTTCCAGGTACTTCTGTCCTAACTTACTGATCGTGGTGCCTTTTCTTGCAAGGTAGCCGATGGTCATGACCTCGTCGGAGTCAAGCTTTACGGCGCAGTAGTCGGAGCCGTTTAGTTCTTCGCAGATGATTCCGGAGCAGAGGGTGTAGCCGTTGAGGCCTACCATCAGGTTCAGGAGGGTGGCGCGGTCGTTGGCTTTGATAAGGCGTTTGTATTCGTAGGTGCTCAGGACTTCTTCGGCGAAGTAGAAGGAGTTGTAGGTGCCTTGCTCGAAGGAGAGGCAGGGGTACTCGCGAAGGTCTTCCAGGGTGATCAGGTCGCGGTCGGCAAGGGGATGGCCTTTCCACATGTAGACATAGATGCTGCATTCCAGAATTGGGTGGAATTCCAAATTGAACTCGTGGAAAAGTTTCTCAAGGACTTTGTGGTTAAAGTCGTTCAGGTAAAGGATGCCGATCTCGCTTTTGAAGTCTTTTACGTCGGTGATGATGTCGTAGGTGCGGGTTTCGTGGACGGCGAATTCGTATTCGTCCATTCCGAACTGCTTCACCATTTCCACGAAAGCATTTACTGCGAAGGTGTAGTGCTGCATGGAAACACTGAATTTCTTCTTGGTATGTTCCTTGGAAACGTATTTGGATTCGATCAGCTCGTACTGCTCTACCACCTGGCGGGCGTAGCCTAAGAATTCCTCGCCTTCAGGGGTTACGGAAATTCCACGGTTGGTTCTGCGAAAAAGCTCCACTCCGATTTCCTCCTCCAGTTCACGGATTGCTGAGGACAAACTGGGCTGTGATATAAAAAGATTCCGGGCAGCTTCATTCATAGAATTGGAATTCGCCACCGTAATCGCGTAACGAAGTTGTGCCAGAGTCATATGGATTCCTCTTTTCTGTATTGTTCTATTTTACAGGTATGCACCTGTGTTTTCTTATCATAATTAATTCCGACTAACAGCAAGTTTCCCTTGTATTCTTCCAGACTGCGACAGTATTCTTTCTCCTTAATTTGCTGGATTGCACCTTCTGCGTTTTTATCCCATTTTAATTCAACTACCAATGCTGGTTTATCTAAGAAGCGCTTTCTTGGAACATAAACAATATCTGCAAAGCCTTTTCCCCCTGAGAGTTCCCGGTGTACTGTGTAAAAATTACGTGCTGCATAAAGTGCAAGCGAAATGGTATAGCTAAGCGCATTTTCGTCATTATATTGGAGATGAGATGTTTCAAAGTGCGCCTGCCTAATGCCCTCTGCGACCTGCTCTTCTCTTCCCTGCCATATGGCTTGCAATGTATCTGCTGAATTTTTTAATGCTTTAGAAACTTCACCCCAATCAGACACAGCAATAGCGCTTACATATTCGGAACGAATCTCCTCATTTGGAATAAAAACTGTTTTATCTGCATAACGATACCCCAGATAGCCCAAGTGAATCAACAGTGTAAGTACATCATCCTCTGTTCTGAAAGTTGTCATATCATTTGTAAAGCTTCTGGTGTTCACTGGTACTGTTTCTCCGGCAATCATACTTAATATATCATCCCGGAGTCCTTCAAAATTCATATCAATATAAATCTGCAATGCCTCAAAAGTCTCTGTCTGATTCCAATAATTTCCCAGTTTTCCAAGGCGCATGCAGCTCACAACCGACTTCGGGCTGTATACAGATTCTACTTCTTCAAAAGAATAACCATCATACCAGTTTTTGATCTCATTAATATCCATCTGATACTTCTGGCAAAGTGCTTCTACTTCTTTTTCTGTAAAACCTACATATTCAGCCAAGGGGCCCGGATCAATCATTGAAAATTCATCGAACATATTCAGTGCACTGTGGGTTCCGTATTTCTTTATTGGCAAAATTCCCGTCATATAGGCAAGATAAATGTATTCTTTATCCTTAAGCAGATCACGCAGAAAATCAAGGTAAATCTCCTGCGCAGCCTTATCATGTTTGAACTCCCGGAAAATACAATCCCACTCGTCAATAATAACTATAAAAGGGCACTCACTTTCTGCAAAAATATCCTGCATAGTTTCTGCCAGATCATTTTCGTCATATAATTCCACATCAGGGTACTGTTTCTTCAATTCACGGATTACTTTGCCTTCTACTCTCTCCAACAATTCCTTCACATTTGAACTTCTGCTCAAAAATTCCTGCATGTTCAGAAAAATGGTATCGTATTTATTCAAATGTTCCTCAAAGCTTTCATCCTTGGCAATTTCCAAACCGGAAAAGAGTTCTCTGGAATCACAGCCCTTACTGTAATAAGCCGTAAGCATATCTGCTGCCATAGACTTTCCAAAACGCCTTGGTCTGCTGACACATACACAGGACTGCAGCGTATCGACAATACTATTTGTATATTTTATTAATCCTGTTTTATCCACGTAAATATCCGAATTCACCGCTCTTTTGAATTTATTATTCCCCGGATTCAGGTAGATTCCCATAAGACAGCCGTCCTTTCTGCGATTTTGCGTTACCAATAAACAATAACAATTTTCTTCTATATTAACACAGCACTACGATTTATTCCACTGAGGATTTTTGCCAGTCTTTAATACAAAAAAAGGGTGTATGACTAAAAAAGCCAAACACCACATTTCTATAGCCCGAGAATGGTACACAGCCTGACACCTTTTTGAAAAAAGCTTTCAGCCGCATCCCTCCTCTTATTCTGTATAACTATTCCCATTCTCATCCGTCCAGGTTCCGTCGCCGTTGTCAATATAACCAGTACCATTATCATCCATATAGTAATAATCTCCATTAGTTGTTTCTGTAACTGTCACACCGTTTCCATTGGCATCTTGTAATACATGCTGCTCTAACTCGGCACCAAAATAATGGGTACTGTCATTTAAGGACTGGTAGGTCTTTCCATTTTCATCTGTAAAATAAACATCGTCATCGGTGCTGTATTCCATACCGTCAGCATCTACATATTCGCAGTCATAATTTTTGTAAATTGTTCTTTCTACAGAAACTGTATTTCCATCACTATCATACAGGGTGATTGTTGTGGTGGAAAGAATATCGGATGTAGCATCTGTTGTGGCAGCTGTGGCATTACCTGCTGTACTGGCTGTGGTATTCCCTGCCGCACCACCTGTGGTATTCCCTGCTGTTCCAGCTGTGGTATTACCTGCTGTACTGGCTGTGGTATTCCCTGCCGCGCCACCTGTAGTATTACCTGCTGTGCTATTTGCGGTATTACCTGCTGCACCACTTGCAGTATTACCTGCCGTACCAATGGAACTTACAGTATTTGATCCCTTCGTGGATGAAGAAGCCTTTTTATTTGAAGATACTATATTTGCAGCAGAATCAGAGGCAGAATTTCCGGTATTTTCTAAAGTTCCAGCTGAACAACCACTTAATGTCACCGCCGCCATAAGTGCTATCATTTTAACCAGTTTCATTTTCATAGTAAAATCCCCTTTCATTTTCTACTTTTGTAGAAGTTGGTTATATACTACATCTGTAGAAATTAAATGTCAATCACTTTTTCTACAATCGTAGAATTATTTAGGTTTTACTTCTGATATTCTTAATTCCAGATTACGCCCCAAAATCATTCCCACAATTTGCATGCCCCCATTATGAAACCCTCATCCAGGCAAAAACAGGAAGGATGCAACTCGCCAAGAATTGCATCCTTCCTGTTTTAAAACTATTTGTTTTACAACTATTTCTTTTACAACAAGCCTTTTATATTTCATATTCGGCAAAAAAATTTTATCACAACCAAGAATATTACTCAAACTCTTCCTCGGATTCCTCACTGCTCTCCCCGCCCATCCGCACACGGATTCCGTTGATCTCTACGTCTTCCATAGGAATCACCAGACACTTGCGGCCGTCAATGATCCTGGTCTCCACCAATTCCACTTTATCTGGTTCAACATGGATCACTACATCCGGAGTTTTGATCTCGAATTTACGGGTATTGGTAATATTAGAGGCTACCATGGTGGCTTTTTCACCGGCTACAGCCTCATACTGGTTATCGAAAGTTTCCAGTTTCTCGTCTTCTACACCGCAGTCCTCAAAGAGACGTTTCACCTCAGACTGAGTGAGCACAACCGGGTCTGGGGAATCTTTCTGTGCTTCAATGATCTCGTTCAATTTCTCATGGATTCCAATAACGGTGTCATACTGGCAGTCGTCACCAAGGGTTTCCTCCACCAGCATGTTGAAAGAATCACGCTGTCCGCCTGCGGAAAGCGGTGCTGTACATCCAAACACTTCGTCCACGAAAATGTCATGAAGCTGCTCTGCATTCTTGGAATAGTAGAGCATGCCGTGGATGTCTGTGCTTCTGTCATTAAATAACGGGAAAAGGAAGCCGTTCTCTGGCATTTCCACGATCCAGTCACGGATACGGTCCTGGATCAGATTTGCCTCCGCATTGTAGCAAAGACCTGCTTTAGACAGCTTCACTGGACAGATACTGCAAAGAAGGTGCTCATAAATCTCTTCAGAAGCATCATTCATATCGATTCCATCTGAAGTTCTTCCCGGGATATCGTACACAGCGTGTACCAGGATTATGTAGTAATTTTCCGGATAATCGTAATTTTCAATAATTTTGTCATAAAAGCTCTCGATTAAAGCGTCATCCTTCAGTTTACTGGCGCGGAGCTTCATGAGAAATTCGTGTTTGCCGCCCTCTTTTTCCTCTGCCAGTGGGAATTCCATATTCATCAGGTTCTTTCCAAGAGTACCAGAAAGGGTTTTCTTGAATATTTCAAAATATTTGAACATTTCTTCCTCCGAAAGGGAAAGGAATGCTTCTTTCAGTTCTGTTTTTTTATTCTTTTCAGCATCCACATAGCATCCACAAATTCTGGTAATGTTGCAGTTGGCTGGTGTCAGCTGTTTCTTGATTTCAGAAATTTCTTTTTTGTTCATTTATATATGTCCTCCAGTATTCCAGAAAATATGTTTTCAAAACCGATATCCCATCTCTGATATGAATTTGAGTCTGTTGCCTTGCTCTCCATTCATAAAGATTCTCTGAAAGTATTATCAGCTCTATGATTTCAGCTTTTTTATTTTAGCTTAACACTCCAGAAAATTTCAAGACTTACTTACAGAAACAATAAATCATGATTAATGGTCGTATAAAATAACTCCTTAAACTTCTCCATATCCCGTGTCTGTCCCAGCGCCCACATCATTTTCGTCACAGACGCCTCCAGCGTCATATCATAAGACTCCAGCACCGGGAACCGTTCCTTGATGACTTTTCCAACCTGGTAAACTTCCATGTCACTTCCCTCATGGGTAACCTGGGTCGCCATACACACAGGTTTGCCAGCTTCAATCCAATGCGCGATCGCATCTATAAAATTATCATTTTCGTAATGAGGCAGACCGCCTACACCGAAGGATTCAATGATCAGTCCGGAATAAGATGGAAAAAGAGCATCCAATACTTTCCCGTCAATCCCTGGAATCAGTTTGAGCAGAAAAATCTTCTGATTCATCTCATGATAAAACACCAGTGGCTTGGTGGACTGGTCTTTGTCATCAATATAAAAAATGATCTTCTGATCGTGAATGGATGCAATATCCGGATAATTAATGCTGGAAAAGGCATTGTAGCTTTTGGAAAATTCCTTCTTTGCTCTGGTTCCTGCGATCACTTTTCCCCCAAACACAATGGAAATTCCATGAGCGCGGTCGTGAGAGGCAAAGCGGAGACTGTCCAGAAGATTGGAACGTGCATCTGTAATTGCCAGGTCAATAGGTTTCTGTGCACCGGTAATCACGATAGGTCTGCGGTTATTCTGGATCAGATAAGACAAAGCAGCAGCCGTATATGCCATAGTGTCCGTTCCATGGCAAAGCACAAAGCCATCATAAAATTCATATTTGGATTCGATCAGTCTGGCCAGCTTCAGCCAATGGTCTGCGCACACATTGGTACTGTCCAGGGCAAAAGGCTGAACGGTATCAATGGTGCAGAATTCCCGGGCTTCAGGAATATATTCCAACAGCTCATCTGCAGAAATCTGCGGTGCCAGCCCCTCTGCTGTATATTTGGAAGCAATGGTCCCCCCGGTTGCAATAAGAAGTATCTTTTTCATGTTGTCCCCCTGTGTAATTGTTATCCACATGTTCAATCTGCTGTACCTGCATTTTCTCAAACCTTACTTTGTAGCGAAAAGCTTTTTTTCATAAGTATTTTACTTTGTATAGACAAAGGGCCCGCCCGAATCACCCCAGGCAGGCTCTTTTATCATTTTCTCCACTTTATATAATCTCAATTCTTTCAGAAAACATTTTGCAATACATACGATATAACAAGTTTCGGTCTTTATCTCACTTTTAGTTCTCCTCAGTTGTCTCTTCTGCAGTATCCTCTGCGTTCTCCTCAGAATCAGCACTCTCGCTGCTGTCCTCGGCCTTGCTGTCTGCACTGTTCGCTTCTGCAGTCTCGTCTGTACTGTCAGCGCTGTCTGTAGTATCAGCTTCCTCTGCGCTGTCGCTCTTTGCAGCATCTGTCTCAGCAGTATCAGCATCATCGCTCTCATCTGCTGCCTCGACATCCTCAGAAGCAGTATCCTCAGTAGCATCTGTTGTATCTGCTGCTGCATCTTCACTTGTATCCGCTGTAGTCTCTTTAATTGTGAAACTGTGCTCATCTGTAATTGTCAAAGTAGAAAGCACCTTATCATTTACAGTAATATCAGCATCATCCAGCCATTTCTGAGTTGTCTCGGAATAGTATTCGCTGCGCTTGGTGTTCTCAAGGGACTCTTTCTTGGAAGCGGTTGCATCCTCGTCATTTACTTTGTCCATCCGAAGCACGTATACGCTGCTATCAGTCTCAACCAGCTCGCCGTAAACTTCGCCGTCCTTCAGAGTTCTCAGCGCTTCTACAACAGCGTCATCATAAGAATTGGAAATATCCTCATCATCACTGTCATTTGTGAAAATAGTTCCGGTCAGTCCGCTGTAAGTATCATCAACAGCCTTGGCTGTCTCGCCCATGTCTGCTGTCGGATAATCTTTCATCTTATCCAGGATCTCCTGTGCCTGCTCCTTGCGGGTAGCAATATCATCATCGGTAAGGTCATCTCCACTGATGGAAATACTTACATAGCTGAAAGAAGACTGCTGTGCCTCCTCATCCGTTATGTTAACCTCAGCCTCATTGCGGATCGGATCGTAAATTCTCTGACGGTAAGTCTCAAGCTCCAGAAGAGTCTTAACCTGGTCTTCGGAAACAGCAAGCTCCTTCAGAGTGTCCTCGTCATTGTCCTGCATAAACTGTGCTGCTGCATCTGCAATAGCAGTCTCATCATCAGAAGTAACCTCAACACCGTAATCAGCTGCCTTCTCCTTCATGATGTACATCAGCTCAACCTGCTCCAGGAACTGTCCTACAGCCTGCTCACCGTATGTAGTACCAGCATCCTCATCTACTACCTGGCTCCAGATATTTCCTGCACTTCCCATAAAGCTCTTATACATAGCAACCGTCTGTGCCTGTGACTCACGTGCATACAGACTTACAACACCCATAGGAATGTCTGTGCCATCTACAGTTGCAACGGTCTTCTCTCCATCTATAGACTTACTTCCACATCCGGAAAGCATTCCAATTGCCATTACGCCACTTAATGCCACTACGGTTGTGTTCTTCACGATTTTCTTCATATTGATCACCAATTACCCTTTCACTGATGTGCCGCTTAGTCACCACGCACAGCCAGCATGATTTCCCAATGCGGACACGCTAATAAGAGTATAAAACTTTTTTCCCATGAGGGCAAGTAGAAAGGGGAAAATCTGATAGAATTCACACAATTTTCGCGAATTTCCATCGGATCTTCCCCGCCCAGAGACTACTTTAAATCAAAATATCCGAAAGCATTCAACAGCCCAGCCGTCTACTACTTTTCGCTCTTTCCTTCCTCTTCCACCAATTCCATCAGTTCCTTTGCAAACACCGTCAGCGCCTGCACAATATCCCCCACTGGTGCAAACAGGAACTTCGGCTCTTTATCCGGTTTAAACTGCAGCTGTCTGCGGTACTTGGCAACCAGCGGCGGAATTCCTTCCGGGTTCAGATGTGCATTTTCGTAAAGGGTGATCCTGATCTCACGCTGCATCTGCTTGATTTCCGTAATGTAGCCCTGATGTGCCAGTGCTTTCAGTCTTGCAATAGCCAGCAGATTCAGCACTGCTTTCGGCGGCTCCCCAAACCGGTCGATCAGTTCTTCCAGCATATCATCATACTCCTGCTGGGACTCAATCCCTGCAATGCGCTTATAAATATCCAGCTTCTGGAATTCATTGCTGATGTAGGTATCCGGAATAAAAGCATCCATATTCAGATCAATGGTAGTCTCGAAGTCTTCCATAGTATGAATACCCTTTGCCTCTTTGACCGCCTCGCTAAGCATTTTACAGTAAAGATCATAGCCCACTGCGTTCATATGCCCATGCTGCTGTGCTCCCAGCAGATTTCCAGCCCCCCGAAGCTCCAGGTCACGCATGGCGATCTTGAATCCACTTCCCAGATCTGTAAACTCACGGATAGCAGAAAGTCGTTTTTCCGCCACCTCCCGAAGCATGGTGTTCCTTCGGTACATCAGAAACGCATACGCCGTCCTGTTGGAACGTCCGATCCTGCCTCGCAGCTGATAAAGCTGGGAAAGTCCGTACTTGTCAGAATCATGGATGATCATGGTATTTACATTGGAAATATCCAGTCCTGTCTCGATAATAGTAGTGGAAACCAGCACATCAATGTCCCCATTGATAAAATCGTACATAACCCGTTCCAGTTCTCTCTCGCTCATCTGTCCATGGGCAAAATCCACCCTTGCGTCCGGCACCAGTTTGGAAATCCGCAGGGCAACCTCATCAATATCTGTAACCCGGTTATAAACATAATAAACCTGGCCGCCTCTTCGCAGCTCTCTTCCGATAGCTTCCCTGACAGTCTCCTCATCATACTCCATTACATAAGTCTGGATCGGCATACGATCCATAGGCGGCTCCTCCAGCACACTCATGTCACGGATTCCGATCATACTCATATGAAGGGTTCGTGGAATGGGAGTCGCAGTCAGAGTCAGAACATCAATATCCTTTTTCAGCTGCTTGATTTTCTCCTTATGAGTAACACCGAAACGCTGTTCCTCGTCAACGATCAGAAGCCCCAGATTCTTATACTCCACATCCTTAGAAAGAACTCTGTGAGTACCGATCACAACGTCTACCTGTCCTTTTTTCAGATCCTGCAAAGTCTTTTTCTGCTGGGCAGGTGTACGGAATCGGCAAAGCAGATCCACGCGCACCGGAAACTCCTTCATTCTCTGGACAAAGGTGTTGTACACCTGCTGCGCCAGAATGGTAGTTGGGGCAAGGTAAACAACCTGCCGGCTCTCCTGCACCTCTTTAAACGCTGCGCGAAGAGCAACCTCCGTCTTACCATATCCAACATCTCCGCACACCAGACGATCCATGATCTTGGTGCTCTCCATATCCCGCTTGGTATCCTCAATG
>OHAD01002794.1_pt1 | contig 12375 bp, 8 predicted proteins | sample 1577011 | NCBI WGS metagenome assembly OHAD01 (sample SAMEA3541510, study PRJEB24748) | human gut metagenome | biome: human gut; feature: human-associated habitat; material: faeces | place: China | collected 2012
TCTCAGACTGCAGATACGGAACATCTAAATCCGCATCACCATGCCAGATCAATATATCCGGGCTGTTTTCCTTTGTAAGATTTTTCTCAATATAATACAATGGACTATAGTTGTTTTTCTCATCCTCAGTAAGAGCTTTTACATCCTTGCGCATCCAATAAGATTCCACATCCTCGTAGCCGGTATCTTTAATTGCCCCCTGAAGCCACAGGCTGGCCACCCAGCGGACAATTTTTGGAATCCTCAGCTCCCTGTAATCATCTTCCATAGTTCCGAATTCCATACAGCCGTAATAGTCCAGAATCACCTGAACTTCACTGGAAACAGGATGGTTCTCATCTTCTCCGATAAATGGAACACTATTAAATTCCTCATCATTGGAAGCGCCACAGATCACTGATAAATACCCCCCAGCTGACTCTCCCCAGATTGCGAAACGCTCCGGATCGTATCCATATTTCTCTGCATTTGCACGAAGAAAACGGATCGCTGATTTCACATCTTCCACTCCTGCCGGAAAGGCTGCTTCCTGGGCAAGACGATAGTTAACGGATGCACATGCATATCCATGATTGCGGAAATAACGGTACATCAGCTGCGCCTGACGTGACTGGCTGTCATTGTATACAAAGCCGCCTCCATGTACCAATATAATCAACGGCATAGGTTCTTCACTGTCCGGCACATACAGATCCAGATAATCATTTTCGGAAGCCTCAGAATATGGCAGCTTCTCATAAGCTCTTCCTCCATCCCATTTGGAAGAATCATCCAATTTCACTGATGGAGAGTATACATTATGAAAAACCACACGAACAGCTTCATGATTGTAATCGAGAATACCAACTATAGCAGCAAGACAGATTCCACCTATGATAAAACCTTTTTTCTTCATTTGTTCAACCTCTTTTCCACCTTAAATCATAAGTCTTTCACTTCATTCACATGGAATTTCCACCACATAAAACCGTTCTTCATCTGCCACGGTAACCTTCACCGGTCCGTTTCCATCTACCTGTACAACTGCCATTGCCTCACCATAATAAGTCGCCACAGTATGGTCAGTATAATTCCCTTTTACATAAGGAGCCGGGCTTCCGAGTCCCTTCAGGACACCATTTTCTACTGTTACTTTTATGTTATGTTTCTCCATTGGTTTCCAGATTCCCTTGCTATCTGTGTATTGCAGTTGAATAAATGCAAGGCCCTCCGGTTTCACGATTTTCTCCTCTGGGCGCACCTGAAGAACCGTTTCTTTTCCTGCTGTATGTAATGAATAACGGTTGATTTCTCTTCCGTTTTCATCGTAAGAAACCGCCGTTATCTCCCCATTCTGATAGGTGATATTAAAGTTTGCACGGCATTTTTTCACTTTCTTTTTACCAGCACTTTTGCCATTGATAAACAGCTCAACCTGTGCAGCCCTTGCATAAACTTCTACCTTCGCCGGTTCTCCGTTACAGCCATCCCATGCCCAGCTTTCCAGAGCCTTTGTCAGCTGCCAGCCAGTAAGACGAAGCTTTTCTTTCTGGTAAACAGGATCAACTGCAATAAACGGACCTGTCTCTCTTTCAAAAGCGACTCTGGTATATGCAGCCTCTGCACGCGGCTTTCCGTTTAGGTCAATTCGACCGTTTCCGCCTGTCATTCTCGTGGCGGGATCTTCAAATTTATAGTCAGAATACTCTGCTGCACCATCCCCGACTTCTCCGATATAATCCCATCCTGCCCACACAAAATCACCGATAATTCTTTTATTTTTCTTGGCAATTTCCCAGAAACTATACGCATCTTTACAGAAGGTTTCACTTCCAAGAATCAGACGGTTCGGGTACTTTTTCAGATCATGTTTGTAGCGGAAAATACCGTAATTATAACCTGCGATATCCATGTTTGCGTAGGCATCCTTCGTCCTTAAATCGCATGGATAAAGGGTGGCACCGCACTTCATAAAGTAGTCTCCGACCAGACAGGCAAGAGTATTATAGAACTCGCTTCCTACCGGCTTTTTCTTCTTTTCCGGCTTGGAAGCAGCTGTCTTTTCTGCCTTGTCATCACTGTAAACGCCAAGTCCTATGGAGCTTAAGAAATTGAAGAAAATATTGATTCCGCAGGTAACAGGACGGGTGGAATCCAGGCTGTGAAGATAGTTTGTCATATCACCGGTAAGGGCAATTCCCTTCTTCTGGGCAGTCTCTGCAACCTCATTTCCTGTGGAGTACATAATCACACTTGGATGGTTGTAATCCTTGTCAACCATGTCTTTTAAATCCTGTTTCCACCAGTCAGCAAGCTGTCCGGCATAATCATATTTAGTCTTATGAATGTACCATACATCTACATATTCATCCATCATCAGCATTCCCACACGGTCACAGGCATCCAGAAGTGCCTTAGAGCAAGGATAATGTGCAGAGCGGACTGCATTGTATCCATTTTCTTTGAGAATACGCATTTTACGTTCTTCTGCTTCCGGATACGTACATGCACCAAGCACGCCATTATCGTGATGAAAGCATGCACCGCGAAGAATCACACGCTCTCCGTTAATGGTCATTCCTATCTGCGGATTCCAGATCAGTTCGCGGATTCCGAAGGTTTCGGTTACTTCGTCTTCGCCGAAAACTGCTTTACAGGTATAGAGATTCGGGTGCTCTGTATCCCAGAGTTTTGCGTTTGGAACATCCAGCTGGAAGATGGTCTGGTATGCTTCTATCCGACCATTTTCTTTGGTGCTCTCACCTTTCACAGCCAGCACCTTATTTCCCTCCAATTCGATTTCCAGGGAAACCTCTCCCGGCGAAGAAGTTTTCACAACAACCTCAATTCTCGCCGGATCATAGCTTAAAGTACGAATTTTCACACCGTTTACCGGAATATGTTTCTCTTCCCCAACATACAGATAAGCCGGACGGTAAATACCGGTTCCTGAATACCAGCGGCTGTTTGGCTGGTCAGCATTGCGCGCAATGACTTTGATCTCATTCTCTTTTCCATACTGGAAAAAGCCCTCTGTATCCACATAAAAATTGGTATAACCATAAGGACGGTAAGCCGCCTTTTTCCCATTTATGTAAACTTCACCATTGTGGTAAATACCCTCAAATTCAATGAAGACTTTCTTATCTTTATACTCCTCTGGCACAAAAAAGTTTCTGCTATATTCGTAATCTCCACCAATATACCATCCAATATTTCCCTCGCCGGTACTCTCCTGAGTACGCGGCTCACTCAACATGGCGTCATGTGGCAAGGTCACCGGATAAGCTTCCTCATCCCTGGTAAGACACCTGCACATCCACTCCTTGTTAAAATCAATTTTCTGCATACAGTAAACTGCTCCTTTCTGAAATCTCTGTCCTTAAACCAACTACCTTTTCGGCATTCTCGTTCTGTTGACAGTTTACTGCTTTTTCCTATCTCTGTGGAAGAATTAGCGTGAACAGTCCTTTTTTTTACGCTAATAACAGCCCACAGAACTTTATAAATCAAGTCTGTGAGCTGTCTCCTCTACCTTCAGCTCGTTCCCATCCCACACAATATGTACCTGTCCCTCAGCAACAGGCAATGTACAATCAAAGCTGTCGAAAAACTCAGTATGCGGTTCTACCACAAATTCTTTTCCGCCGACTCCGGTAAATTTCAGCCCCATGAAATACTTCGCCAGAAAATAGATCGGGCTGGCAGCCCAGGCATGGCAGAGGCTTTTTCCGAAGCGGTCACCGTACATGTCGTACTGGGTTTCTACTGGTGCCTCCGGGTCAAATTCTTCCCAGAAGGTAACTGCACCGCGATCCAGCATACCGCCCCAGTAATTGCGAATCTTATTTAGTACAAATTCCAGATTTCCGGTCTGGCAGAGCATATCCAGTTCAAAGAAGTTGAAATATGGAGTTGTAAATGCCGGAATTGCATTATTCTTAATTACATTTGCCAGAATTTTCTCCTGCTCTTCTTGTGTTGCAATGTGAAAAAGAATTGCAAAAATATTGGCATGACGGGTCACATTTCTCTTACCGGATTCAAAGGAATTAATAAATGCGCCTTTCTCCTGATCCCAGTAGAATTTACGGATCTGCCCGATCAGTTTCTCATATTTCTCCATGTATTCCGGCTTTTCTTCTCCAAGAGCTGCACTCACTTTCGCCATGGTCTGCCAGCATGCTGCGAACAGCATCTGCTCTGCACAAAGGGCACCAGTCTTATCCATGTCAGCCCAGTCAATGTAGATCCAGTCATTTTCACGACCTACAAGAAATCCGTTTTCATCCAGTTGACCCTCACAGAACTCCATAAGGGAGCACATTTTCGGATAAACCTGGCGGACAAATTCCAGGTCACCATATGCCTCATAATGATAAAGCACGCCCAGGATCCAGAACAGAGAATAGTCCATGATGGTATTGATATGTCTTGTCATAGGATCATTTCCACGAAGTGCCAGAAGAGTTCTCTGGTCAATATCAGGATCTGCCAGCAGATACTGATTTACAAAAAAGCTCTGGTAGGCGTCTCCGGACCAGATCCATTTGTCACGTTTCACCCCATCCAGGAAAAAGATACCGCTGCAAAGACGGAAGGTATGCTCCGCCACCTCCCAGATTTTATTTAGTTTCTCATCATTACACTTAAAGGAAGCGCGTTTCGGGAAATCTACATACTGATAGAATGCTGTGATTTCCACATCTTCGGCTTTGCAATTCGGAATGAATGCAAAACGGACTGCACAGCATGGGCATCGATTTGTAACCGGATTCGGCTGCCAGCTGTAGTAGCAGTGCTCAAGGTCAAGAGCTTCGTCCTCAGATTCACCGCAAAAAACCTCTAAATCCTCATCTTCGCTTGTACTGTCAACACAATTACTGCGTTTACTTTTCACATAAACCGCCGCCGTCAGTTCCGTCTCAAACTCTGCCAGCACGCCACCGTTTATCTCGCTGATTTTCACCGGCTTGCACTCTTTTTCTGTATATTCCCACACAGTAGGATTCTGTCCCGGCTTGGTAAAATACTTACACACTCCAACCGGCACTAATGGCTGGGAATAATCCTCTGCCTTCCATGTTTTATCAGAATGGATCACCTCACCCTGCACATAAGCGCAAGGAAATGCCTCCACACAGCCTGCATGAATAGAGATCCGCACCTTTCCAGGTGCTACTGTAATCTTCTTTCCAAATGGATATTTCTTCTCCCCATTCTCCCTGGTTACAAGCACATGACCAATCGCATTGGAAAATACAGTAAAACTGGTCTCCTGCTCCAATTCATAAGTCCGGCGGAAAGCCACACGGTTGCGGAAGCCCTCACTCTTCCAAAATGCCGGCCATCCAAAACCTCTCTCCACACGGCTGAAATTCTGCTTCATGGCATGATATAATTCAAAATCTCCCGGATACCAGATCCAAAATGTATGTTCCATTTCTGTTTTCCTCCCGTAAATTATTGCTGTTCACAATCTTTGAACAATAACCAATTCTCATTTCTTGTAAATCTACTCATAATTTAACTATAGTATAAAATGAATTTCTCCAGGAGTCCACAACATCCCACGTTTAAAAAGCTACAGATTACGCTTTCGTATCTGGTTACGGCTGGTGAATTAAACAAAGAAGGCGCAGCTTAAAAACAAACTTTTAAGTCGCACCTTTTTTGTTTACATCATTACATAAAAAATGAAAACCATATATTGCCAGAAACATGGGATTACCATAACCAGCGTCATCGATGGAACCCTTTTCAAATTCATGAATACTGTGGATGTCAGCGCCAGTGACCACTGGTTTCATCTGAAAATATTGATTCCAATACCAGATTCGTCCACTGCTACCGATTCAAATAACAATAAAAAAAACAGCAGGAGTTCATTCTAACAAACGAACGCCTGCTGTCTTCTTGTTAAAATTAATTTCTGTAATGCTTCTACCCAACAGTTCCTACAACACAAACCCAGTTGTATTCTTCCCCTGCGCCTGAATATCCAGACAGCAATCTGCCACATGCTCCTGATTCAGGTCTAGAGAATAATTCACTTTCATGGCAATTTGCCCGTCACTTTCTTCCAATTCCAGATTCGTCGCTGAAATTCCCATTTCAAGAGTTCCGAATGGGGTGGTATAAAATGCCATATTACGCTTTCCCTGCTCGAAAACCATATGTGTATTTACCTGTCCTTTTTTTCGGACTTCCATTCCCCTGGAGGATATCTTGATATAATTTACAGTAGGATCTCCCTGCTCATCCAGCATTTCTTCATAGCGAAGATAATGACTACCGTTGCGGAAATAATACTCTCCCGGAACCACAATCTCGATTGGCTCATCACCTTCTGGTGTGTCCATCATATGTAAACCTTTTACGTGAATTAAAACTTCTTTTTCCATTGTTTTTCCATTTCTTTCTCTTTTTCAATATTTCTCAATATCAATCTTCTGCGTTTTCTCCACATCAAATGGCAGAATCGAATTGGCAAAGCCCTTGAATTTCTCTGCCAGATCGCTCACATAGAAACGATATGGGAAATCAGACTGTCCCTGTCCGGTGCTCTGCATATCCTGCTCTTTCAGAAGTCTGCCAAGCTCCAGTGCCGTCTCGTACGCCGGGTTCACCAAAGTAACCCCCTCTCCCATGATCTGTCCGATGGTAGAACGGAGCAGTGGATAATGGGTACAGCCAAGGATCAGTGTATCAATATCTTTTTCCTGTAGTTCCCTCAGATATCTGCTTGCAACTTCCACTGTCACCGGATCATGAGTCCAGCCTTCCTCTACCAACGGTACAAATAAGGGACATGGCTTTCCAATCACTGTAATCTCCGGATCGATCTTTTTCAGAACCTCCGCGTAGATTCCACTTCCAACAGTACCTTCTGTACCGATGATTCCCACCCGTTTATTTCTGGTAACCTGCGCAGCTACCTTGGCACCGGCTTCAATCACTCCAAGAATGGGAATGTCAAATTCTTCCTGAACTGCCTCCAGAGCAAACGCACTGGCTGTATTACAGGCCACCACAATCGCCTTCACCTTCTGCTCTTTCAGGAAACGGATTATCTGACGGGAATATCCTATAATAGTCTCTCTGGATTTGCTGCCATATGGAACTCTGGCAGTATCGCCGAAATACACGATTTTCTCTGCTGGAAGATTCCGCATGATCTCCCTTGCCACAGTAAGTCCGCCAATACCGGAATCAAACACACCAACAGGCGCATCTCTGTCTATTTTCATTTATCTATCTCCAAATTCATAGTCAAGCGATATTTGCAATCTGTATTTCATTTTAACACCAAAGGAGCGGCGGTGCAAGTGCTTGTACTACATCAAAGCGTTAAGTGTATCCACAATCCAGAAATGAAATCTTGGCTCTGCTTTCTGACCGTTCTCCGTCTTCGGTGCTTCCATAAAACAGAACTGGGGATAAATGGTTCCCCACCACGCAAGAAGGTTGGAAGTTTTATTAAAATTTTCACTGCATGGGCAAAGTAATACAGCTGTCAGAAGTGCTGCCGCTATATGATATTTGTTTTTTCTCAGACAAAGCATAAAAGTACCTCCCATATTTTTCTTAACAAAAGTATTCCCTGTCCCGGCCCGGAATAATCACATTTATTCCCACTGCTTATTGCTTTTCGCAGCTTCCCTGGAGCGTGTCTGAAAAAGGCTTTCTGCAAGATGTGCGTCACAATTTGTGGGAGATTCGGCTAAAATTTCACTTCCAGTTCCTTTCCATAAATTTTCAGTTCTGGCAATTCAGACAAAGCACCACGTTCATAAAACTCATGATAAACCTCACGAAGCGTTACTGCCTGTCCCGGGCTTCCATTTGGATTATTTTCCAGCAGCCCAAGAAGATACTCTCCCAGAGAAACGTCCTGAGGGCTTACCCAGGCTACTGCTTCAGATGCCGCAGCACAGCGAAACACATAAACATTTTCACCTATAGTCGGCTCCTGCTTCAGATACTCAAGAACCTGCTCCCAACGCCCTCCATCCAACAGACTCTCTCCAAGAACCAGAATTTCCAGATGTCCCATATCCAGATATTTTTCCTGTGTCCGGCTGTATATATTTTCAATCTCACGGAAAGTTTCTCCCTGAATCGACGGAGCAGCATTCCCCTGGTCTTCCCCGTCTTTTTCCTGTCCTGTAGATTTTGGAAGATCCGGAATTCCGTAAGTCAGCAGATATTTCCCCTCTGTAATATCGGCTCCAAGTGCAAGCGGATACATGCGTTTCTCCGGTTCCACACCACCACAGCCGGCTAACAGAAACAATGCACTGACACACGCTACGGCAAGCTTCTTTTTCCACTTCTTTTTGCCTGTCATAAAAAAAATAATCTGAAGCACCAGCATTCCGGGCACAAAAATATATTTCAAATATAATGGAAAACTATTCCGGATTCCCCATCTTTCAATATCCCACACGGCTCCGGCAAAAACCAGAATAGATATCCACAGCTTTCCAGTTCCCATATCTGCTTTTTCCACAATTAAATGACCATAATGCAGAAAACTTCCAATAGAAAATAAAAGGCTGTATAAAAGAAATCCCATCCAGAGGACATCAAATCTTGCCAATACATTCCCTGGAAGCTCGGCACCTGCCAGAAGCGGCAAAATCGGACAGCTTTCATATTTCAGCCGCCCCCATCCAAATACGGAAGGAAGCAGTAACTCCGTCAGAATAAGCAAAATTCCCAGGGTAAAAACGGCAAAACTTACAGTTTTCCCTGTATCTTTACTGTTTCCTACACTGTCCAATGCAAAGGGAAGCAGCCCCAATCCGGAAAATGCACATATCACATCATATCCACTTTCCATAATTTTTCTTCCTGAGAAAGAGGAATTCCATACCATTTCCTGAAAATACTCCCATTTTCCCTGTCCCACAGCCAGGACTAACATAAGCATAACCGCTGCAAGTACCACGCCTCCTGACACTTCTCCCATTCTGCCTCGTCTCTGAATCCCCTTTTGCGTGCCCAGACTGCAAACCAGCAATGTGATCAGACAAAGCCATTTTTTTCCTATACCTGTTCCCAGACTGACTGCAACAATTTCTACCAGAAGATTCAAAAGAAACGCAGCTCCAAGAATACAGTATATAAGAAAAAACGACGCTGCCAGCCGTCCCAACACCACACCGGCTGTTTTGCAGGGTCTGGCAAAAGCATAACGAAGACGGATGAGAAAAATCACATAAAACAGCACAGCTGCAAGGGCCGCTGCAGTCCCTGCCAGCCCGCCAAGCCCCAGAGTTTTTCTGTTTTCGAAAAGGCATAATATTAATGGTGCAATAAACGCAATCACAATCTGCCTGTAGAGCTGCCGCTGGGAGATTCGATTATTTTCTGCAAATTTCATTTACTTCGGTTACCTTTCCTTCCTGTTCTTATTGCGGATTTTTTGCAGTCTCACTCGCTCATTTTTTCTGGCATATGGAGGGCGCCTCCATCTCTTTTTAAATGGCACTCTCACAATTTTGCTTCCAGTCCCATTATCCGTACTTTGTTTGACAAAGGGCGACAGGTATGGAACTCCAAAGCTGAGAAGTCCCGCCAGATGTGATACTGTCAGATATACTCCTGTCACAATTCCAAAAATCCCCAGATATCCTCCCAAAAACAAAAAGAAATATTTAAGCATCCGAAATGCCGAGGCAAATTCTTCATTAGGGATTGCAAGAGAACCAAGTGCCGTGATCGCCACAACCATGACCACGATCGGGCTTACAAGATTCGCTTCCACAGCAGCAGATCCCACGATCAGTCCTCCCACAATTCCCATAGCATTTCCCAGCGCTCCCGGAATCCGTACACCAGCCTCCCGAATCAGTTCAAAGGATAACTCCAGCAGAACAAGCTCCGCAATGCTGGAAAATGGCACACCTTCTCTTGCCTGGGCAAAGGACAGAAGCATATTCGTAGGAAGAATCTGCGTGTGAAACCGGATCACTGCAAGATAAAGTCCCGGCAGCAATGTAGCAGCTGCCAGTGCCACATAGCGCAGTATTCGAAGAAATGATGCCATTTCAAATCGGTTATACCAGTCCTCGCTGCTTTCCATAAAGCTGTGAAAAATCCCTGGCAAAATAAGCGCTGACGGAGAATTGTCACAGAGAAGCACTGCTTTTCCATTTAAAATTTCCTGCGCTGCACGATCTGGTCTTTCCGTAGTCTGATACTGCGGAAAAGGGGATAACCAGGAATCCTCCGTCAGCTGTTCCAGCATTCCGCTGTCCAGGATTCCATCAATTCGAAACTCTCCCAGCCGCTCTTTCACCTTCTCCAGAAATTCCTCCTGCACCAGATCTTCCATGTATACCATCTGGACCAGTGTATGTGATCTCTCCCCAATATAGAATTCCACTACCTTTAATCTGGTATCCCGAAGCCGCTTCCGGATCAGTGCAGAATTTATTTTCACAGAATCAGAGAAGCCTTCCCTGGAACCTCGCAGAACCTTCTCCATCTCCACTTCTGTTACCCCCATGCTTGGATAACCGACACTGGAAATTTTCATGGCCTGGTCAAATCCGTCCATAAAGAAAACCGCATTTCCGGCAAGCAGCCCTGCGAACACCTGCTCCATGTCAGTCAGCTTCTTTACATCCGCAATTCCCAGACTGTTATACTCCACAAATTCCTGCATTTCCCCAGGTGAAATCTCCCAGAAATGCCCCACCATTTTTCCAATGGCAGAGTCTTCCAGCATCATATTGGAAGTCGCTACCTCAATATAGACCATCAGACAGTCAACCTTCCGCGCATCACCCAGCCGCATCTTCCGGATCTGAATATCTCCACAATCTGCCAGGAGTTCTCTTATATACCGTTCATTTGCTCGAATATCCTTTGAAATCATAACAATATTATCATTTTTATCCAACGCTGCTCCTCTTTTCCATTTTCAGGCAACAAAAAAAAGACACTGGTTATCTCTCCCAGTATCTCCCATAAAAACAATTATATTCATTTTCTCTCAACTTCCCAAAAAGAGGAACGCGGGCAGTATGTGCCCGCTCCGCTCCCAGAAAACCACTCAGTTTACTCTTCTGCCCGAATCGCCTGAATAATTCCCATCCGCTGATTTTCCAGATGTTCAAAAGACAGCTCCTGTGCCGCTTTCACGTCCCGTTCCTTAATCGCCCTGGTAATTTTCTCATGCTCTTTCACCAGACGGTTTCTGGACTCATCCTCTTTCAAATATTCTACACGATATCTGTAGATCTGCTCGCGAAGATTATTCAGAACCTGCATCAGTCTTTTATTATCAGCAGCTTCATAAATTACCTCATGGAAATTCACATCCGCCTCAGCCATCTTTACCAGGTCGCCTTCCGCCGTACTGGTCTGGAAAACCTCAGCCGCCTGCTCCAGCTTCCGGATATCCGCATCTGTCATATTAGCACAGGCCTTCTCAATGGCCATATTTTCCAGAGTGATCCTGACCTCCAGAACGTCATTCAGATCCTTCTCTGTAATATTGGCAACCTGGGCTCCACGTCTCGGGATCATCACAACCAGCCCTTCCAGTTCCAGCTTACGCATGGCCTCCCGGATAGGAGTTCTGCTCACCCCAAGCTTCTCCGCAAGGGCAATCTCCATAAGTCTTTCGCCCGGCTTCAGTTCTCCCTTCAGGATTGCCTGACGCAATGTGTTAAAAACGACCTCCCTAAGTGGAAGATACTCATCCATATGCACTGTAAAATCACTTGTCATTTGTATTTTCCTCCGCTAAAAAACATCTGTGGCAAAAACAGTCTTCGCAAGTCTGCTCTCCCTGAGAACAGCTGCTGCCCGATCCATTTTCTCCTTATCATCAAAAATGCCAAATACAGTAGGACCACTTCCGCTCATCATGGCCTTACGTGCTCCGTTGCTCTCCATCAGATCTTTGATTTCCTGGATCACAGGATATTTGCTGATAATTCCCGGTTCAAATACATTTCCCATTCTGGAAATCATTCCATCAAGATCACCATTTCTGACAGCTGTCACCATACCATCGATATCCGGATGAACCACAACAGGATCGTCCAGTTTCAGGTTCTCATAAGCAGTCTTGGTTGAAACATTTACTCCTGGTTTTCCCACCAGAACATAGCAGTAAGGTACTCTGGGAAGTCTGGTCAGCTTCTCCCCGATTCCCTCTGCAAGAGCAGTTCCGCGCATCACACAATAAGGAACATCAGCTCCAACCTTCACAGCACGCTTCATCAGCTCTTCCTCAGAAAGTCCCAGTCCAAACAGGCGGTTCACTCCAACAAAAGCAGCTGCCGCATCAGAGCTTCCACCAGCCATGCCGGCTGCTACCGGGATAAACTTCTCCAGATTCATGGTAAGCCCCTCTTTTATATCAAACTCATCCAT
>OHAD01002795.1_pt1 | contig 12372 bp, 10 predicted proteins | sample 1577011 | NCBI WGS metagenome assembly OHAD01 (sample SAMEA3541510, study PRJEB24748) | human gut metagenome | biome: human gut; feature: human-associated habitat; material: faeces | place: China | collected 2012
AACCAGCTGCGCCACGTCCGCTTCCTGAAGAACAAGGAAGGCGTCCTGGCCCACATGGCAAAGCATCGCCGTCGTCTGGTGCCCTGCTTCGATGCCGTCAAGACGGCATTCCGCAACAACCTGACCCCCTGCGGCGACATTGCCCACTGGACCGATCCCAAGGGCGGCTACTTCATCAGCCTGTACGTCATGCCCGGCTGTGCCAAGCGTGTGGCAAACCTGTGCAAGGAAGCCGGTCTGACCCTGACCGGTGCCGGTTCGGCATACCCCTACCACAAGGACCCGCAGGATTCTCATCTGCGCATTGCACCCACCTACCCCAGCCTGGACGAGGTGGAGACCGCCTCTGAGCTGCTGTGCGTCTGTGTGCGTCTGGCCGTTGTGGAAAAGCTGCTGGCAGAGCAGGCATAACATTTCTTTGTAAAAACCTCCTCCGTGCGGTCCGCCGGGCCTGCCGGGGGAGGTTTCAATAACGGGTCCCGCAGCAAACGGGACGTTTGGAGGTATTCCTGAAATATATGAAGACAAAAGGCAAAGCATGGCACCTGGTCGTCACAGTGCTTCTGATCCTTGCGTTTGTGTACACGGCGTTTTTCGGCGTGTCGGCAAAGTACGGCGATGTGACCACCACCTACATCAAGGGTGCAAAGGACATCCGGTTCGGTGTGGACATCAAAGGCGGCGTCAACGTCACCTTTGTGCCCTCGGAGGACTACGATGCCACCGAAGAGCAGCTGGAAGCGGCGCAGCTTGTCATCGAGAACCGTCTGGTGGCCCTGAATGTGACCGACTACGAGCTGTATGTGGACCCCAGCTCTGACAGCCTGATCCTGGAGTTCCCGTGGCAGTCCGGCGAAACAGACTTCGACCCGGAATCTGCCATTCAGGAGATCGGCACCACCGCCTACCTGACCTTCCGCGAGGGCAGCAGCGCCGACGGTGACCTGATCCTGGACGGCTCCATGATTGAGAGTGCTGCGGCCCAGTACGGCCCGGTGACCAGCGGCGGTGCTTCGGAGTACTATGTGTCCCTGAAGTTTACCGACGAGGGTGCCAAGGCCTTTGGTGAGGCCACCACCCGTCTGGCTGCTTCCAACGGCACCATCAGCATCTGGCTGGATGACGAGAATGTGAGCACGGCCACCGTCAACGCGGCCATCACCGATGGCGAGGCCATCATCACCAGTTCGGCTTCCAACCCCTTCACGCAGGATGCCGTGGTCAAGATGGCCCGCCAGATCAACTCCGGCGCACTGCCCTTTGCCCTCAAGGTGGACAGCTACTCCACCGTCAGCCCCAGCCTGGGCGAGAACAGCCTGAGCGCCATGGTGCTGGCCGGTGTCATCGCCTTTGCACTGATCGTGGTGTTCATGACGGTGCTGTACCGTCTGCCGGGCTTTCTGGCCTGCATTGCACTGGCCGGTCAGGTGGCCGCTACGCTGGCCTTTGTTTCCGGCTACTTCCCGGTGTTTGAGAGCTTTACCCTGACGCTGCCCGGCATTGCCGGTATCATTCTGGCCATTGGCATGGGCGTGGACGCCAACGTCATCACGGCCGAGCGCATCAAGGAAGAGCTGAAGAATGGCAAGTCCCTGGACGGCGCACTGAAGAGCGGCTTTGCCCGCGGCCTGACCCCCATCATCGACGGCAACGTGACCATCGTCATCGTGGCCATCGTGCTGATGGGTGCCTTCGGCCCCTCGGACGGCCTGTTTGCCAAGGCACTGCACTTTGTGTTCTTTGCCTTTGGCCCCTCCACCGCCGGTACCATTTACGCTTTTGGCTATACGCTGCTGACCGGCGTGCTGCTCAACTTCGTGTTTGGCGTGTTTGCCACCCGCGTCATGATCCGCGGTGCGGCCTCCATCAAGGCTCTGCGCAACCCCTGGCTGTACGGTGCTGCCAAGCTGGGCAAGGATGAGACCGAGAAAAAGCAGATCAATTTTGTGGGTCTGCGCAAAAAGTTCCTGGTCTTTTCCTCCTGCCTGATGGCAGCCATCGTGCTGTGTGCTGTGGTGTTCGGTGTCCATCTGGACACCGAGTTCACCGGCGGTGCCATGATCACCCTGAGCTACGACGGCAGCTTTGAGATGGCACAGGTGCAGCAGACCGCCTCCGATGCACTGGAGAACACCGGCCTGACCCTGCAGACCGGCGAGAACGTGGCCACCGGTGACCAGACCCTGAAGATCTCCATGCCCGGCACCGAGACCGTGACCACCGATCAGGTGGAGACTCTGCTGGACTCTTTGAACGAGACTTACCCGGACAACAACTTTGCGCAGCTGTCCCTGAGCAACGTCAGCGCTGCCATGGGCACCAAGTTCCTGCAGAAGAGCCTGGTAGCCGTGGTGTTTGCGCTGGTGCTCATCCTGCTGTACATCGCCCTGCGCTTCAAGAACATCGGCGGCCTGACCGGCGGCATGATGGCTGTGCTGGCACTGGTGAACGACCTGATGGTGGTGTTTGGCACCTTTGTGCTGCTGCGCACCCCGCTGGACGGCAACTTCATTGCGGCCATGCTGACCATTCTTGGCTACTCCATCAACGATACCGTTGTGGTGTACGACCGCATCCGCGAGAACCGCGCCCTGATGGGCAAGAAGGCCAGCTTTGAAGAGCTGGTCAACCGTTCGGTCAACCAGTCTGCCCGCCGTACCCTCATCACCACCATCACCACCGTGATGGCACTGGGTGTGCTGTGCATCGTGGCAAAGCTCTACGGTCTGGACAGCATCTTTACCTTTGCCTTCCCGCTGATGATGGGCATGATCAGCGGCGTGTACACTTCGCTGTGCGTCTCCACCTCGGCATGGATGCTGTGGAGCGAGCGCAGCCCCAAGTCCGGCAAAAAGGCCTGACGCAAAATTCCCGCAGAGGTTCAGGAGGAACAGAACATGAAATGTCCCTATTGCGGTGCTGAGGAATCCAAGGTGATCGACTCGCGCCCTACCGAAGACAGTGAGCGCATCCGCCGCCGCCGGGAATGTCTGAGCTGCCATATGCGGTTCACAACCTACGAGGTGGTGGAAACAGTCCCGCTCGTGGTCATCAAAAAGGACAACTCCCGAGAGCCGTTTGACCGGCAGAAGCTGCTGAATGCCATGCTGCGGGCCTGCGCCAAGCGCCCCGTGAGCTACGAGGCCATTGAGCGCGCGGTCACCAGCATCGAGCAGACCCTGCTCAGTTCCTACGACCGCGAGATCCCCAGTGTGCGCATCGGGGAGCTGACCATGCAGGAACTGAAAAAGATCGACGAGGTGGCCTATGTCCGCTTTGCCTCGGTCTACCGGCAGTTTGCCGACGTGGAGAGCTTTTTCAATGAACTGAAAAAGCTCATGGGCGACCGGAAGGACGCACCGTAACCCGTAATTTGCAAAGCACCGCTTTCTCTGTACAGCAGCAGGGAAGCGGTGCTTTTTGTGTTTACACAAACCGCCGGGCCAGCCATTGCAGTGTTTCCACCTGTACCTGTGCCCGGCGCAGCTCCCCAAAGGCTTCTTCGGGGGCGTTCTGCTCCAGATGTCCGTCGGCGGTGCGCAGCGCTGCTTCCAGCTCGGTAAAATCCTCCGTGCGCAGCAGATGGTTCATCTTTTCCCGCATCCGGTCACACCGGTCGGCCCCGCGGGCCAGTGCCTGCCGGGCGGTGGGTAGGTCACTGTTGCGAATGGCCTCAATGGCACAGTCCAGGTCGGTGGAAATGTCATCGGCAAAGCGCTGTACCTGAAAGCTGCTGTAAAAGGCAGTGGCCAGTAAAGCGGCCACGATGGCAAAGCAGGCGTAGATCCGTTTCATTTCCGGCCCTCATGCACCGTAGCGCGGCGCTCCTTTTTCAAAAGAAAATAGTCCTCGGTCTCATTGCCGACAAGAAGCAGGATTTCCTGCGGCAGCAGGGTATTGGCCTGCGCCGTGCGTTCCAGCCAGGCACGGTCTTTGCCGCACCAGTGCAGGTTGTCCTCCAGCACCTGCCCATCCAGCACAAAGGGGATGGTTGCGTGGCAGTGCTCCACCCGCAGCTGCAGGTCAGCCAGCCGCGCAGGTTCCTTTTCCGGCCGCAATGCCACCGAAAGAGTCCCGTTCGTCTCAATGACCGCATAGGACACATCCCGCGGATCAAAGACGTCCTTGCCGCGCAGCGCTTCCATCAGGTCGGCCACCGTCAGGCGCAGGGTGCGCAGAGCGTTCTGGTCGATCTCTCCGTTCAGGATCACGGTTTTGGGCCGCCCGGACAGCAGGTTGAAAAACTTCTGGCTGCGGAAGCTCAGCGCGGAGCCCAGCAGCTCCAGCGCAGCAATGAGAAACAGCGGGATCAGGCTGGCCGTCACCGGAACATCCTCCGATTCAATGGAGATGGACGCCAGATTGGAGATCAGGATGGTGGACACCAGTTCTTCGGGCTGCAGTTCCCCCAGCTGACGCTTGCCCATCAGCCGCATGGCAAACAGCACGCACAGGTAGATCAAAATCGTGCGGAAGATCAACAACTTCATCGTGGAAACCTCCTGTCGGCACCCGCCGGTATGGAACCGGCTCCGGGCGGGCATACTGCTGTGCAAAGGAGTGGATGTTGTGTGCAGCAGTTGTCGTTGCATCTGGCCGAAAATCTGGCAGAGCTGGACGCCCGGTTCGGTGCCTCTGCGGATTATTATGCCAAGGAAATCATGATTTATCATTGCCGGGGCTGCATTGTGCTGTTTGACGGTATGGCCAGTCTGGATTCACTGTGGGAGCTGCTGTTGGACGCGGCCAGTCGGCAGGCGCTGCAGCAGCCCTGCCCATGCACCGGGCAGGAAGTGTATGAGCGCATCCTGCATGGTTCCGCTTCCCCGGCCGAGAGCACCCCGGTGGAGGATCTGCCGGATCTTGTCAAGCGGTTAACGGCAGGCATGGCAGTGCTGCTATTGGATGGCTGCGCGAAAGGCATTGCTTTTTCGGTGCAGGCCCTCAAGTACCGCTCGGTGGACGAGCCGGAAGGAGAGGGCAACCTGCGCGGGTCGCGGGAGGGCTTTGCCGACCTGCTGCGGGTGAACCTGAGCCTGCTGCGCCGTCTGGTCCGTACCGATGATCTGGTGTTGGAGGTGGCGCAGGCCGACACCGCCGCAGGGACAGAGTACGCTATTTGCTACTGCAGGGGCAAAGCAGACCCCGCCATGGTGCGCCAGGTACGGCAGACCCTTGCCGCTGCAAAGCCGGAGCTGCTGCTGGACAGCAGCTATTTTGTACCGTGGCTTCTGCCCAGCCGGGCACGGCTGTTCACTCCGGTCAGCTACACCCAGCGCCCGGCGGCGGCTTCGGCCAAACTGTGCGAGGGCCGCATTGTAGTGCTGGTCAACGGCAGCCCGTCGGCCATGGTGCTGCCGGCGCTCTTCTGTGAAAACTTTGAATGCTTGGACGACTACGCGTCCACTGCTGTGTTCGCCTCCTTCTTGCGGGTGCTGAACTATGCTTCCTTTTACCTCACGGTCTTTCTGCCGGGGGCGTTCGTCTGTCTGGCGGTCTATCTGCCAGAGCTGATCCCGCCCCAATTGCTGTATAAGATCGAAGCCGCCGAAAAGGCTACGCCGCTGCCCTTGTTTGCAGAAATGCTGCTGGTCATCCTGCTGCTGGAAGTTATCCGGGAGGCCGGGCTGCGGATGCCGCAGTCGCTGGGGCATTCGGTCAGTCTGGTGGCCGCCCTCATTCTGGGCGATGCCGCCATTGCCACCGGCCTGATGAGCACCCCGGTCATCTTTGTGGCCAGCATTACGTCCATTGCGGTGTTCGTCACGCCCGCTTTGTACGAACCGGCCACCCTGCTGCGCATCGGCGTAGTGGTGGCTGCGGGGCTTGCCGGGCCGGTGGGACTGGCCGGGGCTTTTTTTGTGCTGCTGCTCAGCCTGTCCGGCACCGGGATGCTGGGGGTGCCGTATCTTGCACAGCATCCGTTCCCGCAAAGCCCGTTGGCCGAGGACGGCGTCATCCGGCGCAACTATCGGCACCTGTCCCGCAAGGGGTTCAACATCTGGCAAAAACGGAGGCCCCGCGCATGAATAAAACGCAGGACAAATTTTCATTGCCGGCAGTGACCCTCAGCATCTTTGCCGCGGCGGCGGCAGAGCGTCTGCCGGTATGCAGTTCGCCCCGGGCACTCCTCTGGCAGGAGGTGCTGGCTGCGGTACTGCTGATGATACTTTCTGCTTTGGCCAGTCGGTTTTGGCAGTCCGGTCCGCCAAAGCCTGCCGCCTGGGCAGCTGCATTTTGCCTGCAGGTCTGGCTGATGGCAGAACTGGCCGGAACGTTCTGGAAGGCTCTGCAAGTCTGCCGGGAAGAGTTTTCTTCGCTGGCATTGCTGGGGTTTTTGCCGCTGCTGCTCTGGGCGGGCTGGCAGATGCCTGCCCGCGCATGGGGTGCTCCGGCGCAGGTATTGTGGTGGTTTGTGGCGGTGGGAAGCGCGGTGTGTCTGCTGGGGCTGGCCCGGCAGATGCACTGGGCCGGGCTGTTTGCGCAGGCTGCGCCGCAGAGCACGGCATTCACCGTTCCGGTCTATGCGGAATACTTTGCGGTGCCGCTGCTCTGCGGCCGGGAGGAGCGGCGTGGTGTCTGCCTGCCCATTCTCACAGCCCTTGTACAAACGGCGGCAACGCTTGGCATGGCACTGGTGTTCAGTCGGACATACCCGGCGCGGGAATTGCTGCGTGCATGGAGCACCGGGACATTTTCCCGGCTGGACGCGGCGCTGCTGCTGGTCTGGCTGACCTGCGCGATTTTTCGCATCGGGGTGCTGTGCACGGCCATCCGGCAACTGGGGCGAGTGGATGCACTGCCAGCCCGGAAGGAGGCGCAGCCATGAAACAGCGCGGAACCCGGCTCTTGTTTTACGCGGTGCTTGTCGGCTGGTGCCTGCTGTTCCTGCGCTGTGAGACCACCGAAAAAAGTATGATACGGGTGGTTTATCTGGAACAGAAGGAACAGACCTGGTCGGTGGGGCTTTTGTATCAGTCACCGGAAGCGGCAGCCGACGCAGCCGATGCCTCAGCCGCACTACGCATTGCCGATGGCCGAGGGCAGACATCGGAAACAGCTCTTGCCGCCGCCGAAGCAGCCCTGCCGCAGACGGCCGATTACCGCCTGTGTGACTATTTGCTTTTCCCGGTGCAGACGGACGACGGCGTGCTCTCTGCATACGAAGCACTTGTGCTGGAACGCGGCTGCGGGCGCACAGCGGCCCGACTTTCCTGCACGGAATTTGATCTGGAAATACTCTTGCAGTCGTGCGGAAAAACGGAGACGCTGCCCGACAAACTGCTGGACAAACTCAAAGCGGGCTCGGCGGCAATGCCCCGGCTGTATGCACACGAGGAAAGCATGCTGCTTCCTGTGCTTTGCTTGCCCGAAGCACAGGAAGGGAAAGTGATGGTTTCTGGCAGCGGGGCCTTCCGCACCGGGAGCGGTGCGGTGCAGCGCCTGACAGAAAACGAGACAGAGGCGTTTCTTCTGCTGACGGGCACACCGGGCAAACGAACCTTCTGGCTGCAAGGAAAGCGTGTAACCATCCGGCGGTGCACCGTCTCAGTTGCTCTCCGGAAGCAGACGGCCACCCTGCGTCTGGACTGCCAGACGGCCTACGGCACGCCGCAGCCGGATGCGGCACAGTGTCAACAGTTGGAAGAGCTTTGCCTTGGGGTGGTACGTTCCTGCTGGCAGCAGGGGACAGACCTGCTGCATCTGCAGGAGCACAGTCTGCTGCGCACAGGCTCTCCCGACGGGTTTGACCCAACAAAAAACGCCTGCCCGCAGCTGCAGGCAGACGTTGTATTTCTGGGTGCTTGAAAAATCAGGATGCCGTGGGGAAGGTGACCGTGATGGTCGTGCCGACGTCCACCTGACTTTCCAGCTTGATGCGGGCCCCGTGGATGAGGGCAATGTGCTTGACGATGGCCAGCCCCAGACCGGTGCCGCCGGTGGCCTTGCTGCGGCTCTTGTCCACCCGGTAGAAGCGCTCGAACACACTGCTCTGCGACTCGCGCGGGATGCCGATGCCGTTGTCGGTCACGGTCAGGCTGCAATGGCCGTCCCGGGTGCATGCTGTCACGATCTGCACCTTGCCGCCGGGGCGGTTGTAGCGGATGGCGTTATCACACAGGTTCTGGCACAATTCATCCAACAGATTGCGGTTGCCCCGCACCGGTGCGCTCTCGCCCAGATAGGTCAGGGTGATGTAGGCGTGGCGGGCGTTCAGCTTCTGACGCTCCACACACTCCTTGGCCACGTCCAGCAGGTCCACGACCTCCATTTCCGGCATGGAGGAGGTCTCGGAGGCGTTGTCCAGGCTGGACAGCTGCAGGATATCGTTCACCAGCTGGATCATCCGGCTGGCTTCGCCATGGATCTTCTGGGCAAAACCGGGCACATCCTCCGGCTTGGCGATGCCGGTCTCGATCAGTTCCGCATACCCGGAAATGCTGGTCAGCGGGGTCTTGAGCTCGTGGCTCACATTGGCGGTGAAATCCTGCCGCATCTTCTCGTTGTTTTCTCGCAGGATGCGGTCGGCATGGATGCTCTCGGCAAAGGGGGTCAGTTCCTTGTACGGGACCTTATCCTGAATGTGGTCCAGATCCTCGGTCATGTTCAGCACCGGCTGCACAAGGGCGCGGGTGAGCAGGGTGGATAGGATCGCGGCAGCCAACATCAGGGCAACGCAGCTCAGCACGATGGCCGGCAGGGCTCCGTCGTAGACCGACCACACCGTTTCGGCGTCCTGCGCCACGCGCAGGATGTTGCCGCCGGGCAGCTGCACGGCATAATAATAGGTCTCATATCCCATGGTCTGGGAATCACGGATGTCCTTGCCGATGCTGCCCTGCAGCGCCTGCACGATCTCCGGACGGGTAAGATGGTTCTCCATGGGCTGATCGGTGGCAGACTCAAAGATCACGTCGCCGTCCGGGGAAATCAGCGTAATGCGCAGGTCGCCGGTCACAAAGAAAGAAAGCTGCTGCGGCTCGCTGGTCAGGTCATACCCGGCACGGATGAGATCGCTCTCTTTTTCCAGGTCATCCCAGGCCTGGGCGGTAAAAGCCCGGTGAAAGACAAAGATGCACAGTGCTGCGGTGAACAGCAGCCCCAGAAAGCCCATGAGGAACAGCCGGTAACTGATCTTTTCTTCCATGCTGTGCGGCTTCATTCGTCTCCAGCCTCCTCGTCATCGGCCAGCTTGTAGCCCACCTTGCGGATGGTGCAGATGTAGCGTCCGGCATCGCCCAGCTTTTTGCGCAGGGTGCGGATGTGCATGTCCACGGTGCGGCTTTCCACCGAAATGTCGGTGCCCCACACCACCTGCAAAATCGTCTCGCGGGTCACCACAAGGTTGGTGTTCTCCAGCAGAAGGCTCAGCAGGCTGTATTCTTTGTAGGTCAGTTCGACGGGCTGGTTGTTCACTGTCACGCTGTGACGTGCATTGTCCAGCAGGATCTCATGGAAGCTGAGCACATTGGGCCGTTCCTCCGGAGCCGCCCGGCGCAGAGAAGCACGCACCCGGCTGAGGAATTCCATGATGCCGAACGGCTTGGAAATGTAGTCGTCGGCACCGCAGTCCAGCCCGCGCACGGTGTCCAGCTCGCTGGATTTGGCCGTGACCATGATGATGGGCAGCCGGTGCAGGGAAGGGGTGTTGCGCAGTTTTTTCAGGATGGAGAACCCATCCTCGCCGGGCAGCATCACGTCCAGGATCACAAGCTCCGGGGCTTCGGTGCGCATGGCCTGCCAGAACGGTTCGGAACTGGCAAAGCTGGCCACTTCATAACCGTTGGACTGCAGGGCATACTGCTCCAGCTCACGGATGGCGTCATCATCTTCTACGATATAGATCATTTGTCAAATTCCTCCGCAGATTGATTGTCCGGGAAGAGATACCGCTCCCGGTATTTGTCCAGTCGACGATGAAATTCTTCGCTCTCCTTGGTATCTTTGCCATGACGCAGATCGTTGAGGTAAGCGTGGGTGTCAAAACTGTCCTGTGCTACCTCGATCTGAGCGACAGCCACGTTGCTGCAGTGGTCGCACACACGCTCGTAGTTGGTCAGCAGATCGTCCAGCACAAAGCCGTACTCAATGGAGCAGCTGCCGGTCTGCAGGCGGGCGATGTGGTGTGCCTTGATGGCACGCACCAGCTCGTTGACCACAGCTTCCAGCGGCTCTACCTTGCTGGCCAGGTGCAGGTCTCCCTTGCGGAAGGCGTCGGTGGTGCGGCTCAGGATATCCTGCACGGCATCTTCTAGCACCTGCAGCTCCTCTTGTGCGTCCTTGGAAAATTCAATGTTCTTCTGGTGCATTTCCTCCGCGGATTCCAGCAGGTTGACCGAGTGGTCACTGATGCGCTCGAAATCGCTGATGGTGTGCAGCAGGGTATTCACGCTCTGGCTGTCGGCGTGGCTCAGCTCGCGGCCGGACAGCTTGACAAGGTAGGTGCCCAGAGCGTCCTCATAACGGTCCACGGTGCTTTCCTCGTCACGCACCTTCTGGGCCAGCTCGTCGTTCCACTGGTGGGTCAGGCTCATGGCCTGCACCACGCCCACGCGGGCCAGCTCTGCCATGTCGGCGGTGGCGCTGCGGGCGCGCTCCACGGCCACAGCCGGGGTGTTCAGCAGACGCTCGTCCAGCAGGGCAAAGCTCTCTTTTTCCGGGGAGTCCGGGATGGTGAGGATGGCCAGCTTTTCCAGCCCGTTGGCAAAAGGCAGCAGGATGAGGGTGGCCAGGATGTTGAAGGCGGAGTGCACCACGGCGATGCCCCAGGCTTCAATGGTGGAATCCACAAAGGCAAAGTGGCACACGGCGTTCAGACCGTAGAAACCAAACAGGAAGATGGTCACGCCGATGATGTTGAAGTACAGGTGCACCATGGCGGCCCGGCGGGCATTCTTGGTGGCACCCACCGAGGAGATCAGCGCCGTGACACAGGTGCCGATGTTCTGGCCCATGATGATTGGGATGGCACTGCCGTAGGTGATCACGCCGGTGGCGCTCAGTGCCTGCAGAATGCCCACACTGGCGCTGGAACTCTGGATGATGCCGGTGACCAGTGCGCCCACCAGCACACCAAGGATGGGGTTGGAGAAGCGGACGAACAGGCTGGTGAACCACTCTTCGCCCTGCAGCGGCAGCACTGCGTTGGACATGGTGGTCATGCCGGTCATCAGCACGGCAAAGCCGATGAGGATGGTGCCCACACCTTTTTTCTTCTCACTCTTACACATATACAGCAAAATGCCGATAAATGCAAGCAAAGGACTGAAAGAAGTGGGTTTGAGCATCTTGATCAGCACACTGTCGCCCTGCAGACCCGAAAGGCTCAGGATCCAGCTGGTGACGGTGGTGCCCACGTTGCTGCCCATGATCACGCCGATGGCCTGATGCAGCTCCATGATGCCGCTGTTGACAAAACCGACCACCATGACGGTGGTGGCGCTGGAGCTCTGAATGATGGCCGTTACGCACAGACCCAGAAAGAAACCTTTGAGCGGGCTGTCGGTGAGCTTGCTCAGGATCTTCTGCAGCTGGCCGCCGGCCTGCTTTTCCAGCGCCTTGCCCATGATGTCCATGCCGAACAAAAACAGGGCCAGGCCGCCCAGCAGAGAAAAGACATTGAAAATAGTCATAAGGATTTTCCTCACTTTGATTTGACGTGTTTTCTTCCGATTTTCAGTATAGTGGATGCATTGTAAAATCCGAAACCGAGCAAATGTAAAATCCATGTAAATGTAAAATCTTTTTGCAGGAAGCCCGGACAGGCCTCTTCGCAGCAGCGTGCCTTGGCCCGCAGGATAGAAAAAGATGGGAACAGGCGTTGTAATCGTCCGGATTTTTTACTATAATAAAAAGAAGAAGGATGCCGGCGCACAGCCGGGTACAAGAACACAGGAGGAACAAGGATGGGTACGTTCAACGTCTCGCTCAAAACGCTGACCGAGCGCGTCAGCCTGGAGGTGGTCTATACCCCCAAAGAACTGGACCAGATCAATGTTGAGATCGCAGAGGTCAACCGTCCGGGTCTGTTTCTGGCCGGATACTATGACTATTTTGATAAACTCCGTCTGCAGATCATGGGTCTGGCAGAGATGAATTTTCTGTCCGGGCTCTCGGCCGAAAAGCGCTACGAGGCGCTGGAACAGCTGTTCCGCCAGCAGCCGCCGGCCGTTATCGTGGGCCGCAGCGAAGAGTTGGAACCGTTCCCGGAAATGCTGGAGCTGGCCAAAAAGCACAGCGTGGCGCTGCTGCGCTCCAACGAGACGACCTGCACCCTGATGGGCAGCCTGATCAGCGTGCTGAACCTGGAGCTGGCTCCCCGCATCACCCGGCACGGCGTGCTGGTGGAGGTGTACGGCGAGGGCATCCTGA
>OHAD01002816.1_pt1 | contig 12295 bp, 10 predicted proteins | sample 1577011 | NCBI WGS metagenome assembly OHAD01 (sample SAMEA3541510, study PRJEB24748) | human gut metagenome | biome: human gut; feature: human-associated habitat; material: faeces | place: China | collected 2012
AGAATATGATAAAATATTAAAGAAGTATTTTAAATAAAATTTTGACCATTAATAACAAAAAATTTACAGGAATTTTAAAAACAATCTATATTCAAAAAAACTATCTGATAACAAGACTTTCCAATCCCAAAAATATAGATATAAACTTTCATCAAAATAATTACAGTATAACGAGCAATAAAAATGAAATCAAAATTTCATTGGAATTGGAAGATGGACTAATTGAAAATAATATAAAAGCTAAAGTTTTTAAATCAAAATATGAAAATAAAATTTTTAGAGAATCTCAAAATTTGACTGAAAATTTTATTCTCATAACAAAAAATAATAAAATAATAAAAGAAAATTTGCTTCTTTTACTAAATTTAATTTAATTGAGATAAAGTAACAGAAAACGCTTTAATTTTTTTGACTTTTAGTGTATAATAATACTGGAGGTAGTTATGTAGTTGTTGATAAAAATTAGGAGATTGCTATGGATGTTGGTGAAAAAATATTTTATCCTATGCATGGAGCAGGATTGATTAAAAGCATAGAAGACAAAGATTTGGGCGATTATTGCGAACGATTTTATGTTATTGAGCTTCCTTTTGAACAAAATTTACATATCTTCATTAAAGAAGATGACATTGATAAATTTGAATTTAGAAAACTTGTCAATGAAGATACTCTTGATGAGGTTTACAATTACCTTAACAATGAAGAATTCCCTATGCCGAATAATTGGGTACAAAGATATAAGGAAAATACAAAAAGACTTAAGTCTTCAGATATTTTTAATATAGCCTATGTTCTTAAAGGGTTGTCTATCAGGAATGAAAAAGGTAAACTTTCTTTAAAGGAACTGTTTATGTTAAATCTTGCAAAGCGAATTTTAGTTTCAGAATTTGTTATGGTTAGCGGTTTTTCAAAAAACAAAATTAATAAAATCATAGAGTATTCTATGGAACATTAGGAGGAGAATATGTTTAAAGGTTTAAGATACTTGACCTTTGTTTTTGGTGGGCTTTTAGGTATTCTATTAGCCTATGGATTCGGTCAAGTTGTAGAGTTAGAGTTAAGCAAATTTGCTGTGATTTCGATTTATTCCATTTTTGCAATTATTTTTGGTATTATTTTTTATTTATTATTTCCGGTAATTTTAAAGAAACTTACAGTTAATTTTGAAAATATGATAAAAAAAGCTCAAAAAACTCCGACTTCTGATATTGTTACCGCAATTATCGGACTTATAGTTGGATTGATTATAGCTTTTTTAATTTCATTACCGATTTCCAATATAAAATTTCCTGTAATTGGAAATTTATTAAGTGCAACGATTACTATTTTTATATATTGTGCGCTTGGATTTATAGGAATCAAAATAGCTGTGGATAAAAAAGAAGAGATATTGAAATTTAAACTTTTTTCGAGAGAAAAGTCCTTTAAAAAAGGACATGTATATCCTAAAATTTTAGATACATCTGTTATAATTGACGGAAGAATTTATGATATAATCAAAACCGGATTTTTAGAAGGTCCAATTATTATTGCTATGTTTATGGTTAAGGAATTACAATACATTGCGGATTCCGAAGACCCAAACAGAAGACAAAGAGGAAGACGCGGACTGGATATTTTGGATTTACTTCAAAACGAAAAAAATATTGAAATAAAAATTGTAGATAAGGATTACAAAAATATCAAAGAAGTTGACCATAAACTTTTAAAATTGACAGAAGATTATCACGGAAAACTTATTACAAATGACTACAATTTAAACAAGGTTGCATCTCTTCAAAAAATTTCAATACTAAATATAAATGAGCTTGCACTTGCGGTCAAACCTGTTGTAATTCAAGGCGAAAAACTTATTGTTGAAGTCATTAATCGTGGTAAGGAACCCGAACAAGGTCTTGGATATCTTTCTGACGGAACCATGATTGTGGTTGAAGACGGAAAAGATTATATCGGTCAAACAATAGAAACAACTGTAACGAGTATATTACAAACTCCTGCAGGAAAAATGATATTTACAAGAAAGAATTTAAAATAAATATATTATGTAATTTGAATGGAGGATTTTATGAATGAAAGAATTTACAAATCAACATCTTTTCAAGTTGTAAAAGAGCTGGTGCTGTTAATTGTCGCCTGTGCTTTTTTAGCTTTTATTTTGCACTTTTTTGTTAAAGACTATATAAATGCTATAGTTGTGGCTGTTGTATTTGTTTTCTCACTGGCTATGACACTTAAAGACAGGAAATTGTATGTTAAGGTTACAGATGATACCCTTACAATAGTAGATGGTAAAAAAGTTTATGAATACGAATTGGATGAATGTGCAATCAAAGCTAAAATAAAAAATAACGACATATTAACTTTGTATGTTATAGACTCAAACGAAAATACTAAAAGTTTTGATTTGTCATTACTTGGATACAAGCAATTCGAGAAACTTATTGAAGATATCCGTGTAGTCGGAGATGAAGCGGAATCAATTACGTTAAAAGCAAAATAATTTTATATTAGGAGGATACTATGGATAATATTTCACAGATGATTAAAAATATGGGAGTTATGGCTTATATAATTCCCGCCGTTTTAATTATTTATGTTGTTGGAATTGTAATTTGGTCAAAAAAAAGAAAACAAGGATATGATAAATGGCTTTCAGATCATCCTGATGCAGTTAAAATCTATTTAAATACTGGTTTTAATGCGATTACTTCAAAGACACTTTCAGGAAGAATTTTGAGTCCCGATGCTTATCCAACAATTGCGTATGAAGGAACAAAGTCTGTAATTTATGCATTACCGGGAACTGTAGATGTTGAACTTACTTACAGTTATACAAGACCCGGAGTGCTACATAAGAATGTAACTACGACTTGGGGCCCTACAAAACTTTCACTTGAAGTTGAAAAAGGAAAAACTTATTCTTTAACTTTTGACAAAGATGAAGAAACTTTTAAATTCAGTGTTGACAATTAGAAAAAAGGAAAAACTTCGACAATTTATGTCGAAGTTTTTTATTGTAAAACAACAAGATTCCCGGGAACCCACCCGATGCGAAGCATCGTGGAAGGGTGAGGCTCTTATTGTTAAACAACAAGGTTCCCAAAACCTACCAGATGCGAAGCATCGCGGAAGAGTGAACTTTTTATTAACAAAATCTCATTCTATCAGGATTTATATCTTTCTCTTTTTCGTAAAATTTTAAAATCTCAATACCATTTTCTAAAATCAACTTTTCAATTAATGGTTTATCTTCAATATTATAGAATAAAATGCTTATTCCGCAACAGTGATCTTCCGTTTTAGGAGTTGGTGCTATTGTACATTTTATTCCATTTTGTTTCATTAATTTATAAAGTTCTTGACCGTTTTTTGTATCTTTAAAAAAAATATAATATAGCATTAGCTTAACATCTCGATAAATGCACCAATTCTTGTTTTTAATTGTTCACTGTCTGAGTCCGTATAGTCAGTTTCGATTCCAAGAACAGGAATTTTAGCTTCTTTTAAAGCTTTTTCAACTATTGTTCCCTCTGTATCATAAAGTGTACAGAACTTCAAGTTTACATCAATAACTCCGTCTATATTATATTCTTTAACCAATCTGATTATGTCTTCAACTCTTTCAGTATTTGGAGTAAAGCATGCACAGTTTATGCTTCCTAAATATCTACAAGTTAGATTTTCAACCATTTCATCCATTGTCTTTCCATTTTCATCTACTAGATGTTCAGAATATCTATTACCTGTACACATTTCTTCACAGACAATCATTCCTCCTATATTTTCAACTATTTGATGAATCTTCCAGTTTGGAATTGAAAGCGGAGTTCCGGTTAACAATATTCTCTTTGTACCTTTTTTGAATACACTTACATTATTCTTTGCTCTTTCTTCAAGTTCATCACAAAGTCTATTTACTTGTGCAGTAAATCTTACAGGGTCATCATAAAATGCTATTTGTGTGATAAGAAGTACATCTCTTCCTGAAATAGGTACATTGTCAAGTTTTCTAAAACTATTTAATCTTTTTAAAGCCTTTCTCTTATTATTCAAGGTTACAATCGCATTTTTTAAGCTTTCTTCTGTAATTTTATTTCCTGTCAATTTTTCCAATTCAGCCATATAGCCTTTTATTTCTTCTTTCCATTTTACAAAATCTTTTTCTCTCTTCATTTGTGGAATATCCATTATATACATTGGAGCATCTTTTGCTAAAATTTCCCATGCCTTTTTCTTACCGTCACAAGTTGTTTCTCCAACAAAAAGATCAGCAATTCTAAAGAATGGACAAGTTCTATCAAATCTTGCACCCAAAGATGCCTTTATCAACGGGCAAGTAGATGTTGGAAGTACTTTTTCTCCACCCGGAACCCAAAATTGAGATCCACTACATAAACCTGTCGCGATAGCTCCAGCCGCAACCACAACTTCATCAGGAACATGGATACAAAAAGAGCCTACAACTTTTCCACCCTTCTTTTGAAATTCAATAAGTTCTGCAGGTCTAATTCCGTGAATTTCTGCAACTACCATATTGAAATAGTCCATACTCTCAGGTCTATTTTCTTGACTTAAAAAAACATCTCCGAATGCGACAGGTAAAACTTCACATAAAATATCATGAGTATCGACATCCATATTCAAATCTTTCCACATTTTTCTGTAATCAGCCATTTTATTGCCTCCTATAAAATTCTATTTATTATCATAGGGACAATCTTGATACAAAATATCTAATTTTTTTGTTTTCTTATTATTATACTTTTCTTTCAAAAACTCATAACCACTACTTTTATAAGTCTTAAAAATTTCTCCAAGACAAAAATTTTCTATGATTTGATAATCTTTATATTTTTCATCAATATCGTCCAAAATTTGAATTGCTCTTGGAACGTATATCTTTTGTCTTTTTTTATTTACATCTTTAAAATTAGACAGCACTCTATCAATCATATTATTTTTTTCTTCCAAAGAAAAAATAAATTGAGTATAAAATTCAACTTCATATAAAAATCTGGATTCAATATCGGTTTTAGAAAGTTTTTCCAATTTTGAAGAAATATTTTTAGATAATTCAACGGCTTTTAAGAAATTTGTTTCAGAAAAATCTCGATTATAGACTTCCTCTACTCTGTTTTTTAAATTTTCAAGATTACCATCGTAGAAAAAAATTTTGTCCTTTAAATTATCTTTCAATACTTTTAAAAGTAAAGGACAAGAATTATCTACAACAACCAATTTTGCATTATAAAGTAAGGGGCATTTTTTAGTCATAGCATAAGTAAGAGTTGAATCAATTATGCTACACAAATCTTTTTCATTCGAATATTCCAATATGTATTTATCTACTCCGTCCAAAGGTAGAGGCACCAAGTCAAAACCGTAAAATATTTCTTTCGGAACGGTTCTCCCCAAGTATCCTATTATGTATTTTTCACTATCTAAACCCATTATCGTCTCTACAAAAGCATTTCGCCTAAGCTCTAAAATTTCTTCTCTCAAATTTTCCATAATCTTTTTTGATATTTAATCATATCTCCTCAAATTTATACATTATATATTTTATAACTTTAGATATTTTTCAAGAAATTCTATGATAAAATAACTTTTTAACCATGTATTTGACAATTCTAAAAAATTCACCTCCTACACCATAAAAATAAAACTAAACAATTTATCATCATTTTATTCAGTCAAATACATTACTTTATATCGTTATATTTGTATTATATCACATATATTTTGTGTAGTAAAATTAGAAATATTAATTGAAAGCCTTTATTCATAACAAAAATTTATAATAAAATCTTAAAATTCTATCGATTATTAAAAAAGAACTCCAATAAAATTATTGAAGTTCTTTATGCTCTGTTAATACCTATCTTCTCTTTTTAGAAAGCGCAACTGACACAATTCCTAAAAGAACAGTAGGCAACAATGACATTTGTGCAATTCCTGTTTTAGCTAATTTCGGTTTTCTACCGCTTTTCTTGTTATTATCAGCTATTACACTATTATTATTATTGTTATTGTTGTTATTGTTGTTATTGTTATTTTCGAGTTTGTTTTCCAATTTATATTTTACTACATATTTTGAAAAATGAGTTGTAACAAATGTTACAGCCTTATCATTTTGAGTAAAAGTTTTTTCTTCAACTTTTCCGCTATCGTCTACATAATAAACTTTTTCTACAACTTTTCCTTTTTCTTTAGGCATTACAACTGTATATTGTCCAACAGGCAATCCTATCTTCTTCTTTGTCTTTGAATCTCTAAAATAAATATCGAACAGTGAAATATTTTTATCTTTAAGAGTTGTAAAATCTTTAGGATTTAATTTTTCAACCACAAGTTCTTTTCCTAACAAGTTTTTACCTGTAACAGAAATTTTAGTTTCTTTATCAGTAAGTGTAATTTCTTTATCAGAGTATTCAGGTTTTACACCGTCTAATTTTTCTGTATTTTCTTTTAAATCCTTTGCTAATCTATCTACATTTCCTTGACTTACCGAATTTTCAACTGCTTTAATCGCATTTTCTAATGCTTTATCAAATTCATTTTTAATTTCTTCTGCAGCATATTTATATTTATCCGTTCCCTTTGCTGATTTTGCATCTGCTATTGTTTTGTTCAATTCATCAAGTTTAATATTACTCTTGTAGATAAAAGTTACTTCCTTAATATCTTTAACTTTTTCTTCATGGATATTTCCGATTTCTTTTTCTTCAACACTTTCGTCGGCTCTAACTATCTTATATTTTACAGCTTCAAAATCTTTACTGCTTTCAATAGGTCTTACATTGAAAGATCTAAGTTTAGACCATCTATATCCTTTAACTGTAGCTCCCTTGAAAGCCACTTTGCCATCTTCTGTTTCATGTTTTACTTTTATTTCAGAAACTTCATCTAAAGTAAGTTTTTCTTTTTTCCCTACTTTGTCATTTACAACAGTCGCTCTTACAAAAACTTCCTCGTCATAATTTTCTCCGTCAACAGCAACTAAAAATTTAAAAGTAACATCTCCATTTGGATTTTTAGGATTTGTAACATTTCTAGGACAAATAAGTTCAAACATTTGTGTATTTCCATTTCCATAGATTCCTGTTCCGTCTGAACTAACCATTATAAAGTTGTCCATACTGTCGGATGTACCTTCATTTTGTAATGGATACCATTCTATTCCGTTTTCATCTACAATTTTTATCTTTGTCAAAGCCTTATTGAAATTAGCTCCGAACATAGTAACCCAAGTTTTTTTACTTTCTTGACCTACCGGAGTATAAGTATGAGTTACATCAGGTTGTTCAGTACCGCCACCTGAAGTTCCATAAGATTGAATTGACATAAAACTTAAAATCGGTTTATCAGTTATTTTATCAGTAGCTAAAACCGTTGCAACCAATCTTTTTGCCCTGTTTTGTAATATATTTACTCCAATTGCTGAAGAATATGTTTTTCCATCGTCTAAAGATACCATAACTGAATAAGTTTCAGCTCTTTTAGTTTTATTTTCCGGCAATTTAAAAGTTATAATTTGTTCAGTATTATTTACAACTTCCACTTTTACATTAGCTGATTCTGTTATTTCAGAATTTGAAGTTTTATCTTTATTGTTTTTTAGAATTTTAACCTTAACAGCTTTGCTTAAATTTTCACCAACTAATTTAACTTTTGAATTTCCGCCTAATTTAGTTAAAATTTCTCCTTCAACAAAATTAGCTTCATTTACTGTTGGAAAAGCATCTTTTATAAATTGTTCAAAAGATTTATTTTCTCTGTTTTTTCCATCTTTGATTATTCTTTCTTCAAATTTAATTTTTGCACCCGTTTTAATTTCAATTGGACTTTCCAAAGTTATCACAATTTTATCTTCTAAAACTTCAACTTTATCCTTTGCTTTTAACTTTTCAAAATTATCAGAAGCGGATTTCTTAAATGAAATTCCTGCCTTTAAAGTTTCAATATCATTTATTTCAAAAACTCTTTCATCAAATTTTAAAGTTATTTTTGTCTTACTGTTGTCAAGATATACATTACTTGGCACAAAATCGACAGTTTCTCCACTTTCGTCTCCACCAACAGTAACAGTAACTTCTTTGTCATTTAATCTAATCTTATAAACTTCTTCCTTATTTGATTTTGCTTCAGGGAATTTTAAAGTTGCACTTTGAACTTTATTTGTTCCGTTGAAAGTATAATCCATATTAATTTTATTTTCAACACCGTTTTCAACCTTAAAAATTTCAAGTTTAAGTTTATCAGACTTTAAATTTTCACCTTTTACAGTAACAGTATTCGCCCCACCTGCCTTTGGCATATTAGGGGTTTTTACTTTAAGTTCGTTTATTACCATATTATTTTCTTCAGAGCCCAGAGCAACTGTAACAGTTACTGTTGGGTTGTCTTGAAATACTGTTTCAGAGCCGTTTGTATTGAATTTTATAGTATAAACTTGTTCACTTGTAGTATTATTTTTCGGAAAATCAATAGAAATAGTCTTTCTAGCCTTATCCCCTGTTACTACAGCACTTTTTCCTAAATCAGTTGGTACATTATTTAATAGTACTTGAATCTTTACATCTTTAGCAGGAATATGATTGTCATTAATTCTTTTAGTAATTAATTCTAAATTTGCTTTTCCACCCTCTGCAGGTAAATTTTGATTGTCAGGTGTTACTCTGACAATTGCATTTTCCTCATTACTTTGTTCTGATGGTGCAACTTTAATAGTAACTGTCGGTTCAGCTTGAAAATCTGTTTCAGAGCCTTTTGTATTAAATTTAATTGTATAAACTTGTTCCTTTGAAGTTGTATTTTTAGGAAAATTTAAAGCAACTGTCTTTTTTGCTTTTTCACCTTTAACTTCTACATTTTTCCCTAATTCCGTTACAACTCCGTCTAATGATATTTGAAGTTTTACTTTTTCAGGAGAAATATGTTTATCATTTATTTTTTTAGTAAATATTTCTAAATTTACTTCCCCACCATCTTTTGTTAAGTTTTCAGAATCTGCACTTACCTTCACAATTGCATTTTCTTCAACAGGATTTGGTTGTTCAGGATTTATCGGAGGAACTACAACTCCTCCACCGCCATTTGATGTACTCTTTCTAATTCTAATGAGCTTTTTAAATTCTTCATAAAATGATCCGGTCTCACCATTTACACCAAAAGCAACTTCATATTGTATGCTTTTTCCTGTTTCATTTTTTGGAAAAGTTAAAGTAACTATCTTTCTACTTGAACTTTCTTTTGTTTCCTCAGAAAAAGTAATTGAATTTTCAACTTCTGTTAAACGTTCCGTACTTCCTTTAAGAACCACTTTTGCCTTAATATCTTTTTCTTCTAAATCAGAACCCTTAAGTGTGAAAGTTCTCTTTCCATCTTCAGTAGGAGATGAAACATTTACATATTCCACTTCGGTTAAAGCACTTGTATCTTTTGCATAAGTATTTATTCCGATAGAACTGAATGTAACGGAAAACAAAAGTACAAATGTAAAGATTTTTTTAAGCATTTTCATTACAATGCGACCTCCTTAAAATATTTTATCACCCATAAATTATATATCATAAAAAATTTTTTTGCAAATATTTTATCAATGTATAAATATTTTTAATGAATAAAAATTATTTATTAATAATATTTATGAAAGCGTTGTAAAATAACTCTTTTAAAAATTATTGACAAAAATATGAATTTTTATTGACATCACTTATTATTTGTGATATACTCAATTTGTCTTCAGGGCGAGGGTCGTTTCCTCACCGGCAGTAAAGTCTGCGAGCATTATGCTGAATTGGTGAAATTCCAATACCGACAGTTAAAGTCTGGATGAAAGAAGAAAGATTTATGCCCTAAAGATGGCATTTTTTTTTGCTAAATTTTTAGGAGGTTATTATGAATAACAAAAAATTCGGTATTTCAGAGATTACAAAGATTTCAATCCTTGGAACGATAAGTGTGCTTTTAATGTTTATTAAAGTTCCTCTACCTTTTGCTCCTACATTTATGGAAATGGATATTGCAGAACTTCCCGCATTAATAGGAGGATTTGCAATGGGACCGTTAGCAGGATTTTTAATTGTATGTATAAAAATTTTGTTAAATATTGTAATTAATGGAACAAAAACTTTTTATGTTGGAGAGCTTTCAAATTTAATAGTTTCATCAGCTTTCGTTTTGACAACAGCTTTTATCTACAAACATAATAAAAGCAAAAAATCAGCTTTACTAGGACTTGTAATAGGTAGTATTTCAATGTCCATAGTTGCAACTTTGAGCAATTATTTTATAATATTTCCACTTTATGCAAAACTTTTAAAAATTGATTTGAATGCTTTTGTAGGTATGGTTGCCAAAATAAATCCACTTGTAAAAAGTTACTTTACATTAATGGTATTTTCAGTACTACCTTTCAACTTAGTTAAAACATTTGTTACATCACTTGTAACATCCTTATTATATAAAAGAATTTCACCAATTTTGAAGAGAAATGGAAGTATATCAGAATAAGTATTCAGATAATTTTTTTACAAACTAAAAAGGTTGAGAATTTTACTTTCTCAACCTTAATTATTAAACATAATATATTAAAAAACGACGATTTTTTTTATGCTCGTCGTTTTTTAGTGATTTTATACATTCAATTAAATTAATTTTTAAGCTATTTCTTTTGATTTTTCCATTCTTCTGTAAAGATATAATGCTATTAAAGTAAATATTAATGGACCTGCAATTGACATTATTGTTGTTAACCAGTCTCCTGATGAAATGGCAGGTTCAATAACTGTAAATAAGTTTGCAAAACCAACTATAAAGCAAGTAACTGCAACTGCAACTTTAACTGTTGAATATGTTTTAAATCTTACAAAAGGTCTTTCTATGCTTTCATTTCTTCTAAACGCTAAGAATGAATAAGCGATGAAGAAATAAGGTAAAGTCATTGAAACATTAGTCATTGAAACTAAAATTTGGAAAAATTGTTGTGCACTCTTTCCACCGAATGATACTATCGCAATTATTACAATTACACAAATTGCTTGGTACATCATAGGTTTAGTATAAACACCGTTCTTTTGTTCAGTCCATGATTTTGGCCATAATTCTTTAGGAGTTCCACCAATTAATTGTTTTAATGGAGAATAAATAAGAGTAAAGAATGCTCCTGTTAATGCTAGGAACATTGATATTCCCATATAACGTGAAACCCAAAGTCCAACATTTCTTGCAGCAGATTCTGCAAGACCAAAAGCAAGACCTAATTGATAACCCATATGGTTCATAGCAATATATGATACATTACCTAAAGTTATTTTTTGTGCTGAAAATTGTGTAAATGCAAATGACCATTTAGTAAATGTACCGAAAATTAAAATACCTAATGAATATCCCAAAGATACAACAACAGCTGAAATAATTATACCTTTTGGAAAGTTCTTTTCAGGATTTTCAGTTTGGTCAACAAGACCACCTACTACTTCCAAACCACCATAAGCAAATATAGCATATACTATGAATGATAATACTTGTAAACCACCGGCATAAGCAGGGTTTGGTGAATGAGCCAAAGCATTAACAGTTATAGGATCTCCAACTCCACCTTTGTTTAGAAGCAACATTAAAATTCCGCCAACAAATAAAAATACATTAATTAATGCTACGGCACTACCTCCGAAAGATGTGAATTTTTTAATTTTATCTACACCTTTACTGGATATAAATGTTAAAATAATAATCCACAAAATAGCAAGAATACCTAGTGTTTTTACGGAATCAAGTCCAAATAAAGACCAACTTTGTGTTTTATCAACCCCAAAAATCGCATTTGATAAAACAATCCAAATACCTGAACCAACATTTACCATCCATACTATATAGGATGCATACCACATAAACGTTACCATAAATGCATACTTACCGCCTGAACTTTTTTCCATCCAAGAATAAATTCCGCCTTCAGAATCTTTAAAAGCTGAACCATATTCTGCAATCATAAATGCAAATGGTAAAAAGAAAGTTACACAAGAAATAATAAACCAAGGAATAGCTGCGTATCCCATAAGATAATATGATCTTGTAACGTTAGTGAAACCAAAAACAGAAGTGAACACCATCAAAACAAGTGCTCTTAAACTCAATTTCTTTTTAGACATAATATCCCTCCAATATTTATTTTTTCATTTTGAATTTTATCACAAAAAAATGGGTATGTCAATATAATATAAATAAAATTTATATTTTTTTGATAAAGAATTTTTAAAATTAAATATAAATTACAAAAAAGTAAAAATAT
>OHAD01002831.1_pt1 | contig 12231 bp, 9 predicted proteins | sample 1577011 | NCBI WGS metagenome assembly OHAD01 (sample SAMEA3541510, study PRJEB24748) | human gut metagenome | biome: human gut; feature: human-associated habitat; material: faeces | place: China | collected 2012
TTGCTGCATACTTAGGAAGCGAAGACGCACAGTTAAAGCATTTTGAGTTAAGAAAGCAGGCTCCTGTTAATACAAACCTTGTTTCTAACGAAGAAGTTGCTAAGGATGCAGTTGCATCAACTTTGGCAAACGTAGCAGCAAATTGCTCTATCGCTCAGCCAATCATCCCAATGCAGGCTTACTGGGATGCAGCTACACCATTCGGTGATGCATTCGTACACGGTGCTGAAGGACAGATCACAGCAGACAATGCTAAGGAAAAGACAGAAGCATTAAACGAGCAGTTAAACAGCTCACTTACAGAGTAATCTTTTTCCAAAAGGAAAAGACAAAAGAAACAATTCCAAGGTTCTGGGGGATTCCCCGGAATCTTGGAATGCATGAGTCTATAAATATGGCATAGAGTAACATGTGCCGGGAGGATAAGTATGATAGGTGCAAACAAAAAGAAGTCGGACTTCGCTACACCGTACACTGTATCCAATGCGCTTACGAAGGGCGGGGCTGCAGTTAAGTTATCAGCGCTTATAATGGGATTGGGAAACATCGCCCACAAGCAGATTATCAAAGGTTTAATTTTTTTGGCAATTGAGATTGGCTATATTATGTTTATGGTCAATGCAGGTGCATATTATCTTTCCATGCTTCCTTCATTAGGATGGAGAAAACAGGAAGAGGTATTTAATGAACAGAAACAGATTTATGAGTATGTACAGGGTGACAATTCCGTATTGTTGTTGTTATACGGTGTTGCTACGATTGCGATCACTCTTTTATTTATTTATATGTGGGCTGAAAATTTAAGAAGCGCATATATGGCAGAGTGCCTCGCAAAAGAGGGGAAAGAAATCAATTCTTTTGGCAAGGATGTCAAAAGTTTATTTGATAAAAATTTATACAAGACATTAATGTTTCTCCCATTGATGGGAATTCTTATTTTTACAGTTTTACCATTGTTATTCATGATTCCAATGGCATTTACCAATTATTCTACGATCAACAAGCATCTGACCTTGTTTGACTGGGTTGGATTGGCGAACTTTAAGACGGTACTTGGACTTGGCGGAAAGATAGGCAAGACATTCTGGAGAGTTTTAGGATGGACCATTGTCTGGGCAGTATGTGCTACATTCTTATGTAACTTCCTGGGACTGATTCTTGCGATTGTCATCAACCGCAAAGAGACAAAGTGCAAAGCATTCTGGCGTACCTGTTTTGTTATTTCCATTGCAGTACCACAGTTTGTATCCTTACTGGTTATGAGACTACACAAAAAAGCAGAAAACGCCCCGAAACAAGTTCGGGACGCTCTCTGTTCTATAATCTGGAGAATTAGAAATCAACTTCTGTATCGTAGTAGCAGCACTTGAGGAGCTTTTCCATTTCTTCCTGTGAAGGCTGACGTGGGTTAGAACCTGTGCAAGCGTCTGCGATAGCGTTCTTAGCGATCTCAGGGAGTCTCTCAAGGAATACGTTCTCAGGAACGAAGCCCTGCTCACATGGATAGCTGTCTGTACCATAGTTCTTGATGCAGTGAGGAATGTTGAGCTTGTCATTCATGCCTCTTACATACTCGATGAGGAGCTTTACCTTCTCGTCATCGTTTGAACCGCCCAAGTGCATATAATCAGCAATAACGCCATATCTCTTCTTAGCTGTTTCGTCCTTAGCATTGAATGCGATTACCTTTGGCAGATACATTGCATTAGCTGCACCATGGATAATGTGTGCGCCATAGTCAGCGAAAGCTGCGCCTGTCTTATGAGCCATTGAGTGAACGATACCAAGCAGAGCGTTTGAGAATGCCATACCTGCAAGACACTGAGCGTCGTGCATTCTATCTCTTGCGCCCATATCGCCGTTGTAGGAATCAACGAGATCCTTCTGGATCATTTCGATAGCGTGGATAGCAAGTGGATCTGTATACGCACAGTTTGCTGTTGAAACATAAGCTTCGATAGCGTGTGTCAGAGCGTCCATACCTGTATGAGCTGTCAGCTTCTGTGGCATTGTTTCAGCAAGGTCAGGATCAACGATAGCTACATCTGGTGTGATCTCAAAGTCAGCGATAGGATACTTGATACCCTTGTCATAATCTGTGATGATAGAGAATGCTGTTACCTCAGTAGCTGTACCTGATGTTGAAGAAATTGCGCAGAAGTGTGCTTTCTTTCTCAGCTCAGGGATACCGAATACCTTACACATATCTTCAAATGTGCAGTCAGGATACTCATACTTGATCCACATAGCCTTTGCAGCGTCGATAGGTGAGCCACCGCCCATTGCTACGATCCAATCAGGCTCAAATTCAAGCATGACCTTTGCACCATTCATAACTGTTGTTACAGAAGGGTCTGGCTCTACGCCCTCAAGAAGCTTAACTTCCATTCCAGCCTCTTTCAGATAAGCTTCTGCCTTCTGGAGAAAACCGTTTCTCTTCATTGAGCCGCCGCCGACTACGATGATAGCTTTCTTACCTTTCAGTGTTTTCAGGTTCTCCAATGCTCCCTTGCCGTGATAAAGGTCTCTTGGTAATGTAAATCTCATTTCTAATTCCTCCTATATGTAATGTAATAATGTGTTCAAAGAGGTTTGTGTAAATCTCACACAAATTCTCTCTTTGCTTGCCTTTAATTATACAAAATGTCAATGAACTATTCTAACATAATCTATGAACATTCTATTAATTATTAACTTTTACATAGCATATATAAGTATGTGCATACAGCTAAATGTACATATGAATGTGTAAAACAGGTGTAAAAAATATCACAATTACATGAAAAATCACGATTTTGTTTGCACTATATGGAATTTTGCAGTGCTTATTTCGTTTTCTTTTGTTAATAAATTATACATTTGTGAGTACAGAAATATTCCTGTTTATGAAGATAAAAAAATTCATAAAAAATTTACTTAAGCTATGGAAATATGCGAAAAAATGTGATATAATATATTGGTATTGTATTGTATCCTCCCATGATGGAGGAATAATAACAAGGAGGAAATTTAATATGAAAACAAAGGTCAACACAAAATCATTGGTGATACTGGGATTGATGACAGCTCTCACAATGATCTTCTCGTTCACTCCTATCGGTTCTATACCTATCGGACCGCTGGTAATTACTCTCAACGTAATTCCTATTGCCATAGCGGCTGTAACGGTAGGCCCTGTGGGAAGTGCAGTCATTGGAGGAGTTTTCGGACTGCTCAGCTTTTTGCAGTGCTTCGGAATAGGCGTGCCAAGCGGAATGGGTGCAGCACTTGTTGCGATCGATCCGGTCCTGGCTTTCGTTCAGCGATTTGTACCAAGACTTCTTGACGGCATTGTCGTAGGATTTATTGCAAAAGGCATGAGCAAGGTAACAAACAATTATGTTTCATATGCTGTCACGGGCTTTTTTACTGCGTTTTTGAACACTGCGTTCTTTATGAGTGCGCTTGTTTTGCTTTTCGGCAACACCGATTATGTAAAAGAGCTTATGGGCGGAAAGAATATCATAGTATTCATCTGCACCTTTGTAGGCATAAACGCTCTGGTCGAAATGGCTGTATGTACATTTGTTACAGGTACAGTGGGTGCTGCACTTTATAAGGCAAGGTTCATACCCAGCAAAAACAAAACGCAGGCATAAATTCACCGAAAGGATAACATACAAATGGTTTTAGCGGTCGATATAGGAAACACTAACATAGTAATGGGCTGTTTTGAAAGCGACAGGATACTTTTTGTTGAAAGACTTTCTACAAATCAGCAGTCCACGGCACTTGAATATGCCATAATGCTCAAGAACATTCTTGAGATACATTCTATAGATATGTCAGATTTCAGGGGCGGCATAATCTCATCGGTCGTGCCGTCTGTTACCCTCACAATGAAAGAGGCAATGGAGAGGCTTATCAAAAAGCGCATCATGGTAGTAGGACCTGGAATAAAGACTGGACTTAAGATAAATCTCGACAATCCTGCACAGCTTGGAAGCGACAGAGTTGCAGACGCAGTTGCGGCGATAAACCTCTACCCTGTGCCTATCATAATGATAGATATGGGCACTGCTACTACCATATCAGTAATAGACAAGGAAAAGAATTTCATAGGCGGAATGATAATACCGGGACTCAGAACTTCCCTCGACTCGCTTTCGGGCAAGGCTTCACAGCTTCCTTTCATCAGCCTTGTGCCGCCTAAAAAGGTCATAGGCACTAATACTATCGACTGTATGAAGAGCGGTATAATCCATAGCAACGCTGCAAGCATTGACGGAGTTATAGAGAGGATAGAAAACGAGCTTGGTGAAAAATGCACTGTGGTTTCCACAGGCGGTGTGGCAAAAATAATAGTTCCTTACTGCAAGCGTGACATAGTCATTGACGATGAGCTTCTGCTCAAAGGGCTTATGATAATCTACAATAAAAACAAACAATAATTTAAAATACAATACACAAAGCGTCGGGTAGTTTTATCCGACGCTCTTTTATGTCGCTTTTTATATCCATAATAGACAAACAAACAGGCTTCAAACAGTTGCAAATGCCGAAAATGGAGCGTTTCTATTGCTTCCAGGACTTTGTTATGGTACAATCATATGTGCAAAGTAAAACGTTTACATAAAACAGAAAGCAGGAAATATATGAACGCAAGAAAAATATTATGCCTTATGGCCGCAGTGATTATGCTGTCAGGCTGTTCAAAGGTTGTGGACGGTTCACAGGCTTCATCAAAAGCGGCTGAAAGCTCCGGCAAAGCGGACAGCAGTGTTTCAGACTATGATAATATCACCACCGAACCTGAAACAGACAAGCCTGACCTTGTTATCAATGACAGCGTGATAGGTTTTTCGCAGGAAAGCGGCTTTTATGACAGCGGTTTCAGCCTTGAGCTTACCGCAAACGAGGGCGAGAAGATATACTACACCACTGACGGCACAGACCCTAGGACCTCTGCCACAAGAGAAGAATACACTGCCCCTATCGAGATAAAAGACAGAAGCAATGACCCTAATGTGGTTTCAGCCGTGCCGACAGAAATGATATCGGGAAATTTCAATGAGTTCAGCTTTGGCGAGGGGGATTTCTGGTGCAACAAAAAAGCACCTTCTGACAATGCGGTGGACAAATGCACTGTTATAAGAGCGTCAAGCGAAAAAAGCGACGGAAGCGTTTCAAAAAGCTTCTCAGGCAGCTTTTACATAGGAAGCGCAGAGGAGCATATAAAAGGACTTAAAGAAAGCTGCGAAGCGGCTGGGCATGACCTTGCGGTAATGAACATCACAATGGACTACGCTGACCTTTTCGACAGCAAGATCGGCATTTACGTCAAGGGAGATATTTTCAACAAAGCACTTGAGGACTATAAAGCCAGCGGAGAAAGCATAGAAAACGAAACTGCAAGACAGCTTGACGCAAACTACAAACAGCGTGGCAAGGAATGGGAACGTGATTGTCACATCGAGCTTAACGAGATTTCAGCCGAGGGAAATGTGACGAACGCTTTGTCACAGGATTGCGGCATAAGGATACAGGGAAACTATTCACGCTCCGACCTGCAAAAGGGATTCAGGCTTTACGCCAGAAAAAAATATGGTGAAAAGAAGTTTAACTATGAGGTCTTTGAGGGGCTGAAAAACGCATCTGATGAAACTATTGACAGCTTTAAGACGCTTACTCTCCGTGCAGGTGGGAATTGTGCTTTTACAGCAAAATTCAATGACACCTATTGGCAGAGTCTTATGACAGAGCTTGACGGCTCAACAAAGGCTTCACGTCCATGCGTTGTTTATCTGAATGGCGAATACTGGGGACTTTATGTGCTGGAGGAGGACTATTCCGACAATTATTTTGAAAGCCACTACGGTGTGAACAAAGACGATGTGGTGGTCTACAAAGGCGACGCAGAAACCTATCAGAGCGGCTACAAGCTTGACGAGGGCAAGCTTCCGGAGGGAGAAACAGACGAGGGATATTTCTTCAAGGGGCTTACAGATTTCTTCGCTTCTCACAAAGACTTATCCGCACAGGCAGATTATGACGAGTTCTCAAAGCTTGTTGACACCGACAGTGTGAGAGATTATTTTCTTGCAGAGGTTTGGATAAACAACAAGTGGGATTGGCCGGGCAAAAACTGGTCAATGTGGAAGGTGCAGAACACAGACAGTTCCAACGAATATGCAGACGGCAAATGGCGTTTCATGTTCTATGACGTTGAGTTTGGCGGAGTGAGCGGCGAGGGCGACGCATGGACGAACACAATGAAAGAGGATAACTACAAGCCAAAGGGACTGCTTGACACGGACACGAAAAATCCTGCGGTTCTGAGTTTTGCTTATCTTATGTCAAATGAAGATTTCAGGAACGATTTCAATGACAGGCTTTTAAAGATGTCTGAGGGTACGTTTGAAAAAGAAAAGGCACTTGATAAGCTCGCAGAATTTGAAAGCATTTATTCCCCTCTTTATGAGCAGTTCTTTGCAAGATACCCGGAAACAGGCTCGGCTGAAGAAGCGCTTCATGGAGGATATGCTTCATCAGACTGCATAAGGGCGTTTATTAACAAGCGTGATAAATCTATCCAAAGTATTGTGGACTGGACTAATTCGCAGTTCTGATATTTCACAAACCAAAACGGCAGAACAGCATATGCTGAACTGCCGTTTTTATATGCTCTGTCTATGCCGCAGGAGCGTATGTGAATGTTATTTCGAGAGTGTTTATCTTTCCTGCATAGTCAAGTATTATTGGAGAAGCCTTTGAAAGGTCACCGCCTGCTATCCTTGCGTCCTCAGGCGGTGTGGATACCCACTGGTTCACAAGATTCACTCTTGTGCAAAGCTGGTCGTCAGAGGTCGTATAGCCCTCCGCTATGGTTTCAACAGCTTCGCCGTTTATCTTTATCTCGTCAATAGTTGCGATATAGCCCGGATAAAGCTTTTCACCGTTTGCGATACCCAGAGCCGAGAATGCAATGCCGTTGGCGTTGTTTGATGACATATCAAGGCTTACTGTGTATGTTCCCTCACCGTCTATAACTGCGTTTTCTGCGATCACTCCGTCGCTCTTTGATACCGGGTCATACTCGTCACCAACGCTGTAGCATACGGAAAAATCTGCACTCTGATACATTATCCATGCCACCGCTGTGTTCTCGTCAGCCTGCGGTGCGGTATCATCTGTTAGCTTTTCAGGTGCGGCCGCAAGAGTTTCATCAAGCTTCTTTACAGCAGCGGCTCTTTCCTCCTCCACTGTCATCGAGGATTGGTTATCACGACGTCTTTCATCAAATATCTTTGCCACAGTTTCATCACGCATTTTAAGTTCTGAACGTGAGAAGAAATCACTGCAATCCCAAAGGAATGGTGCAAAGCCGTAGGCGTCACAGTTGTCAAGGAGGTTGTCAATAAACTTGTCAGTGCCTTTCTTTACGTCACCGCCGTTTGTAAGCACTGCATACTCGCCTATTATTATGCCGTAGCCCTGCTCGGAATACTTTGTCATGTTCCTGAAAAGTCTGTTCTGCTCCTCATAGTCTGTCTTTGTTCCCCAATCTGAACGACCCTTTGTTCCGCAATAATCCCATGGGGTATAATAATGAACAGAAAGCAGGAGCTTATCCTTTGCGGTATCAGTTGGCATCTGGAACTTGTTTGAGCAGGTCATTGTGATATCGGTATTGTAGCCTGCGATAAGAAGAAAACGCTGTTCGTTGTTTCCGCCTGTTGCACGAACAGTGTCAACAAAGGTCTGATTTATCTTGTTGGCCATTTCATAGCACTCGGCTTTTGAAAGCGAGCCTGAGTTTTTGCACACGTCTGTGTCATTGAGTCTGTCACCAAGCTCTTCGTTTGCACCCTCAAATATAAGTCTGTCGGAGTATTTTTTATATCTGTTCGCTATCTGCGTCCACATGGACTTATACATTTCAAACGCCTTGTCAACGTCGCTCTGCTCGGAAGAACCGAACATTCCCCACCAGCTTCCGTCCCAGTGGTCGTTTATGATAACATACATATCATTATCCAAAGCGTAGTTTATTATCTCCTCCACTCTGTCGAGATAGGCTTCATTTATGGTGTAATCGCCTTTTTCATACTCCATTGCATTTGTCCATGCCACAGGCACACGGAGAGAGTCAAAGCCGCTTGCTTTCATGCCCTTTATCATTTCTTCCGTTGTGACAGGCTGCCCCCAGAAAGTTTCAAAGCTTTCAGGGTCGGTGTCTGCGGAATAGCTTTTATGACCGTAGGCTTCCATGGTGTTTCCAAGGTTTGTGCCGTTGCCCAGAAGTCTTGCAAGCTCGGTTGCGGTAAGGTCTTTGTTTATGCTTCCGTCATCAGAGGTCTTTGCGCCCTCCTCTGCCTTGGATGAAAAGCTGTCACTTCCCTTTCCACAGCCTGCAAGCAGTGCAGTACAGCCCATGACCGCCGCAGTAAGAAGCGAGATAGCTTTGATGGTTCTCATATTATTTCCTCCTATTTCATAAATACAAATTCTTCAAGTTCAAAAAGCGGTTTGGTTTTGAAATAACCTGCTATCCAATCGGCAAGCTCATCTGAAAAAGCTGTAGGCACAAAATAGATAGAATGTCTGCCAGTAAGGGACTTGACTACTCCTGTGTAAACTCCGTCGCCTGTGCCAATATCAACATAGCCTACAGGCTCGCTGTTCTCATAGTCATCAGCATAGACCGCCACCTTTGCAACAGTTCCCATGCCCCTGACTTTCAGGGCTATCTTCATGGTCTTTGAGGAAAAGTCCTCGCCAAAATCAAAATACTTATAGCCTATAACGTTGCCATGGGTGATGTTCACGATACTTCTTGTGAAGATATCCTTTTCGGTGATAAAACAACCGCCTTTCAGCACGCAGGCTATATCCGCAGGATAAGACTTGAAAGGGTCAAGGCTGTCTTCAAAGCCAAGCGAGGTCATTTCCACTGTCGGTATCGTTCCGTCAGGGAGGATCTCTATTTTCTCGACGCAGGCACGTCTTGACATTATGGTGTTGTTTGTCATTCTGTGATAGAAGATATACCACTGACCGTTTATATTGCACACTGAGCCGTGGTCATTTCCGCCTGGGAAATCCACGCCGTTGTCTATTATATATCCACGATATTTGAACGGACCTTGTGGCTTATCTGAGGTTGCATAGGCAAGCCTGCTTCCTACACATGGGGAATATATAAGATAGTATGTATCTCCGATTTTCCTCGGGGAGCTTGCCTCGAAGAAGCGCTGTTCCTGAGGTGCGTTGTCGCTGTCATCAATGACCGCTCTTTTGTAGCTTCCCTTTTTAATGGTATATATATCCGCAGGGTCTATCTCGTTGAAGTTGGATTCTGTGAAGCCGTAATAAATATACACTCTGCCGTCATCATCAACAAGTACGCCTGCATCATTATAAATGCCGTCATCGCCTGCGTCCTCAGGGTCATATTTATACTGAGAAAGGAGCTTGAAAGGACCTTCGGGCTTATCGGACACGCCAACAACGCCCTTTGAGCCGACTATATAGGCATAGAGATAATACTTGCCGTCTTTTTCTATAACGTCCGGAGCGAACAGCTTGCGGTCGGTCATTCCCTCGGTATCGGACTTATGGTCACGGTCATCACGGGTATGAAAGCTGTGTCCGTGACAGACCCAATTGTTAAGGTCATCAAGTGGTGCTGACCAGACTTTCAGTTTATAGTCGCAAAAGTCGCTTTGAGCGGCTCTGTCATGTGAGCCATAAAGATAAACTCTGTCGCCGAAAACTCTCGGCTCGCCGTCAGGGATATACTCCCATGCAGGCAAAATGGGGTTTGGCATGAAAATTTCCTCCTATGTTTTTTCATAACTTGTTTTATCATAAGATAATTATAAATCATACTATTATTATTTTCAATATCCTAACACGCTGTCAGAGGTGAAAATTTGTGCAAAATGTAAAATCGTGCAGACTGTCCAAAGGTGCAAAAAAGCCCGTTTGCGACGGCTTCCGACCTTGACAAAAGAGGGCAAATCGTGTATAATATTAAGTTGATAGTACCCGTATAAAATTATATTGATATAGGAGTGTTTAATTATGGCAGCTATTTCTAAGACTGTTTCAAAAGCAGGTTATGCTAAATTGCAGGAGGAACTTGAATACCTTATTACAGTAAAAAGACGTGAAGTTGCTCAGAAGCTTAAAGAAGCACGTTCTTTCGGAGACCTTTCCGAGAATGCTGAGTACGACGAGGCTAAGAACGAGCAGGCTATCCTTGAATCAAAGATCAATGAGTTAGAGCTTCTCATTTCAAACGCAACTGTCGTTGAAGACGATGATATTTCTGTAAACGAGATAGGCGTAGGCTCTATCATCAAGATAAAGGATATCGAGCTTGACGAGATCGAGGATCTTCAGATAGTAGGTTCAACTGAGTCTGACCCTGACAACGGCAAGATCTCTGACGAGTCACCTATAGGCAAGGCTGCACTCAAGCACAAGGTAGGCGACATTTTCGAGGCTGAAACACCTGCCGGTCTGCTGAAATTCGAGGTCATCGACATTTCAAAGTAACAGACCACTTACAAAACACACGGAAAGGAAAATATAAATGAGCGAGGAAAACCGCACAAACGCTCCTGAGGAAGAGCTTACTCAGGAGGACATAAACAGCTTAAAGAAGATAAGAATGGACAAGCTGGAGGAACTGAAAGCCAAGGGCAAGAATCCATTTGAGATAACAAAGTATGATGTTACGGCAAGCTGTGCCGAGGCTAAAGCACAGTATGAAAAACTTGAGGCTGAGCTTAAGGAGCAGGCAGGCGAAGACGAGGAAAAGCTCAAGGAGCTTCTCGAGGCAAACCGCATAACAGTAAGCGTTGCAGGCAGAGTAATGTCAAGACGTCTTATGGGCAAGGCAAGCTTTTTCGACCTGAGAGATAAGAGCGACAAGGTTCAGGTCTATCTGAGAATGAACGAGATCGGCAAGGAAGAATTTGACGATTACAAGAAGGGCGATATCGGTGATATCGTTGGCGTTGAAGGCTTTGTATTCAGAACAAAAATGGGCGAGATATCAATTCACGCTCAGAAGTTCGTGCTGCTTTCAAAGTCGCTTCTGCCGTTGCCTGAGAAGTGGCATGGTCTGAAGGATCAGGACACTAGATACAGACAGAGATACACAGACCTTATATGCAATCCTGAGGTAAAGGACACATTTATAAAGAGGTCGCAGATAATCTCATCTATCAGAAGATATCTTGACGGACAGGGCTTCATGGAAGTTGAAACTCCAATGCTGGTATCTAACGCAGGCGGAGCTGCTGCAAGACCATTTGAGACACACTACAACGCACTTGACGAGGACGTTAAGCTGAGAATCTCTCTGGAGCTTTATCTTAAAAGGCTTATTGTCGGCGGACTTGAAAGAGTATACGAGATAGGCAGAGTATTCAGAAACGAGGGTGTTGACGCAAGACACAATCCTGAGTTCACTCTTATGGAGCTTTATCAGGCATACACAGATTACTACGGCATGATGGATCTGACGGAGAATATGTTCAGACACGTTGCGCAGGAGGTATGCGGCACAACTTGCGTACCATACGGTGATGTAATGATCGACCTTGGCAAGCCGTTTGAGAGAATGACAATGATCGACGCAGTAAAGAAGTATTCTGGCGTTGATTTCTCACAGGTAGCCACAACAGAAGAGGCAAAGGCACTTGCAGACGAGCGTCACATTGAATACGAGGCAAGGCACAAGAGGGGCGACATACTCAACCTGTTCTTTGAGGAATATGTTGAGGAGCATCTTATTCAGCCTACGTTCATAATGGATCACCCTATCGAGATTTCTCCACTTACAAAGAAGAAGCCTGAAAATCCTGACTATGTAGAAAGATTTGAGCTTTTCATCACAGGCAGAGAGATGTGCAACGCATACTCAGAGCTGAACGATCCGATAGATCAGCGTGAGAGATTTGCGGCACAGGAAGAGGCATTGAAGCAGGGTGACGAGGAAGCAAACCACACAGACGAGGACTTCCTGAGAGCTTTGGAGATAGGTATGCCACCTACAGGCGGTATTGGTTACGGCATAGACAGACTTGTTATGCTGCTGACTAATTCACCGGCTATCAGAGATGTGCTGTTGTTCCCTACGATGAAGACGTTGGAATAAACATAGTAAGATAATTTGTAGAATTAGTGGGCAATTCCAATCGGAGTTGCCCATTTTTAAAACAAACAGAAATACAAATC
>OHAD01002842.1_pt1 | contig 12187 bp, 10 predicted proteins | sample 1577011 | NCBI WGS metagenome assembly OHAD01 (sample SAMEA3541510, study PRJEB24748) | human gut metagenome | biome: human gut; feature: human-associated habitat; material: faeces | place: China | collected 2012
GTCGCCCGTTGATTAAATTTCTCCATTGTGGCGTCTCTGTACCAGCTTCTGTATCTTGTCTGTTGGAGACAGGGATGCGCTGATGGAACGGTCGTGGTTTAAGGAGTTGATGATTGCTGCAGTGTACTTGCTCATATCAGCTTCCAGATACCACTTGCGGTCGAAAAGTTCTTTTGGACGGTAATTTAAGTTGGTGGTAATTACATAGTCCATGTCCCGCATTCCCGGAATCCCCAGGTATTCTGCGGCCGCACTCATCTCCTCCCTGCGTATCTCAAACTTCTTCGCAGTACAGGGAGTAACGGCCACGTTGACTATTTTTTCAGGATTCAGCCCCATCTTCTTTGCAAAATACGTCTTTACGGTCGGCCCCTGCATTCCAATCGGACTCTTTGCAGTGGACAGATGCGGCAGCATGTCCGGATGATAAATCTCCGCATACTTGACCCAGGAAGGACAGCAGCTCGTAAACTGCGGCAGCGGCCTGTTCTTTTTTGTAATCCGCTCTATCAGCTCACTGGCCTCTTCCATAATCGTTAAATCAGCGGCAAAATTCGTATCGAGCACGTAGGAAGCTCCCAGCTTACGGAGCAAAGCTACCATTTTTCCCTGGACGAAGCTTCCGTCCTCCATGTCAAACTCTTCTCCCAGCGCAATCCTCACAGACGGGGAGGTGTTGAATATAACAATCTTTTCCGGATCCCGGACTGCTTCCCTGACATCGCGGTATTCATATTTTTCTGTAATGCTGGATACCGGACAGACATTGGCACACTGGCCGCAGTTAATACAAACGGCTGTTCCTCCGGTTTGTTCAAGTGTATACGTCCCGTGGACTCCGATATAGTCCGTACAGACATCTCTGCACTGCCCGCATTTGATACAAAGCGCCTCATCTCTGCAAATGGATGGGTTGTCTTTTTCAATGGGGACTCGTACGTTCATTGGTAAATGGTTCATTGACGCCTCCTAATATGATATATGCTCCAAAATCAATAATGATTACTAATATTAGTTTACCATATTTTTCATATTTGTCAATTAAAAATTTATCTGTCACCGTTTTTATCACGTACTGAATCCCAGCGCTATTCACAGCCAGTCTTTTGCCGCGGATGTGACGGTGTTTTCCCTCCAAGCTCGTTATACAATGTAAATCCTAGTATCATCACACCTCCCGCCGCCTGCATCAGTCCCATGGCCTCTCCCATTACGAATACCGACATAACGCAGGCAACCATAGGATCGATGTAACTCAAAATTGCCGCTTCCTGCCCTTTCAAATCTCCAAGCGATGAAAAATAGAGGCAGTAGCCGATTCCCGTATGTACGACCCCCAGTACCAGCAGATTCATAATACCTACCGTTCCCGCTTCCATTACATGGAAACCTGATTTGAACAGAACATAGGGAAACATGACAATCAGTCCTACCAGAAACTGCAGCAGTGTTCTGTCTATCCCATCAATGCCGGTAAGGGATTTGTTAATCAAAATAATGCAGGCGTATAAAACCGCGGCCCCCAGTCCGTAACCAACTCCCGTGACATTGCTGCTGCCGCCCTCCAGGCCGCCGGAGGATATCACAAGAACGAGGCCGGCCGTTGAACACGCAAAACAGATTATCTGTTTCAGCGAGAGCCGCTCCCGAAAAAGCAGGGGGCAAGCCGCCATCACAATTACAGGCGCAAAATAATAGCTTAAGGTCGCCACAGAGACAGAGGTATAATGGTATGCCTCAAAAAGAAAAATCCAGTTAAAACCTATCATAGCTCCTGAAGCCATAAGCAGGATGAGGCTTTTTCTGCTGGCCGGAAGACGAAATTTTCTGCCTCTGACAAGCTGCCACGCCAAAATCACAACCGCTGCAATCACCGCGCGGAAAAATGCAATCTCCTCCGACGCGAGCGGAATTTTTGCGACAAAATAGCCGAGCGTGCCAAATGCGGCCATAGCAGTAATATTCATCAGCTTTGCACTGCGGGTTCGGTTCTCCATTGATGTTCTCCATTCATGTCTGTTTCATATTGATTTCGATTGTTTATTCATGCCGGTTCCTGTATGTATCTCTATAGCTGAGTATATCACAATTCAAAAGCTATTTCATTGCCATAATGACGGAAAAATGAACATGACACCCCCTGATCATGTTTTCCCTGGTATAATAGCAGCAGGAAGCACTTCACACCATTTCAGGAAAAATGGAAAAAAAACAAGGAGGACGAATCATGAACATCAGAGAAGAGTTGCAAAAAGCGGGGCCCGGTTCGGACGGACTGTATTTTAATCCTGTCGATGTTGTGCCGGATAGGATCTATGCCGTCCTGATCAATGAAGTTGTGCCGGAAGACCCGGGAGATGATTTTTACGGCGGGCCTGACGCAGCTTATTTGACAACGGCTCTCCCGCTGTTTCAGGAGGCGGGAATCAGGGCAGGCACCATCCTGGATATACTCAGTCAGGGAATATACCTAACGAATGCGGTGAAAATGCCGAAACCGGAATCCACGGTAGATAGAAGCCTCATCGAGCAGAGCCTGCCCTTTCTCGAAAAAGAGCTGTCGTTATTCCCCAATTTAAAGGTAATTATGCTGATGGGAGACGTGGCAAAAAAGGCCTTCAACATGATAAGCAGAAAGACGGCCCGCAAAAATGCGGTGCCGTCCGTCTCTACCTATAAAATACGCCATACCGAAATTTACTGGCAGGGTATCCGTATTATGCCATCCTATATTATGACCGGACAGAATATATTGATCGAAAAATCAAAGTTTGCCATGGCCGGCGAAGATATTGCCGCCATGTATAGAATCATTCATTAAGATACCGAATCGTTCACCAGAGCGTGGCTGAAAATTGCTTTCTGTCAGATGTGCGTCACACTTTGCAGGAGATGGCAGGAATGAATTTTCAAACAGGCTATAGGACATGCTACATTTCTGTCCCGTCTGTTATGTACCGCAGCCCCTTCTGGATCCTGAGATATTTTTTATACTGCTCTTCACAGGCCGCCACTGCATATGGTTCCGGCTCAAAACAGTTCTGTATTTTCACAGTTCCCTCCGAAATCTGTTCCAGGGAATCGAAACATCCGCAGTGGTAAGCCGCCAGAAGGGCGATTCCAAATGCCGGACCTATCATTCCATCCATCTGCTCAATACGGATATTCAGCACATTGGCCAGAGTCTGCATCCACACTCTGCTCCTTGAGCCGCCGCCGACCACCTTGACGCTGCCGAAGCGGCACAGAGGAAGGCGCATCTTCTCGGCCAGTTCCCGGAAGCTGAAACAAAGCCCCTCTATCACCGCATACAGCATATCCGATCGGTCTGTCTCCGTACTCAGCCCGATAAAGGCTCCGCGGATACACGGATCTGCGTACAAGGTCTTTTCCCCCGACAGATGGGGATAGAAAATCACTCCGCCTGCCAGCGACTTTTCCACGTCTATCAGGCTGTCCACCTTGGAAAAATCATCTTCCTCCATGATCCCGCGGACCCACCAGTCAAATGTACTTCCATTCGACTGTACCGCCCCCTGTACGAGATAGGAATAGCTTTTATTATCAAAGGAAAATAGGATCATCTTTCCTTTTGCATTATCCTTAAGCTCTGCAACCGGCATCATGAATACGCCTGATGTCCCCAGCGATATGACCGGATAGCCCCTCCCCAGACAGCCTGTGGAAATAGCCGTGGCAGGGTTATCCCCGGTTCCGGTCAGCACATCGATCTCCTGGGGCAGCGAAAACCGCTCTGCCATATCAGGGCTGAGCGTGCCGGCCGCCAGGACGCTGCCCCGGATCTCCGGATAGCACTCTTTTTCAAGGCCTATCATGGCTCTCATCTCCGGCGACCACCGTTTCTCCCTGATTTGATATAAGCAGGAGGTGGAAGCCTCGCAGTAATCCGTCCCGAAATGGCCTGTCAGCCTGTATACGAGATAATCGGGACCAATCAGGAATTTTTTGATCCTCTTGAAATGTTCCGGTTCATTTTCCTTGAGCCAGTAGAGATTTGCCGCCGGGCTTCCTGTGGAAATCGTCCGGGAAAGGTATTCTCCCTCCGGAAATTGTTTTATTTCCTCCTTCAGCCTCGGAATTAAATCCCTGGTTCTGATATCATTCCACATCATGGCGGGCCGCACCGGCTTTCCCTCCGCATCCAGGACCACCAGCGTATGCATCTGCCCTGTGACCCCGATTCCCCTGATCCGGCTCCGGTCGCACTGCATCAGGATGCGATCCATGGCATTCACCATACAGTCGTACCATATTTCCGGATCAATCTCGCTGAAACCGCGCTCCGGCTGGACCGCCTGATATTCCTCCGTAATCTGTGCCAGCACATTTTTATTCCCGTCTATCAGTACCAGCTTCATTGCAGAGGTTCCTAAATCTATGCCTAAAAATGTATGTTCTGTGTGTTCCATACTGCAATCCACCCTTCGCCTTACCGCCGGCTGTTCATTAGTTTTCGTTAATCATGGTAACCAGTTCCCTGGCTTTTCTGCTGACATTTTCAACTGCCTCAATGCTCAGATGGATTACGTCGTGTTCGTTATGATCCGCTTCATAGCTCTCGCCAAATGTGCGTATGTATTCTTTTCTCAAATCGGAGCCGTAATTAATTTTGATGAGTCCGTGTTTCTTAGCCTCCCAGATTACTTCCTTCGGAATGCCGGAGCCTCCGTGAAGCACAAGCGGAACTGCGGAGACTTCGTTAATCTTTGCCAGCAGCGGAATGTCAATCCTGGGATCCAGGCATAAGCCGTGGACATTGCCGACCGAAACAGCCAGCGTGTCACAGCCCGTCCGCTCTACGAAATCGGCCACCATATCCGGATCCGTCCTGCACTCTGCCTCATTCACCACGTCCTCCTCTTTCCCCTGAAGTGCGCCAAGCTCGGCTTCCACCGGAATCCCATAGAAATGACAGTATTCGGCGGCCCGGCGGCACTCTTCTATGTTTTCCTCAAAGGGAAGATGGGAGGCGTCAATCATGATGGAGGTAAATCCTGCATCCACGCATGCCTTGACATCTTCAAAGGATTTACCGTGATCCAGATGGAGTCCGATGGGAGTTTCTGAATTTTTCACCGCATCCAAGGCCATCAGGGCGATGATACGCGGATTGGAGAGTTTCAGGTTATTGGAGGATATCTGAATATATCCCGGCAGCTTTGCGTCCATCAGTCCCTTTGCTATCGCTATGGTCATTTCCAGATTTGTCGTATTAAACGCCGGTAATACATGATGATGTTTTTTTGCGAATTCCATTAAGTCAAAACCATTTACAAGTTTCATAGTTATCTCCTCCGTGATCTACTGTTTTATTTAAAATCATGCATCTTCTCATAGAGCATTTTATATTTCCCGAATTTATCCATATAGTACTCATGCATCCGGGCGTCCGGCATATATTCTTTTTTTATCTTTACCGCGCGTTTGATGCCTTCCTCCAAAGAAGAATAGGCCCCAGTTCCGGCCGCAGCCATCATCATGCAGCCAAGGGTACCCGACTCCTCGTTGACCAGGGACAATACTTTCATATTGAAGATGTCGGCCCGTATCTGAAGCGTCAGCCCGGAGGCCGCCCCTCCTCCCGTCGCCACGAGCGACTCCATCTTCGTTCCCAGCTTTTTGAGACGTTCGTAGGAAAGATACATCTGAAATGCCATTCCTTCCAGGATGGCCCTGTAAATCTCTTCCGCCTTTGTATGAATGGTAAGGCCGGTGATGGTTCCCCGGGCATCCATGGACAGATCGGGGTTTCCCGCCGAACCGAACTGCGGGAGGACCATAACCTCCGTTCGGATATCCCGGACCGCCTCATCGATACGGGAATAAAAGCTCTCCCCCCTCTCTTCGCACTCCATCCTGAAGCCTTTCAGGATACTGTCCCGCGCCCAGTTCTTCAAGGCGCCGCAGGTCGTAACCTCCAGGCTGGATAAATAGGTGCCGGGCAGGATATAAGGAATACAGGTAAAATCATTGTCCATCATATACGGCGTCATCAGGGGCTCCGGAAGCATCGTGAACAGGAACTCACATGTCCCCATTCCGCATTCCCCAGCCTCGATGCGGTTTAATCCGCTTCCCAGGGCCGCACAGCTCTGATCGTGTCCGCCGGCCACCAGCATCATATCGGGACTCAGATGCAGTTCCTTTGCCGTCTCCGGCAATATGGCGCCAATTACGGTACACGGCTTCACCGGCTCAGACATCTGTTCTGCCCTGATTCCTGCCAGCTTAAGAAGCTCCTTTGACCATTCCATTTTCCTGATATCAAAGGCCATGCTTCTGGCCGCCGAAGAATAGCTTACCTTTCTCTGCCCGGTGAGCATGTATCCGACGAAATCTTCATAGAACAAAATTGCCTCCGCCCGTTTCACCGCATCGGTATTCCGGTTCAGCCACATATATTTCGGAAGACCGTAAAGCTCGTTTGGCGGCAGGCCGGTAATCTCAAAAATCTTCTGATCCCCCATCGTTTCTATAATTTCTTTTATCTCTTCAATCCCTCTGGGATCGCCCGTCAGCATTGAATTGGCCAGCACCCTGCCCTCTTTGTCCAGGCATACGACCGACTCTCCAAGGCTTGTGACAGCCATGGCCTCTATCTTTTCCGGACAGTTTTCGCCTGCTTCCCGGAGTACCTCTTTCACATTTTTCATAACGGTTTCCGGGTTTAGCTCCCGGCGGCCGCCGCTGCCCAGCTCCTCATACTTCCTGGAAGCCGTGAACAATATCGCGCCGTCCAGATCGTAGACCAGCAGCTTCACTCCGCTGGTGCCCACATCCAGTCCTGCAAATGCCATAAAATCACCTCTCAGCACTGTTTTTTGATTTTCTTGTCAACTGCCGCTTACTGCTGCCTGGAACGGCTCTTCTTGAATACGTCGATTACGACTGCCACCATGATGATGATTCCCTTGAATACGCCCTGCCAGAAGGAGTTGATACCCATCAGGTTCAGTCCGTTCGTGATTACGCCGATAATCAGGATACCGATAAATGTGCCTCCCACGGTTCCAACGCCGCCCGACATGCTGGTTCCGCCGATTACGACTGCCGCGATGGCATCCATCTCAAATCCGTTTCCCAGCGTGGCTGCCGCCGAGCCAAGACGCGCGGACCATACAATACCGCCGACTCCGCAGAGAAGACCGATTAGGATATAAGGGAGCATATTGTATTTTTTCACATTTACGCCCGAGTACCTGGCTGCCGTCTTGTTACCGCCCAGTGCATAGATATAGTACCCAAAACGCGTCTTGTTTAGTAAAACCCAGGTGGCGATTAAGATCACCGCGGCATAGACAATAATAATGGACACTCCGCCGATGCTTAAGTTGCCGAGTCCCGTATAAGCGGCATTCCGGACACGGATTGTCACGCCGCCCGATATGATTTCCGTAAGGCCGCGGCCGATACACTGGGTGGCCAGGGTGGCCACAAAAGCCGGCACCTGCAGATATGCGACGGCAAAACCGTTGACGGTTCCCACCAGAGCGCCCACCGCGAGACAGCTTATCACGGTCAGCCAAACCGGCGCGTTTAAATTCGTAATCATATATGCACCGATGACGCCCGTAAGTCCAACAGTGGAGCCGACGGAAATATCAATCTCCCCCATCAGGATCGCAAGCAGCATGCCGCAGCAGATAATTGCGTTAACCGAGTTGGACTTTAACAGGTTTAAAAGATTTGACGATGTCATGAACTTCGGTGTTGAGATTGAAACAATGATTATAAGCAGAATCAGACCGATGATTGTTCCGATATTGCGTTTAAAATAAGCGGAGCCTGTAAACGGAACGCTCCGTTCTCTCTTCTTTTCCATAATGTACCTCCTGATAATTTTCCTTATTCTCTGCTGGTTGCAAACGTCATCATGGATTCCTGGGAGAATTCTTCCTCGGCCAGCTCACCTGTGATTCTTCCTTCACACATGACATAACACCGGTTGCACATATTGATAATCTCCGGAAGCTCCGAGGAGACCATGATAATCGATACGCCTTCTGCGGCCAGTTCATCGATGATGGCGTATATTTCCGCCTTTGAGCCGACATCGATTCCCCTGGTCGGTTCGTCCAGTATAATCACCTTCGGTTTTTTCGCCAGCCATTTGCTCAGCACTACCTTCTGCTGGTTTCCTCCGGACAGGTTCTTGGCTTCCGTAAGATGTGTATGGGTTTTAATCCGCAGGCTTTTGATGTAATCCTTTGCGCGATCCGCCATCTCCTTTTTGCGGATAAACGGTTTGGCAAGCTGTTTTAAGTTAGGCAACGCTATATTATCCATGACAGAGTGCATGAGCACAAGTCCCTCGTCCTTCCTGTCCTCGCTCAGATAGACGATTCCCTTTTCAATATTCCTGGACAGGCTGTTGGACAATGTTTCACCCTTATACGTAACAGTTCCCCCATCTTTTCTGTAAGCTCCTATCATGCATTTTGCCACTTCTGTCCTGCCCGCTCCCACTAATCCGGCAAATCCCAGTATTTCGCCCTTGTGCAGCTCAAATGATATGTCCTTTAAAAACTCCTTGTATCTCAGCTTCTCAACCTTTAATACAACCTGATTCATGTCAACTGCTTCATTGGCAATCTTTTCAAAGCTGACTGTGCGTCCCACCATCATCTTTGTCAGCTGGTCCTCTGTGGTTTCGGATAATTTTACGGTTCCTATATACTCACCGTCACGCATGACCGTGCACCTGTCTCCAATCTCGAACAACTCGCTCATGCGGTGGGAAATGTATACAATTCCGATTTTTTCTTTTTGAAGTTCACGGATAATTCCAAAAAGCATGTTTGTCTCTTTATCCGTAATGGCCGCTGTGGGTTCATCCAGAACCAGGACCTTTACATGATTGGATATGGCCTTGGCTATCTCAACCAGCTGTTTCTGGGCCACACTCAGCTCACGGACCAGTGTCTTGGGACTTACCTCCAGACCGACCCGCTTCATGTACCCCTCTGCCTCTTTTATGGCACGCTTATGGTCCACAAGAAGCCCCTGGCCGTATTCCTTTCCAATGAATATATTTTCATATACAGGCAAATCCGGTACAAGATTAAATTCCTGGTAAATCACGCTGATACCGGCGTCCAAAGCCTCCTTCGGCGTCATAGGCGCCAGCTCCCTGCCGTCAAGCTGTATGTCCCCGCCTTCCCGTCCGTATGCACCGGACAGAATTTTAATTAACGTGGATTTACCCGCTCCATTTTCTCCCAAAAGAACGTGAACCTCACCGGGAAGCACCTCAAGCTGCGCATTTTTCAGTACAGGAACACCAAAAAAACTTTTGTTAATCCCGCACATCCTCAATATACATCCGTCCATGGACAGGCCCCCTTACCCTTCTAGTTTTTGATACCGTTTCAATGCCTCGCCGGAATCTTTGCCACAGCAATAAGCCGCACTCTCAATGCCTGTTCCCAATAGGCGCCTGATTTCCCCCACTGTCATCTCAGGCTTAAAGTACTTAAGCTGTGCGCCCAGATTTCCCAGGGACGTACTCTCCTTGCCCCCTGTCACTACCTTCTTGCCTGTTGCATCTGCTGTCATCTGACACAGCCTCACATTCCGCGAGCCGCCGCCTACCATATAGACAGTGTCTTTTTTCTTTCCGCTGATTTCCTCCAGACCCTGTATCACCGAGGCAAAGCTCAGCGCCATGGAGTTTTGAAAGCTGCATATGATTGTACCCCAGTCTTTTTCTCCGGAAGCCTGACCGGTCTTAACAAGATAATTCCATATCTCATCAGACATATGTACGGGATTGAAAAATCTGGAATCGTTGACAGGAAACAGCGGAGCCGCCCCCTCATGGCAGTCTCCAAGGCTGTTAAGCTCCTCCCAGCCTATGGCCCCATGTTCCCCTTCATATTCCTCCTTAATGCGTTGGATAATGAACATACCCGCACTGTTGCGCAGCAGGGTGATTTTATCAAATGCCCCTATCTCGTTGGTCAGGCATCTTTTTCTCACCTCTTCGTTCACGATTGGTTCCTCTAACTCCATGCCGATAAGCGCCCAGGTCCCTGTGCTGACAAACAAAAATTCTTCCTCCTCTGCCGGAATGGCCAGGACCGCGGCTGCCGTATCATGGGACGGCACGCAAATCACCGGTACATCATACGATATGCCCAGAATTTCCTTTACATTGGAGTGAAGCGTGCCAATGGCAGTACCGTGTCTCCCAATAGGCGCAAACAGGCCGGATGGTATTTCCATTGTTTTCAATGCTTCTTCACTGAGTTCCCTTTTTCTGGCATCCATCAGCTGGGTCGTAGACAATTCGCTGGGCTCATTCACCATACAGCCTGTAAAGAGATAGTTTAAGATATCCGGAATCATAAGAAGCTTATGTCCATGGGAAAACATGGACTGCATTTTTTCCATCATTCCCTTAATCATATTAACCGAATTAATTTTATCGCAAAGGATACCCGTCTGCCTGAACAGATATGTCCTCTGCTCATCTGACATCTGTTCCAGAACCTCTGCCCCTATGCTGTTCCTGTATGACAATGGATTCTGAATCATAAGCCCCTGATTGTCAAACAGCGCAAAATCCACGCCCCATGTACAGATCCCGATTGAATGGATGGTTCCGGCCCGCTTTACCGCCTCTTTCAATCCCTCTAACAGTTTTTGGTAAATCATCAGTATATCCCAGTAAAAATACTGATGTACCCTGACCATGTAATTTGGTATCTGGGAAATGACCTCCGTGGTTATCTGTTCTCCGTCATACACCCCCAGAATAACCCTGCATGATGAATTACCGCAGTCAAACGCTACCATATTCCGCTTCATCAACACCCCTGCCCCTCTCTTATTGAATTTTTATTTTCAGACCGTATTTTTCTGCCCGCTGTACCAGGAATAACAAGTCTGCTTTCTTAAGGGACGGCATATTCCCCATCTCATATGCACGTCCTAACCCCTGATACTTCGGCAGCCCCAGCCTGTGATAGGGTAGAAATACAATCTCAGAGATATGATCCAAACTCTTTATGTACTCAAAAAAACCATTGATGGACGCCTCATCATCATTGCATCCCGGAATATAAGGATATCTGACCGACAGTTCCCCGCTGTAATGACCGCACAGCCATTCCAGATTGCTGAGTATCAAGGTATTGTCCACGCCCGTAAGCTCCTTATGCTTATCAGGATCGATCTGTTTGAAGTCATAATATATAGAGTCAACATGCCCGTTTATGTCTTCCAATGCCTTTTGGGGGACATGCCCGCATGTTTCAACCAGGGTATTATAACCTCTCCGGTGCATCTGCTCTCCGACAGCTCCTATGATTTCACTGTAATACAGCGGTTCTCCTCCGCTGAACGTAACGCCGCCGCCGGACATCCCATAATATTGACGGTCCTTCAGTATCTCAGTCAGAAGCTCTTCCTCGTTGTATTTTCTCCCCATCATCTCCCTGGCGTCCGCATAACACTCCCTGATGCACACACCGCATTGCCTGCACTTGCTCTGGTCCGTAATAAAGCCATAACCTTCCATGTAGCTTATGGCTTTTTCCGGACACAGAACGCTGCATCTTGCACAGTTGATGCAGACATTTGTCTTAACCAGAACCTCGGTCCCCGCTCTCTGGGATTCGGGGTTTGCACACCATCTGCAGCGCAGGGAACAGCCCTTTAAAAATACAACGGTGCGTATACCGCGGCCATCCTCAGTTGCAAACCGTTCTATATTAAATACATTGCAAACCCCCATGTCTATGATTCCCCCTGTTCGTCATCCGCCGGCTCATACACCGCATTGCGGTACTTTAGCTATAATTCCAGCTCCGCCCTGTTTATTACATCCATCTGGCACTCCGGGGACAGCGATGTAAACAGTGCACTATAACCCGAAACTCTGACCATCAAATCCTTATATTCATCCGGATGCTCCATCGCCTCCCTGAATACTTTGTTATCCACCACATTAAACTGGATCTGCTGTCCGTAGTTTTCAAACAGCACCTTAATCATGGCAATTACCTTCTCTTTATTCTCATCCGTATCCAGCGCTCCTTTGGACAGGCGCATGTTGAATATCGCCCCTTTCTGGAACCATATGCTGGGCAGTTTCATGACTGAATTGCAGGCGGCCGTGGCGCCTTTTTTCTCCGACCCATTGGCAGGGGGAATTCCATTGTTT
>OHAD01002851.1_pt1 | contig 12163 bp, 12 predicted proteins | sample 1577011 | NCBI WGS metagenome assembly OHAD01 (sample SAMEA3541510, study PRJEB24748) | human gut metagenome | biome: human gut; feature: human-associated habitat; material: faeces | place: China | collected 2012
CGTGCGCGACGATGGCGTAAAAATCCACCGGCACGCGCTGGGGCTCGAGATTTTCATACGTTGCGCGGGCGGCGGCAAGCAGCTCGCGGTCCGGCCGCTCCGGCTGGCGCGTGCCGAACATCTGCGGGCCTGTGCGGCCGAGGTAATAGCCCTCCGTAAAGCCCTCGCGGGAGAAGGCGGCGCGCAGCGCGGAAAGATCCGACGAGCGGACCTCGCGGCCGTCGAGCGCGGCGCGGTAGATGCCCGTGACGATGGCGACATACTCCGGGCGCTTCATACGGCCCTCGAGCTTGAGGCTGGCCACGCCCATGCGCGCCAGCTCGCCGAGGTAGCGGATGAGGCAATTGTCCTTCAGGCTCATGGGATAGCGGTTTTCAAACCGGCCGTAGCCATAGGGCAGGCGGCAGGGCTGGGCGCACTGGCCGCGGTTGCCGGAGCGGCGGCCGATGACGGCCGACATATAGCACTGGCCGGAATAGCACATGCACAGCGCGCCGTGGACAAAGACCTCGATGCGCACGGGGCTGTTGCGGCAGATATAGGCGATCTCCTCGCGCGGCAGCTCGCGCGAGAGCACGACGCACGAAAAGCCGAGCGCGGCAAGCTCGCGCACGCCCTCGAGCGAGTGCACCGTGAGCTGGGTGGAGGCATGCAGCGCCAGCTGCGGGGCGATCTGGCGGGAAAGGGCCGCCACGCCGAGGTCCTGCACGATGAGGGCGTCGACGCCTGCGCGGGCCGCGGCCGTGATATGCTCCGCGACCTTCGGCAGCTCGCGGTCCGTGACGAGGGTATTGAGCGTCAGGTAGACCCGCACGCCGCGCACATGGCAGTAGCGCACCGCCTCCGGCAGCTCGTCCAATGTGAAATTGCGCGCACCTGCGCGGGCATTGAACCCCTCCGCGCCCAGATAGACCGCATCCGCGCCGTTGCAGACGGCGGCGTGCAGCGCATCAAGGGACCCGGCGGGGGAGAGCAGTTCGAGCATGGCGGAAACTCCGTTTATCAACATTCCGGCATCAGCCGGGAGAAAAGTGTAAATTCAATGCATATAATGCATACTGAAAATGAGATACAATAGGACTGCCGGCCGCGCGTTGCAGGGGGCGAGGACAGCCCGGCCCGGCGCTGCACTGGTATAATAAACAGGCTGTCAGCAAAACGGTGAACACCAAAGGTCTGTCATTGCGAGGAGGGCGAAAGCCCGACGTGGCAATCTCGCAGTACCCATCCGGAGCGCAGGAAAGCCATCGGCGAAATCGCAGGCTGTTGCAGGAGATTGCCACGGCCCCGATGGGGCCTCGCAATGACAAATCAGGTGACCTCGCGCCATAGAAGCAATGCAGCGTATACTGCCAGCCTGTATGGCGCTCCCTGAGCGCCGCTACAGACGCAATTGGTTTGTACGTTTTATCGCTGCCCTGTACGAACTGGCAGTGCCTTACTGAAATGACAAATCCGGTGGCCTGCGCCGATTTCCCATTGACAAACGGCAAAGCAGCCGCTACAATAGCGTTCGTACAAGTATGAAAAATATGATTTTGGAGGGATTCGATGGCAGGAGGCAAGCATTTGCTCGGCATGCCGCGCGGGCGGCACGTTTTCGGAACGGTCAAGGTCGGCGAACGCGGCCAGATCGTGATCCCCAAAGAGGCCCGCGAGCTGTTCGGCATCCGGCCGGGCGACACGCTGCTCGTGCTCGGCGATGAGAAAAACGGGCTGCTTGTGACGCCGCCGGACGTGATGCACGATGTGGCGCGGCAGATCTTTCAAAATCTGGAGGAAGAGGAGAATCAGAAATGAACGCAGAAGAGATCTATCGTCCGCTCGGTGTCTCGCCGCAGGTGTGTGCCTTCGGCGAGCGGGTGCTGGACGGACTGCGGGAGCGCTTTGCGGCCGTAGACCGCATCGCAGAGGCCAATCAGGCCAAGGTGCTTGCCGCCATGCAGAAAAATCGCGTCAGCGCGGCCTGCTTTGCCGCCACGACGGGCTATGGCTATGACGACGTCGGCCGCGACAAGCTCGAGCGCGTCTATGCCGACACGTTCCACACCGAGGCCGCGCTCGTGCGCCCGCAGATCACCTGCGGCACGCATGCCCTGACTGTGGCCCTGTCTGCGAACCTGCTGCCGGGCGACGAGCTGCTTTCGCCGGTCGGCGCGCCGTATGACACGCTCGAGGAGGTCATCGGCATCCGCCCGTCGCCCTGCTCGCTGCGGGAATACGGCGTGAGCTACCGGCAGGCGGACCTGAAGCCGGACGGCACGTTCGACTATGAGGCCATCCGTGCCTGTGTGAATGAAAAGACAAAGCTGGCCACCATCCAGCGCAGCAAGGGCTATGCGACCCGCCCGACGTTCTCCGTGCAGCAGATCGGCGAGCTCATCGCCTTCCTGAAGTCCCTGAAGCCGGATATCATCTGCATGGTGGACAACTGCTACGGCGAATTCGTCGAGCCGATCGAGCCGAGCGACGTCGGTGCGGACATGATCGTCGGCAGCCTCATCAAGAACCCCGGCGGCGGCCTTGCTCCCATCGGCGGCTACATCTGCGGCCGGACGGACCTTGTCGAGCGCTGTGCTTTCCGCCTCTCCGCGCCCGGCCTCGGGCAGGAGGTCGGCGCAAACCTCGGCCTGCTGCCGTCGCTGTATCAGGGCTTCTTCCTTGCCCCGACCGTTGTCGCCTCTGCGCTCAAGGGCGCGATCTTCGCGGCCAATCTCTATGAGCGCCTTGGCTTCCGCGTCGTTCCGAACGGCTCGGAGTCCCGCCACGACATCATTCAGGCCGTGGAGCTCGGCTCGCGCGAGGGTATGATCGCCTTCTGCAAGGGCATCCAGTCCGCCGCGCCGGTCGACAGCTATGCCGACCCTATCCCGTCGGATATGCCCGGCTATGAGGACGAGGTCATCATGGCGGCAGGCGCGTTCGTGCAGGGCTCGTCCATTGAGCTCTCGGCCGACGGCCCGATCCGCCCGCCCTACGCCGTCTATTTTCAGGGCGGCCTGACATGGTATCATGCCAAGCTCGGCATCCTGCTGTCCCTGCAGAACATGGCAGACGCCGGTCTGGCCACGCTGCCGGAAGTACAATAAATAATCTGGAGGTATCATCCCTTGAACTGGTTCTGGTTTGCACTCATCGCGCTCATCTGCTGGAGCGGCTCCGATCTGTTTTCCAAGATCGGCTGCTGCGGCGAAAAGGATAAGACGGCCCATCTGAAAATGGTCGTCGCCGTCGGCCTCGTCATGGGCCTGCATGCGGCCTATATGATCGTGTTCCATCACGTCTCCGTCACCTGGGACGTCGTCTGGACATACCTGCCCGTCTCCCTGCTCTACATCCTCTCCATGACGCTCGGCTATGTCGGCCTGCGCTACATCGAGCTTTCCATCTCGTCTCCGATCTGCAACAGCTCCGGTGCGCTCGTCGCCGTGCTGTGCCTGTGCACCGGTGCGCTGTCCGATTATAACGGCCCGCAGAAGGCGGTCATTCTGTGCGCCGTCGGTCTGGTGTGCCTCGGCGTCGTCGGCCTCGGCGTCGTGGAGGCGCGCGAGGACGATGACCTGCGCCGCCGCCGTCAGGAGCATGCAAACCGCAAGTATGCCAAGAGCTGGCTCGCCATCTGCCTGCCCGTGGCCTACTGCCTGCTCGACGCCGCCGGAACGTTTGCCGACAGCCTCGTGCTCGAGCGCCTGAACGAGGACTCCGCGAACGTCGCCTATGAGCTGACGTTCCTGGCCGCCGGCATCGGCTGCCTTGTCTACCTGCTGGCCCGCCGCGAGAAGTTCACGTTCAAAGCGGAGCTGCCCAAGTATGTCGGCGCTGCCTGCGAGACCGTCGGCCAGCTGTTCTACATCTATGCGCTGGCCGATGAGGAGCACGTTATGATGTCTGCACCGATCATCTCGGCCTACTGCGTAGCCTCCGTGCTGTGGAGCCGCCTGTTCCTGAAGGAAAAGCTCTCATGGAAGCATTATCTTATGATCGGGTTCGTTGTTGCGGGCATCGTCATTCTGGGCATTTACGACATTTAGGAATAACCTCTGCCGGGGCTGTGTGGCCCCGGCAGTTTTTGCCTGCGGCAGAAACAACTTGACACCAAATACGATACCACATATAATGGAAACAGGAGGTATATCCTATGTCACAATGGGATAAATTGATAGCGCGTATCTGCAACTTATCGAAAGATCTTCGGTTTGATGAGCTGCGAAAAGTGTTGGAAAGTTACGGATATGTGATGGATGCTCCAAGAAGCGGAAGCAGCCATTATACATTTAGAAAACCAGGCTGTATGCCAATCACAATACCAAAGCACGAACCTATCAAAAAGGTATATGTGGAAATGGTAAAACAGGTGGTTGAAAGTGAGGCGAAGAATAATGAAGACAAAGACATTGAGTGATTATATGGCAATGCCCTATCGCATGGAGATTGTAGAGGATAAGGATGAAGGAGGATTTGTTGTTTCCTATCCGGATCTGCCGGGATGTATCACTTGTGGAGAAACGGTAGAGAGTGCAGTAACAAATGCGATTGATGCAAAAAAAACGTGGCTTGAAGCTGCACTGGAAGACGGAGTGGAGATTCATGAACCGGACAGTCTGGAAGATTATTCCGGACAGTTTAAGCTGAGAATTCCAAGAAGCCTGCATAGACTACTGGCAGAACATTCTCAGAGAGAGGGAATCAGTATGAATCAGTATTGCGTATATCTTCTTTCGTGGAATGATGCGGTATTCTCAAAATAGCAATTATAAGTAAGCAGCAAAGCATGTTATTGAGAGCGGAATGCACAGTAACATGGAAAGAGCCGATGAAAAAATAAGCAGTTGACAAAGAACAGGTACATTGTTATAATTGCCTACATGAACAAAGGCGTTCTTTCTATAGAAAAGTAACTGTAGAAAGTGCGCCATTTTTTATATCATTATATCAAAAGAAGCTATAAAACTTCCAGACAGGACAAAACTGTATCGAAGAATATTAAGAAAGCAAAAACAGCAGAAATTATGCTGACAAGGAGTGAGTGAAAATGGGGAATTATACCAGAGAAGAAATATTACAGATGGCTGAGGAGGAAGACGTGGAATTTATCCGTCTCCAGTTCACAGATATGTTCGGAACGCTGAAAAACATCGCCATAACTGCCCGGGAACTTCCCCGTGCACTGGATAACCGATGTATCGTAGATGGTTCTTTTATCGCAGGAATCGCAGGAGAGTCTGAACCGGATATGTATTTAAGACCGGATCTTGACACTTTTGCAATCCTTCCGTGGAGACCACAGCAGGGAAAAGTTGCCAGACTGTTATGCGACATCTATTGTCCGGACGGAACCCCTCATGAGAGAAGTCCGAGATATATCCTGAAGAAAACCGCCCGGGAGGCAAAGAAGGAGGGATATACCTGTCTGGTAGATCCGGAATGTGAATTTTTCCTTTTTCATACAGATGATAACGGAGTTCCGACCACTGTAACACATGAGAAGGCAGGATATCTGGATGTCAGTCCTGTGGATCTGGGTGAAAACGCAAGACGTGATATTGTATTAAATCTGGAAGACATGGGGATTGAGGTAGAATCTTCTCACCATGAAACTGCACCTGCCCAGCATGAAGTAGATTTTAAATACGGCGAAGTGCGTACTATTGCAGATAGGGTTATGTCATTCAAAATGACAGTCCGTACTATTGCCAAGCGTCATGGCCTTCATGCGACTTTTATGCCGAAACCGCGGGCAGAAGTAAACGGCTCCGGAATGCACATTCATTTCTTCTTATTTAAAGATGGAAGAAATGTATTCGTCAATCCGGGAAATCCCCAGGAATTAAGTGAAGAAGCTTATTACTTTGTAGGTGGTCTTCTGGCTCACAGCAAAGAGATGGCACTGATCACCAATCCTATCGTAAATTCCTATAAACGTCTGGTTCCCGGATATGAAGCACCGACAGAACTGACATGGACAAAGAATAACCAGAATTCCCTGGTAAGAATTCCGGGATCCAGAGGGATGGAGACAAGGATCGAACTGAGAAGTCCGGATGCAGCAGCAAATCCGTATCTGGTATTTGCAGTATGTCTGGCAGCAGGACTGGATGGAATCCATAAGAAGATTTATCCGACCAAGTCCTCCAGCAGAGAGCTATCTGAAACAGACCAGAAAACAATGAAGATTGAGAATCTTCCGGGAAATTTAAACGAAGCAATTGATTACTTTGAACAGAGTGACTGGATCAAAGAAGTACTTGGAACAGAATTTTGTAAAGAATACGCAGCAGCCAAGAAAAAAGAATGGCTGCGTTATACAAGAGAAATTTCAGCCTGGGAAATCGAGGAATACTTATACAGAATTTAACCGAATCAAGTAAGTCCCCTGCGGAGGTTGTAAAAAGCAATAAGCAGTGGATGGGAACCCAGGCTGTAACAGAAAGAGGAGTGGCAGAGTTATGAGCAGCAGCATTGTGATTGCGTTACCGAAAATTGAAGACGCAAAGAAAATCCGCACAATACTTAACAGACATGGGCTCACAGTAGCTTCTGTCTGTAGCTCTGTCTCTAATGCTCTGGCCAGTATCTCGGAACTTGACAGTGGTGTTCTGATATGCGGGTATAAGTTGACAGATGCCTATTATAAAGACGCTCTGGATGACCTGCCACAGTATTTTGAAATGCTGCTTCTGGCTTCTCAGCGTATTATAGATGAAGCACCGAATTCTGTCAGCGCTGTACAGATGCCGATGAAAGCAAGCGTACTGATAGATACGGTCAATGACATGCTCTATCATCTGGAACGCCGGATAAAAAAAGAAAAGAAGAAACCAAAGCCCAGATCAGAAAAAGAACAGAATTATATCTCGAATGCCAAACGCCTTCTGATGGAAAAAAACCAGATGACAGAAGAGGAAGCATACAGACATATCCAGAAATGCAGCATGGATTCCGGAACTAACATGGTAGAAACTGCACAGATGCTGCTCATGCTGATGTATGATGAGATTTGATTTATCGTATGTACTATAGCAACTCTGTAAAATACGGCGTCCTTCGCACTCTGCTGAACTGTCTTGATTGCATTATTTTGTGGAATTGCTATAAATAAAATATCCGAAAATAATAAGGAAAATTTTGTAAAAAATGACGATATTATTTTGACAGAATATGTGGTAATATACAAAATATATTTTTGTTCATATCAAGTTAGAGGCAAAATACATTTTGGCCCTGACATCATATTATATATAGAAAGAATACAAACAAACATAAAATAGATAATAACGGGAAGAATGATTACAAAGGCGTAATCAGAGAGTCCAGGGGATAAGTGTCTCCGGATTTTCTGATTACGCCTTTTTGATATTCCGGGGTTCAAGGTCAGAAAGTCGTTCATGCTTGCACGAAAAGACTTTTGAACTTGAAACTCATAGAGATATCACAAAGGTTTTCAGAAATGAAGAAATGGAGGATGAGGAAATGGAATTTATGGATGGAACATGGAAAAAAGAAATCAATACCTGGGAGGAACTCGTAGGTAATAATCTCCTGAACCAGGAAGCCGTAATCGAAGGCGCTGTTCACAGCATCCGTAATATGGGTGATGTGGCATTTATCATTCTTAGAAGAAGGGAAGGTTTATTCCAGACAGTCTATGAAAATGAAATGGCAAATGTTTCCATTCATGAATTGAAGGAAGCAATGACGATCAGGGTGAAAGGCATTCTGCATGAAGAAGAGAGAGCACCCCACGGAAGAGAACTTCGTATCCGTCATATTGATATCTTATCAACACCTGCAGAGCCGCTTCCAATGGCAATCGACAAATGGAAACTGAACACTTCCCTGGAAGCAAAATTAAACTACAGACCGATTTCCCTGAGAAACATTCAGGAGCGTTCCAAATTTAAAATCCAGGAGGCACTGACAAAAGCATTCCGTGATTATCTCTACGGACAGGGATTCACAGAAATCCATACTCCGAAGATCGGGGCAAGAGGAGCAGAGGGTGGGGCAAACCTTTTCAAATTCAGCTACTTCCACAAACCTGCAGTACTTGCGCAGAGCCCACAGTTCTACAAACAGATGATGGTTGGCGTATTTGACAGAGTATTTGAGACAGGTCCTGTATTCCGTGCTGAGAAACATAACACCAAACGTCACTTAAACGAATATACCAGTCTGGACTTCGAGATGGGATATATTGACAGCTTTGAGGAAATTATGGCAATGGAAACAGGATTCCTGCAGTATGCCATGAACCTTCTGAAAACAGAATATGCAAAAGAAGTACAGATCCTGAAGCTTGAGATTCCGGACGTGTCCAAAATCCCGGCAGTCCGTTTTGACGTAGCCAAAGAACTGGTGTCACAGAAATACAACCGTAAGATCAGAAACCCATTTGACCTGGAGCCGGAAGAAGAGCATCTGATCGGGGAGCTGTTCAAAGAAGATTATGGTGCAGATTTTGTGTTTATCACACATTATCCGAGCAAAAAGCGTCCGTTCTATGCGATGGATGATCCGCAGGATGCAAGATTTACCTTAAGTTTTGACCTTCTGTTTCGCGGACTGGAGATTACAACCGGAGGACAGCGTATCCACAGTTATCAGCAGCTGCTTGACAAGATCGAAGCGAAGAAAATGACAACGGAAGGACTGGAGCAGTATCTTGATACGTTCCGTCATGGCATGCCGCCTCACGGAGGACTTGGTATCGGGCTGGAGCGACTGACCATGCAGCTGATTGGCGAGGACAACGTAAGAGAGACAACCCTCTTCCCGAGAGACTTGAGCAGACTGGAGCCATAGAAAAACAAAAATAAGACAGATAATAGAATAAAAATTGCAAAGAAAAGATATTTTATATGGCGGCAAAGAGAGGAGAAAGAACATGGCAAATGTGATCTCAGATGAGACAATGGAGTATGTGGGCATTCTGGCAAAGCTGGAACTTTCAAAAGAAGAGCAGAAAGCAGCCAGGAAAGATATGGAACGCATGCTGGATTATATTGATAAATTAAATGAACTGGATACAGCAGGTGTAGAGCCGATGTCCCATATTTTCCCGGTGTACAATGTATTTCGTGAGGATGTGGTTACAAACGGCGATGACAGAGACAATATGCTGAAAAATGCACCGGCAGAAAAAGACGGAACATATAAAGTACCGCGAACGGTAGAATAGGAGGCACACAGTGAAGATAACAGAATTGACAGCAGTGACGCTTGGCAAAAAGATCAAAGCGAAAGAGATTACAGTTGCAGAAGCTGTAAGTGCCGTACTCGAACAGATTGAGGCAGTGGAAGGAGACGTTCACGCCTATGTGACACTGAAAGACAAAGAAAAAGTCCTGAAAAAAGCGGAAGAGATCCAGGCAAAGATCGATGCAGGAGAGCTTGACGGTCCGCTGGCAGGTGTTCCGGTAGCTGTCAAAGACAATATGTGTACAGAGGGAGTTTTAACTACCTGCAGTTCGAAAATCCTTTCAAACTTCAAACCGACTTACACAGCGGAGGCAGTCAAAAATCTGGAAAAAGCCGAGCTTAGAGAAATCGGCTACCGATATATTCTTATCACCATAGAGATATCTGATCATATCCATATAGTCTATGATTTTCTTTGAATCCTTAAAAGATTTTTTCAAATCTCCATATCCATTAACAATACTTCCAATGCCAATCTGAAAATCCGTTGTCTTATTTCTGTGAAAAATCTGCTTCTGTACTGTCTGATATAATTTTTCCATTTCTTCCCGGAACCCTGCTTGTGTTTCCCCAGGCTTAATTTCATGAATACACACAATCTGATTCAAATTCCGGTAAATATGTTCGTCCGGAAGTAATCTCTGAATCTCGCCTTCTATCACTCCGATTTCTTCTAATTCTTCTTTTGTATAATAATCTTCGCTATTGCTTGAAATCGTATGAAAACTTACCACACAATATTGAGCTGTATCTTTCAATTTTAGCATTCTTGCAGCTTTACTCAATTCATCGCCCGTTAATAAACCATTAAGCAAGCTATATTCAATATCTCGTTGATATTTTTTTTCTATCTCATTTTGAGCATATGTTTTCATAAAACTATACTGTAAAGTAAAAACAGCATTTTCCAATGCCATATAGTCCAGTATTGTTAATGGCATATTCACTTCCGTGACTACCAAATAAACTTCTACCCGGCCTAACACATGTATTTTTGTAATATATTGCGTATGCTCTTTTCTCTGTTTTTTGTATTCAAATCTGGTAACAATATCCGGTTTATATTTCTCAACATTTTTCTCAAATACAAAATCAGACAGATCCTGCGTTGTGGACGCACAGCAAGTTAAGTTACTATAATATAACGCTACCGGATTGCCAATCATAGAAGACAATAGAAATAAAATATTTTTAGTTGGATCTTCAAAATTCTCTCCATCCAATAACATGTTAGAAATATTGTCGTGTGTCAATTTGAAATAAATCAACCGTGCGATATTTTCATCATAGATCTGCAGAATAACATATTTTATAATACCCCAATAATACTCATCTTCCGAAATTTCTATCACTGGAATATTACGTTCCGAACAAAACTTTAATAAAATATCATAATAATTGACTTTCTGTACCATGTCCGGATGCTGCTTTATAATAAATCCACTGACCTGTTTCTTCTCCAGTTCATTCAAATGTTTCCGAAACTCTCTGTCCGTTTCTCCGAAATACACTTTCATATTTGTAAGAAGAAGCTCTCCTCCAGTCAGATATCTTTCCATATCTTCTATTTCGATAATTCGTATACCTTTAATTTCCTGATTCAGATTTTCTTTACATGTCACTAATCTCATATCAGGAAATTGTTTCGATTCTAATAATTGTTTTACCGTATAAGCCATTCAGCACCTCGTCAAATTCGTCTTTTGTTGTCTACTTTGGTTGTACCAGCATCTGATGTTGTGTTTTCAAAAGTGGCATAAGTATACAGTTTGTATTATACCCCCCCCCGAAATTTTCTGTCAATTTCTTCATGCGTATAAAATGCATATTTTATATAGATTCAAATAAAAAAGACAGCTCGCATCTTTGTCGAACTGTCCATTACTTCTTCAGGCTGCGGATAAAAGTCATAAAAATTTCTCTTTCCTTCTCATCCAAGCCATCCCAAATCTCAAGTATTTCTTTTTGCTCTTTTGTCAGATCCAATCTGCTTTCATCATCTGAAAAAAATTGTGCGATTGTATCTTCATTACCTTTTCCTTGCTGATAACTGATCCAACTTTCATCTGTCAATTTCATTTCATTCTGCATCTTTAACTGACTGATGATACCGCCGTTTCCGGTACCAATATCTAGCTTACATTAAATGATATCTTTCCAGATTGGTTGGAATACAAACGTCTCCATACAACTGCTGAAACATATATTACGCGAATCCAGTCTGATTGGAATACACATTACAAGGATACTGATATCATCTAGATTCCGCTTATCAAATTAGACAAATTAACCTTAGATTGCTGGGCTCATAAGCTAATTCAGGATAACAACCTGACTAAAAACGCTTACTACAACATTACAGTGATTATGCGGCAATGCTTGAATTATGCCGTCGATAAGGGCTATATTTCTTCTAATCCATTTAGTTCTGTAACGATTGATTCACAACGGATGCTTCGACGTGATACCGCAGAAGTTGTATCGCATACAAAAACTGCTGCTGGCGATCGATTTGTTCCACTAACTTCTGAAGCCCAGAAATTAATTGATACCGCGAGACAGTATCAAAAAGAGCATCACTATCCTGATAATGGTTATATCTTTTCCATCAATGATAAACCACTGACAGAACGTTGTATCTCAACACTATACACGAAATATTGTAAAAAGTTGGGAATAATTCAGAAGAGCTCTCACAAAGCTCGTAAAACATTTGTGTCTAACTTGTTATCAAACGGAGTCAACATCAACACTGTAAGACAGGCAGCAGGACATGCGGATAAGAGAACCACTTACAATTACTTGCCGTAACATATCAAAAAGACGTGAAACCCTTGTAAATCAAGGCTTTCCTGCGCACAAAAAATCACCGTCCCCACAGCTCCAATGTCTGTAAAAACAGTGATCGTCAGTGCGCGATCAGGGGTTCGAACCCTGGACACCCTGATTAAGAGTCAGGTGCTCT